>Ga0154020_10000163_pt1 | contig 77090 bp, 93 predicted proteins | sample Klosneuvirus_201_FD_109709 | JGI IMG/M metagenome (GOLD analysis project Ga0154020, IMG submission 109709) | Active sludge microbial communities from wastewater, Klosterneuburg, Austria - Klosneuvirus_20160825_MG | ecosystem: Engineered > WWTP > Aerobic digester > Activated sludge | place...
TACTAAATTAGGATGTCTGATAGATACTCCGAAGAGATTAAATTGTTGGTGTTGTAGTCATACTCGTAGCAGAGAAGGTAGAACTATTCAAGAATTACGTCATGGATGGGGCAAGAGAGTATAATGCCTGAATTATTATTCCATTGGATAAATATCCATAGTAAACATATTAGTGTCTCTAATGAATGTTATAATTTTAAATTCGTATTAATACCTGCAGCATCTAATGATTTAATATTTGCTAAAGTAGATAGATAATGCCGTCAATTAGCAATCTAGGTAGTGAATTAGATCTTATCCTAAGACGAGGATCAACATTCGGCCCAGTTACATTAACTCTAACTAATCCAGATACAACTACAGTAAATTTAACTGGACTAAGTTTTAGTGCTAGTATAAAGAGATCAAGATCAGATTCTAGTATACTGCTTGCATTTAATTTATCTGTGATAAGTGCACCTGCTGGTACTGTGGTAAGAATGGTAACTGGGTCATTTATTAAATATCGAACAATAACTTAATACTTGGAGATAATTATGTCTCACTGGACATGGAAATACTGGTGGAATAAAGATACTATAGGAGTTGCTGTAGCTATACCATGTATTATTTTATTGGCATGGGTAATAAGTATATTATTCTTTGATAAGCCAGTTACTAAATTGGCATCTATATCAATTATTGTTTCAGCAATTATAGTATGTTATTTAGTAGTAGACAGATCGGATAGTTCTTGGAAGTTTGTAGCTGCTCTAGCTGTGGCAGTATTTATGGGTATATCCCTAATGGGGTGTGCTACTCATACTCCATCTATTAGTTTTGGAGTAGGATATCAAATAGACAAACAGACTGTAGGAGATAATCCTGCAGGAGTAGTTAGTTTGAAGATGCCTATATGGACTAGTGAAAGATGTGTAAATTACTCATACATATATGGTGAATACTTGCATATCTCTTCAGTTCCTAATTTCTTTGACAAATCTACTGTAGATCAGGCTAACTTAATGTTCTCTATTCCATTAAGATAATCATGTTCATCAATAGTTTTATTGAGAGATAAGATTAATGTACAAGATACCTAAAGGATTTCATTTTCTAAGAGAATCAGGACTAGCAGTGCCTGGTACTCCTGTGTCTAGACGTATCGCTGAGAGACTTACCCTAACTGAGGCTAAGTCTAATGGGCAATTACGTATTGTGCTACCTGCTACTGTATTGGATACTGAAAATCTGAATCATAGAACGTATCCTACTAAGGTAATGAAGAAAGCTATAGAAAGTAAAGAATTTAGAGCTAAGATGGAAGGAGGGTACCTTCTGTGCTCAGGAGACGATCACCCAGATACTCCATATGTAAAGCCTATTCTAGCTAGTCACTTAGTTACAAATGCTTTTATAAAGAAGATTGAGGGTGTTAGCTACTTAATGAATGAGTGGTTGACTTTACCTACTGACAATGGTCGTAATCTTCGTGGAGTATTCGAAGGTGGAGCCGCTATTGGAGTATCAATAAGAGGATTCGGTAGATCTGCAGATAATGAGTCTTCAGCATCTGGGGTTATTGAGGAGTATGAATACTTAGGTACTGATGCTGTCGGAGAGCCATCAGCTAAATTATACGCTGGTATTAAAGTCCCTCATGTAGAGGTCTTAGAATGTGTTACTCCTAAGATTACTCTAAGCGAGTCTAGAGCTATAGTAGAAGACCGTAAGCACTATAATGATAAAGATGAGTGGGTAAAAGATGTTGTCAGATTAGGTCTTAAATTAAATGCTGATAAAGACACAGCATGGAATCCAGATATTCCTGAAGTAACACGAGCATCTTGGATGGCCAATCATAATCGAGGATGGATTATCGAAGCATCCATTAGTACCTTAGGATCAAGTGATTATGATAATTTCGATGATTGGAAAGGTGATGCTTTAGATAAGGGATATGATGTTAGTAATGATAATGGAGTGTTCTACGCATCACGTAATGGCGATGTAAGAGGAGCTTTTGACAAGAATAGCAACTCTGGATATTTAGAATCTAGAATTGTTGAATCTATGGAAGTAGGAAAAAGAGTAAAAGTAATTACTCAGGATTCTCCATATTACAATAAGTCGGGTAAGATTGTTAAGTCTTACATTGTAAGTAATGATCGCGGATCAATGAGATATGGTGTAGTGTTCGATGACGGATCAGCTAGCGATTTCTGGTATAGAGATTTAGTAGAAGAGTCTTTTACTAAAGATAATGAAGGATGGTGTGTTGTTACTGCTGGTAACAAAGTGAAAGCTGGCCCGTATACTTATAAGAATGATGCTAGAACTGTTATAGATAGAAACCCTAACTGGGAAGGGTTATCTATACTTTGGGGCACAAAAGACTCTAATAATTCTTACGTTAAAACTTCAGCTAGTGATACTAGAAATTCTGAAGCCACTGAGTGTGGAGGAGATCTTCCACCTGCTCCAATCATCAAGAAAGATGATGAAGAAGATACTCATGAATCAGTAAAAGAAGCATTTTATTCAAATAAAGATGCTTGGATTAATGATATGAAAGAACATGGGGCTGCTAGCTTTGAAGAAGATGGTAGTGCTGTATATGCCTATTCTTCTGAAAAGAAAATACTAGGTGTTTGGAGTAATACTGAAAATCAAGGAATAACTATAGGAGAATCCAAATCCTATGCTGTAGGCGACAGAATCTCATGGAAAGATATAGCATATGGATCAGTAAGCGATACTCAACAAGCATCAGGAAAGATAGTCGATATTCAAGGCTCAAATATTACAGTAGTGAGAGATGACGATAATTCTACTGAAATAATTGATGTATCTTCGATTAATGAAGCTAGAGATAAAAAGTCTTATAAAGTAGGAGATACTATTTATTGGGATGAAGAAGACCCAGGAGAAATATTAGGAAGATTCACAACTATGTCAGGAATGGTGACTGATGTACAGAGAAATGGATATATAGTAAGGCGAGATGATGATGATACTGAAGAATTGATTCAGTTTTCCTGGGTTAATGAGGCTGTTTATTCTGATTTTAATGCATGGAAGATTGGAGCTTCTTCGTTTGGAGCAGTGACATTTACCACTAAAGACGATGATGAGTATGCTCAAGATCCTAATAAGAAGATAGTTGGTATATGGTCTAGTAAGATGAAGAAAGGATTAACAGGTAGTGGAGTGGAAGCTATGATTAGTAGACTAGAGTCTAAGAGTGTATTTAAAGAGTGGATAGATAATTATTACCTAGTAAAGAAGACCGCTACTACCGCTCCAGGTGGAGATGATGGTCACACTCATAATTATGACCCATTAATTAAGCACGGTATCACAGGCCCAGGTGGACCCGATAGCCATACTCATGTATTTAGTATCTCACTAGGTGAGACTGCTCCAGGAGGTACTGATGGTCATACTCATTTAATGGATTTTGCTATAGTACCTGTTGAATCTTTAATTAAATCTTCTAATAAAGATAAACATAGTTTAATAGAGAATATTAATTCTTTAGTTAGCCATGTTCACCCATCTGATTTTAATGCTATATTAACAGTAGCTAAAAATTATTTAGGGTATTTAGCTAAGGATAGTATTAGTATAGAGAGTGTTTTGAATAAGGCTCATTGGAAGACTCTTGAGTCTATGCAAAATGTATTATGCAATTCTAAATTTTCTTATATTACTCATAGTTCTATTTCCAATACAGAGGCAAGTAAGATGAAGAAGATAAAAGAGGAAATATTAGGAGGTGATGAAGTATCTATTCAGTCGCCAAATCCTAATAATGCTACTGCAGATAAGGATAGTGCAGATACGCTAGGTGGAGATTCTTCTGATGAGAATCAGGATCAAGGACCACTAAATGCTACTGCTGACGAAGATGATGCTCCATTATTAGGAGGCGATTCGTCTACTAGTCAAGATGAATCTGATAATAATAGTACATCAGAGTCAAAAAAGAAATTGAAAGAAGACATATTAGATGCTGATGCTGGTGGTCAAGATGCAGCTGATTCAAACAAATTAGCCGATGATGATAAGGACGAGCTACCTGTGCCGCCTATATCAGAAGGAGCATTAGGCGGCCATCCAGTTGCTGCTAGTATTATTTCTACTAATCAACATGATAGGGTTATGAGAGTAGTTCCTAATAATCCTGATCACTGGCAGTTAGTAAGAGATATTCTCAAAGCTAATGGAGCTACCCTGGCTCCTGATGTGCCTGGTGAAGTTAGAGTAGTAGTACCAGCAGGAGTGCTTGATCCTATGAGTCATTATCACATCAATGATGTCTCAGCTAATCCGCTACCAGTAAGTCCTGCTGCTATGGACTCAGTAAGAAACATTGTATCAGCAGTTATATCCAAGAATGGTAAAGCTGCAGGTATGCGTAAGCTGATTTCTATAGAATCTGAGCTTAGTCAGCTGAAGGATGTCAAGAAATTGTCTGAAGGAGTAAAGAATTTAGATAATATTAAGAATGAATTATTTGGATCTTCACTTGCGCCTGATAGAGATAGTAAAATGATGAAGACGGAAAAGATATCCGATGATGTAAATAATCTAGCAAAAATTATTGTCGAGGCATCTAAGATAGTATCTTCACTAGAGAAATCTAGTGTATCTCCTGAAGTAATGGCTTCAGTTAAGTCACTAGTAGAGTATGTTCAAAATTGTGAGGATTTAGTGGCTAGAGGGGCGTCTTTACTAGATACTAAAGATAAAGAAGTCTCCAAGTTAATAGAAGGTCTTCACAGTGTGTTTGTCACCGATACTCCAGTAAAGAATCTAAGTGAAGCTCTAGATATTATTCAACAGAGTGGAAAGATGATCGGTGGATTAAAATCCCAGTTGAATGATGCTAGTAATAGGACTACTACTATAATGACTCTTATCGATAATATAAGAGTATTTTACCGTAAAGAATTTAATACACTCAAGAAGCGTAATGAAGCTAGCACCAAGCTAGTCGAAGCACTACGATCCCGAATAAGACTCATGGTAGATACTAAGGAATCTTCTAAGTACGATGCTCCTAAGGATATTGCTGAAGCTGCTGACGCAGTTATTGCTAAATATCCTGCTCTTCGCATATTCCGAGAAGAGTTGATTAAGATAGCTAAGAAGTCAGACGATGTTCATGGTCTTGCTAAGAAGTATCTTGGAATTCGCGAGACTAGTATTAGCTATACTGAAGCTAAGGATACTCGTAAATCAGGAACAGGTGAGAGAAGCATAGTTCCTGGCATGATTTAATACCTGTGTTTTATTTGGAGATTATATAAATGGACTCGATTATTACTGAAATCGCTGGTGGCAATCGTCTTGTTACTGAGAGTAATAGAGATGCTGATGCCGAAAGAGCCCTTCTTAAAGAAGGATATGATGTTATCGAAACTCATCCTAAGTGGAGAGATCGTTACCGTAGTTTAGTAGAGAAGGTGGATAAAGGCAATCTACGTGAAAGACGAGTTGCTGCTTCTACTTTCGTCGTTATGAGAAATCAGGAAAATTACCTGAATACTCTTAATGAAGCTACTATTATGAATTCTCTGGGGCCTCTAGCTCCTAGTGTGATGGATATTGTTCGCATATTCTTCCCGAATATGATAGCAAATCTCATTGCTGAGATTCAGCCTATCGCTCAGCCTAATAGCTCAGTGTTAACTGTAAAGCCTCGCTATACTAACAGCGGTGGTGGAGTTAATGCTGGAGATGAAGTGTTTAAGAAAGGTACTGATGGCAATTATGCGTCGGATACTGTTACTTGGGCTCTAGGTACTGGTAATGCTGTTGCGACCAACTTCACTGCCACCCTCACTCCAGCTCCTATCCGTCCAGGCACTGTGAGAGTGTATGTGAATGGAGCAAGTATTGCTGCTGATAACGGTGATGGAGGGTTCCATGGAGCTGCTCTTAGTACCGGTACATTGAACTATACTTCTGGCGCTATTAGTGTAACTTTCGGCACTGCTCCAGCTGCTGCTGCTGCTATTACCTTAGAGTATAGGTACGATTATGAAATCAATGTTGACAATCTGAGAGGATTGGATATTGGTCTCAATCTTGTGCCTGTTAATGCCAAGCCTCATCCTTTGAAACTGACTTGGTCAGTAGCGTCACAACTAGCTGCTCAGGCTCAGTATTCACTGGATGTTGAATCTACTCTTGCTGATCTAGCAGCTCAGTTTATTCGTAAGGAGAGAGACTGGGCTCTTGTTAGCAGGATCTCTAATGCTGCGACTGCTGTGACTGATCTTAATTTTGATGCCACTGTCCCTAATAGTGGTAATGCTCTTACTAAGAAGCAGCACTATCAGGATTGGGGTCTGAAGTTACGTCGTGCATCGAGCTTTATTTATAATAAGAATCAGAGAGGTAATGTTAGTTTCGTGTTAGCAGGCATCAATGCTGCTGACGTGATTAGTGCTCAGGCTAACTTTATTCCTGAGCCAACTGTTGTTCCAATCGGTGCTTACAAGATCGGTACCCTTGATGGTGTAGTGGATGTCATTCTTGATGCTTCTATGGATGCGAATACCTATGTGTTCGGATTCCGTGGTATGCAGCTGGGTGATGCTGCTATGATCATTGCTGAGTGGATTCCTATCTTCGTAACTCCAACTTGGCAGTCGCCAAATCTGCAGGGTCAGCAGGGCTTACTCAGTATGTATGATTACTTACTGAATAATCCTGACTACTATGCTAAGGGCACTCTGTCTGGTTATACTGCTTAATATAGTAAAGTAATAGAGATCGAGAGATTCAAGGAAGAGTCTCTCGATTCTCTTATTTATAGGAGATTTCGATGTCAGATAAAAAATATTTTAGATATAGGCATGCTAGTGGATCTGTATGCCAAGCTAATGGGATAGATATTCCTGCTATTGGTCTTTATACTGAGACAAGATTACCTCAACTCGACTCATTAGTGGGCTTCAGTTTAGTATGTACTGAGGAAGAATCTCTGCCAATATCAGCCGATAATAGTCCTCCAGTAACTTCGGCTAAGACTTCTGATGGTCAGAATATACTGGTGCCTAAAGATTCTTCTGTATTACCAGAAGAGCCAGTAGTTTATGATTATTCAGAAATTGAATTACGTAAATTAGGAATGTCTGAACTTAGAGAGATAGCTAATTTACACGCTGTATCTGGCAGATCTGCTGATTCGATTATTGAGAAATTGAAAGAGAAGAAGTTAGTTGGTCCTTAAATATGTTAACTAGTAAATTTGGAGTAAATTATGTTAATTGATATTAATACAGCTCTCACTACTCTTGATGGCCAGAAGATGTTTGAGGCTAGAAGAGATAAAGATGGTAACGATATTCGTGAAGCTGTGACTCTTCGTAATATTTGTATCGGAGCTCTATTAGCTGAGACTAAGAATCCTGTAGCAGGTGAAATTAAATTCAAAAGGTATCAACTAGCTACTAAAATACAAAGCTCAGAAAGAGAAATAAATCTATCATCTGACGAAATTGTTATGCTAAAAGAGCTAATCGGTCAGAATTTTATAACTTTGGTAGTGGGAAGAGCATATGATTTACTTGAAGGCGGAGCTGCAATAACTAATAAGTCTGTAGCAGCATAATATAATATGAGAATGGGCAGATTCCTATTCTGCCCATATCTCAATTGTGACTTATCTATACTCCTGAATATTAATTATTATAATAGTATCTTATAAATACGAATTCTGTTGGAGTAATATACAATGGCTGATGGAACACGATTAAATGATGGTACTGGTGGCGATCTAATAGCTACTGATGATATCACTGGAGGTGGAGTAGCTAATAATCAGAAAGTGCAGAGAATTAAAGTAGGGTTTGGTACTGATAATAATTATGTAGACGTAGATGCTACTACCAATAGACTACCTGTAGATATTCAATCTATTCCAGCTGGCACTAACAATATAGGTGACATAGACGTATTAACTCTACCGTCAGCTACAGTAGCTGGAACTACATCGAAGACTGCTGATTTAGATACTGGAGTAGGCACCGATAATGTTATGTTAGTTGGCCTAGCTCTACCTGCTTCAGGTGGAGCAGTAGTAGGCGGCTCTTCTGCTAATCCTATACGTGTCGATCCAGTAGGCACTACTCCTCAGCCAGTATCTGGCACTGTTACCGTAAATCCTCATGATGTAGGATCTATTACTGTAGGAGTAGTTCCAGGAGTAGGGTCGACTAATCTAGGTAAGGCTGAAGATGCTGCTCATTCTTCTGGCGATACTGGTGTTATGTTACTGGCTGTTAGACGAGATGTAGCAACAGCTGGTGTAAATGCAGATGGTGATTATGCTGCACTATCTATAACTTCTACTGGATCATTAAGAGTAGACGCATCTGGATCAAACATTCCAATTACTGATGCTGGCGGATCTCTCACTGTAGATGCCCCTGTAGGTACTCCAGTTAACGTACAAATAGGCGATGGAATTAGAACAGCTAGTGTTAGAGATACTGGGGCTAGCGATTCACTTAACGTTGCTATAGTAGATGCTGCAGGTAATCAGATAGTTAATTTTGGAGGATCTGGAGGAGGCACCCAATACCAAGAAGATAATCCTCATGCTTCTGGTGATACTGGCACTGTTGCTTTAGTAGTAAGAAGAGATACCCCTATATCTTCATCTAATCTAGATGGAGACTACTCAGTACTATCAGTAAATAGTGTAGGCAGATTATATACTAGTGCTACTATAGACTCAGCACTACCTGCTGGAAGTAATGCTATAGGTAGCGTGAGTATTAATGCGGCTTTACCTACCGGCACTAATACTGTAGGATCCATAGCCAGTGTCACTACTTCCATAACTCCAGGTACTGCTGCAGCTAACTTAGGTAAGGCTGAAGATGCTGTTCATACTTCTGGAGATACAGGAGTACTATCTCTAGCTGTGCGTAGAGATTCAGTTGCATCAGGAACTAGTGCTGATGGTGACTACGCTACTTTAAATGTTAATTCGTCTGGCAGACTCTATACTACTGCTACTATCGATACTGCCTTGCCGGCAGGATCAAATACTATAGGTAATGTTGGAATATCTTCAGCTATTCCTGCAGGCACTAACAATATAGGCGACGTGGATGTCTTGACAGTAGTAACAGGCACTGGCCCGACTAATCTAGGTAAGGCTGTAGATGCTGTTGCTGGAGCTACTGATACTGGTGTAGCTGCTCTAGCTGTGAGAGATGATGCTTTAGCTGCTTTGGCTGTTGCTGATGGCGACTATACTCATCTTAGAGTAACCTCTACTGGAGCTCTATGGGTAGAAGTTACTAATGGCATTAATGGAGTTAATGAAGATACTCCTCAGGTAGATGGCGGTGAGGCTTTGCCAGTCTTAGCTGTCAGAAGAGACGTAGCTGCATCAGGAGTAACTGCTGATGGTGATTATGCTTATCTATCAGTAGATGCATCAGGAGCATTAAGAGTAACTGGTGGCGGATCTGGAGCTCAGTATGTAGAAGATACTCCGTCGACTGGGGCTGAATCATTAACATTAGTAGGAGCAGTTCGTCAGGATACTTTAGCTACTAGTACTAGTGCTGATGGTGATTATGCTAATTTAAAAGTTGCTGCTAATGGTAGACTGTATACTTCTTCAACTATAGATGCTGCTTTGCCAACAGGTGGTAATACCATCGGTTCAATTTCTAGTATAGCTACCTCAGTTACTCCAGGTACTGCTGCAGCTAACTTAGGTAAGGCTGTGGATTCTGCTCTAGGAGCTACTGATACTGGTGTAGCTGCTCTAGCTGTGAGGGATGATGCTCTATCTGCTCTTACTCCTGCTGATAATGACTATACGAATTTAAGAGTTAATTCTACTGGAGCTCTATGGGTTGCTGTGTCGAATGGAGTCCCGGCTAGAGCAGAGGACTCTGCCCAAGTAGATGGTGGAGATGGCGTAGCCATGTTAGCTGTCCGTAGAGATTCGGCTACATCTGGGGTAAGTGCTGACGGTGACTATGCGTATTTATCAGTAGATGCTAATGGAGCATTACGTGTTGCTGGTGGGGGTGGAGGTACTCAATTTGCTGAAGATGCTGCCCATACTTCAGGAGATCTAGGAACATTAGCTCTAGTAGTCAGGCAAGATACTCTAGCATCTAGTACTTCTGCTGATGGCGATTATGCTGCACTTAAAGTGTCATCTGTAGGCAGACTATACACTACTGCAGTTCTCGATACCGCACTACCAGCTGGTACTAATAATATCGGAGATGTGGATGTATTAACATTGCCTGTCTTACCTGCCGGTGATAACAATATTGGTAATGTAGATATTGTTACTCTTCCTGCTTTACCTGCGGGCACTAATAATATTGGTGATGTAGATGTCCTTACACTACCTGCATTACCGGCGGGTACTAATAATATAGGTGACGTAGATGTACTCACCCTCCCAGCTATTCCTGCTGGTACTAATACTATAGGTAATGTTGGAATTGCTCCTAGAACTTCAGGCGGGCTATCTATATCTAGAAGTATTAATATACAATCAGCATCTTCATTAAACGTAAAAGCAAGTGCTGGCCAACTATATGGGTATTATCTATTCAATGCTGCGGCTTCTGTAAGATATGTTAAGATATATAATGCTACATCAGCGGTTGCTGGTACCGGTAATCCGGTGATTACTATACCGTTGCCTGCTGGAGCTGGAGCTAATGTAGAGTGGAGTACTGGTATCGCATTCTCAACAGGTATTGCAGTAGTAGCATCTACTGGTATTGCAGATACTGATACTGGTGCTCCGACTGCTAATGATGTAATAGGCAATTTCTTCTATGCTTAATAGGAGAAGTGCTTTATGTTAATATTTGCTAATTCTGGATTACTTAATCCGCCATCAGTTAACCCAATATTTAGAGTTGTTGATGAGTCTCTTAGTATTAGTGAGGGTACATTATCTGTAAGAGTACTTACTAGAATATTTGGCGAATCACTAAATTTATCAGAGACATCTTGGTATTCTAGAGTATCAGCATTTGTTAAGATAGTAAATGAATCTACAAATCTATCTGAGCAACTACTGAAAAGATTATCTTATGTACGACTAGGTAATGAATCAATAAGTATAGTAGATGTTCCATTCAGATCTAGAGTTCTCATCAAACTATTAGCAGAAATTTCAAACTTAACTGAATCGCAGAGAAGATTATTAATAGTCAGAGTAGTATTTAGTGAAATCCTGAATCTAGCAGAGTCTTCTGTACTTTGGAGAGTATTAGTAAGAGTTTATACTGAATTTTCTTCGATTGCTGAATCTCTGCTCAGAGGATTTGTAAGATCTCGTATAATTAACGAGAGTTTATCTATAACTGATACTTTAGTAAGATTAAGATTACTAGTCAAAAGAATTAGTGAGATATTCAATATTACTGAATCTGCTATTAGACTTAGAATACTGTTTAGCATCATCTCTGATCAATTACTACTTAGCGAAGGATCCTTTACTAGACGAATACTGATAAAGATTACAACTGATATTATTAATATCTTCGAAAATGTACTAAAGTTCGGTAATAAGATCAGAGTAATTCCAGAGTCTGTGAATTTAGTAGAGATATTCTCAGTATTCGGTGCTATTAAGAGATTATGTATTACTGCTAAGATATTTATAGTAAACATGCTGACAAAGAAGAGATGGTGATATATGGCCGATAATTTAGAAGTATTAGAAATTGATGCTGATAATATTATAAGAATATATGATTTAATAGACGAATCAACTGAAGAGAAAATTACTGGAGCCTCGGTTAGTATTGAACTAAGACTATCAACAGGAGCCTTAGCTCCAGGAGTCACTTGGCCTCTAAATTTAGCCGAAGTATCCTCTAGCCCAGGAGATTATTATGGATTTATTCCGAGACAGTCTACTCTAGACGAGTATCAAACTTATGATGTAAAAATATCAGTAAATTATAATGGAGGTTTGGGGGTATTATTTAAGAGAGCAATAGCTAAGAGGCATACTTCATGAATATTCTTGTTATATTTGGATTATTAGTATTTGGTATTATTGTCACTATTTTAGTGTTAAATTTATTAAGTAAATTCTCTCCCAGTTCAGTATTAGATTCTGAAGAGACGATAGTCGTTTGTAAAACAGATGAGAATACTGGTAAACGGAGAGTAGATTCGTCTAAAAAGCATTGGTATTCATTTCTATTTAATTAATCGGAGAATCAGATGTTCAATATTTTAGTGAAAGAGAGAATCCGTGGATTTTCTAATTTAGTATTTCGCACTAAGGGAGGAATACGTACTCCTTTATTTGATATGTTTGTTCCTCGTCACAATAATATTCTATTTATATTTGAAGGCCCAACATACGGCAAAATGCTAGTTCCTGCTCATAATATTATTACTGATGCTGGAGATATCCACTATGCTCAGAGAGCAGTAGCAGAAACTCTTACTAATGCATTCGGTATACTCGAGTTGGGATCAGCTGGTACTCCGGGTAAGAGTGCTAATAGATCTTCATTTACTCCTATTTCAAGCACTCAGAAAGCTCATGATGCCACTTACCCGCGTCGCAATGATAATGATGCGGATAATACTGGCGCCGGTACTCGCATTGTTACTTTCCGTACTTCTTATACGGCTGCTGATTTCAATGCTACTGGTATTGCTAGAGGATGGATTACGAATACTTCGCCTGGTGCGAGTGAGCCGATTCTTACTGGCTTTACTCTGCCTAATTCTCCTTTTGATAAGTCTGCAAGTGACTCTCTGAAAGTATTTACTAATCATACCATGAATGGAGTGTAACACTAGTGGCTTCTAATCTGAATAAAGTTACTCTCATACGAGATAGACTTAAAACAGATCTTGGAGATGTAGTATGGGATGTTGAGAGCAAGGATTTGATGAATTACATTAGACTAGCTTGCTTTAGATTCTATACTGCTAAGCCCATAGAGAAGCTACACAGGCAAGAAGTAAGTCTTGGTACAACTTCAGTAGATATTGAATCTCTGACTACTACAATATTCGGAGTAGATGCTGATAAATTCTATTTTCTAGGATTGGTATATTCTAATTATATGTTGCAAGGAGAAGAAATATTAAGTGGAGGATCTAATGTTAATCCATTTAACGTATTTCTATTCCAGAATCTTATGGGATATGGAGGGCCATCATCTTTAGGATCATGTACTGGAGGATCTAGAATTAGTTCTTTCAATGCTATGACCCAAGATGCTCTGGCTCCTCTACTATATGCTACTAAGAAGGATACTATTATGGGAGATGAGTCCTATGAATGGGATCCTATAGCTCATAAAGTTAGAATAACAGCTCCAGCTGCTGGATCTGTAACTATGAGTCTTGCATATGGCTATAATGGTATTAGTGATGATATAAGTGATGTACCATTGTTAGGAGTAGCTTATAATTACTTAGATATTGTTGCTAATTTAGTTACTGAAGAATACTTGAAAGATCTCATTATGTCTAGAGGAACAGTTAGCCTAGCTAGCTCAGATTTTACAATAAACATTGACATAATGAAGGAGAGATATGACGATATTAAAGTCCAGAATAGAGAAAACTTAGAAAAGATAGTGTCCCCTTATATTTTAATGGCGTAGGATATATGTTTAAATTTCTTCATCCATCTTCTTTAACTGCTGCAGCTCAGGTAATACTCTCATTAGTATTTATAATAGGATACTTTTGGGTGTTGAATAAGGTATTGAGTGGCGATATTAAAGTCATAGAAGGATATACTGAAGTAGTCTCTGCATTACTAGGAGTAGTTACTGGTAGTGTGGTTACTATAGTAGCATTTTGGTTTTCTAGATCTAGAGAAACTAAAGTAGTATCAGATTCTACTTCAGAAGATTCTGCCAAGTAATATGCCGAAATTATTATCAGTAATTGAATCTAAGTTATATACTATAAAAGATCTTCGACGTGCTGCATCAAGAGTAGGCGCTACAGTTGAAGATAATAGCACTAAGTATGAATTAGATTATCAAGTTATGTCGCCTCATGGTAAATTTTGGAAAGATTCGAATAGTGTTCACCTGGCTGTGTATACTTATAAAAATGATTTAAATCAAGTTAGCAGTACTATACAAGATGCTATAGAAAGAATAGAATTCGGTCTTTATGACCCTGGTAAGGAAGAGTATGAGTATCAAACTGGAGAGAAATACTGATGCCTAAGCTAACTAAATTAGTATCAGAATGTATATCTGAATCTCTACTGCCAAATATTAAATCATCTGTATCTGAAATGAATACGCTAGGTATTGATTGGGATAGATATACTTTTATATCTACCGACGGAAACAGTATAAAGATATCTATTGATGCAAAGAAACTGGTTAGAGATTATGGTAAATTTGGATTCGACTCATACAAAGAACCGAGTGGATTTGTTACTATAGAGATTAATTGATATGCCTAAGCTTATAGATATTTGTGAATCTTTATATTATGATGTAGCTATATTATATTTTCGTAATCCTTACGATGCTGATAGTGCTGCGTCTATATTACACGGTTCAAAATTACTTAAAGGATCTTTAGTAAAGTTAAATAAATCCACGGACAGAATAATATTTAATGATATATCTAGAGATATGTATTTGAAAGCTATACAACTATTATCTGCGAATAATATTCGATTCGATCAAGAGACCCCAGAAACTAGTGTGCCCGTTGGAACATCAGTTCGTAGTGGGTTCACTAATAATGTTAACAGGGCTCAGTATAAGTATAGAGTTGCTAAATGAAAGTGATAAAGTATTCTGAAACGTTCTATAGGGCCGAGGTGCATTCGCACTCTCGATCTTATAGTCACGATAATAAGATACTAAATAGTGACTACATTATCTACTGTGTGTAAATAGTATAAAATTAATAAGATCTATTACTATAGAGATCAATTAGGAATTATATCTATGCCTAAATTAATAAAACTGGAGTATTTAGTTTTGAAGTTCAAAGCTTAGGAGGGAGAATAGGAGGTAAGATTGGAGGAGCAGTAGCAGGAAAGACTTATCACAAGTGTCCTCAGTGTGGAGCAGAAGGCCGTGGGCCGTCTATGCTTAGATGGCATATGAGTAATTGCAAAAAGAAATAGCTGCTATGGAAAATTTTAAAACAGCTTTCGATAAGACTATGGCTCATGAAGAAGGATATGCAAACGATCCTGATGATTTAGGAGGGGAGACTATCCGTGGTATAGCTAGAGCCTATCATCCTAAGTGGCTAGGATGGGCTAAGATTGATCTTATTAAGGCTCATGGAAATACTACTGCTGAGCAAATTAATGCTATTGTAAAATCAGATCCTACACTAATTCATTTAATACTAGAATTTTATAGAGATGAGTTTTGGGATAAGATAAGAGGTGATGAATTACCTCTTGAACTATCTATGGAGATGTTCGATACTGCTGTAAACATGAGTCCATCTAGAGCTATAGAATTTCTTCAAGAAGGATTAAATCTCAGTAATCGTAATCAAAAAGATTACCCAGATATTCTAGTAGATAGTAAATTAGGACCTACTACTATGAATACATTAAAATTATATCAAACTAAGTCTCCTAGAGATATTCAGTTTCTTATCAATATAATGAACATCCTTCAAGGATGTTACTATATTAATAGGTATCGTCAGTCTCCTACTCAAGAAAAGTATCATGGCTGGTTCAATAGGGTAATAATCAAACATGCCTAAATTAATATCGATTAAAGATAGTATAGAATCTCAATGGCCGAATTTAGTAGCATTTGTACATGGAGCATTTCAAGCTAATAGCGGTGCTCCTAAATCTAAAGCTATAGATTTCCTAAATAATGAACTAAAGATTAATTCTAATATTAAAAATCTTTACGATCTTGCAGATAAGTCTCTTGTTACTATATTCGGTACTATAAGTAATATTAAGATTGCTGGTATGGATGCTGATACCGGAGATAATAGTAGTCAAGGAAAAATTATTCCTGCATCTGCTATTAGTATACTAGATAATGCGTATTAGATATGCCTAAGCTTATTTCAGTTAAGGGGATGAAATTAACAGCAAATCGTGACAACAATAGCAGATTTATTGCTATTGTATCATCTAAAGAAGAAGCTGCTAGTATTATAGATAATATGGAAGCGAGTGGTACTTGGCCTGAGGGATTTGATGCTATTTTAGATAATATATGGCTGTATACTGATAAGTGGGAATCTCTTTGATGTCTAAGCTATTAAAACTAGACGGCATAGCTTTGCTGTATTTTACTAGCTTTGAAAGCTGGTCGGCTAAGGCTATCGAATTAGGCTATGATAGATTAGATAAAGATAAAAACGCTAAAGCTATAAATCCTGATACAGGCGAAATAGTAGGTGGATGGGACTCTAATTCTAAATTTTGGTGGATAAGAGATAAAGATGCCTAATCTTATAGATATTATTGAAACTGATGGGTTAGATCTTAATATGATAGGCGTAGATAGCGATTTATTTGCTATAAGAATAAATAATATTAAATATAAATATAGACCCATAAATATGTCTCCTCAGGAATTAGCAGTAAAATTTTCAAAGATGTCAGTATTTAGTAAGGGCAAAGCCCTAGCGTGGTTAAAGAAGAACTCTGAATTAGCAGATAAGTCTGCTATTTGATATTTTAGGAGATACACTGTGTTTAATGTAGTAAATATTAAAAGTAAAATGAGAAAAGTAGGTTATACTGAGAAAGTGATAAGATCAGTATGTAGTATACTGGCTCTTGAATCGAATACTCGATTACCCCACCACACTATGATTTTGGCATGCAGAAATGCTAGGATTAATGTTGATGAATTTAAGAATAAGATATTAGAATCTGATTTCAAAGTAGGCGATAAGGTAAGAGTGCCTAAAGATTTATCAGGTGAAGATAGAGATTTAATTGGAACTGTGATTAGTGCTGGGAATGCAGAAGTAAAGGTGCAATTACCTACTGGCCAAGGACCGAGTTATCAAATAATTGTTATGGATACTGAAATCAGTAAAGAATCAGTACTAAAAGAAGATCATTTTCAGGTAGATGACAGAGTGATGACTAAAGATGGTGATACCGGTAAAGTCACTAGTATTCTTAATTATGGTACTGATGATGAAGTATATATGATAAAGCTGGACAATGGTAGTATTAGAGACTATAGACCTAGTGAGTTGGTACTTTAACTATGGCAACTATAGCTGAGCTTATTAGTTCTACTAATAGCTTTAAGCCTATACTATTTACTAATGCGAATAGTGTATATGTAGACCAACTCAATATTACCAGATCCAAGGGTACCAGAACTATTTTATTTACTGCTGTGACTAAAGATAGGCATTCGCCATCAGGAAGAACTGCTCAAATGCAATTTGTTCTACCTAAGGATGTAAAGATTGAAGATTATAGACCATCTATAAGTAAAGACAGAGTTTTAGTAAGATGTTCTAGTCCGTGGTACAAGTACGCATTTGGTTATAATAATGCTAGAATAAAAGCTCAGTTCGGAAGAATTAGCGAATTTACTGTTTTAGGTACAGGGAGACCTGTTAACCCAAAGAATTATCCTGGATTAGATAAGCATTTAATAGCTATGACTAGAGCTCTTAAAGATGAGAGGTTAATAAGTGGATGACTGCTCAAGATAAATCTCATGATCACTTTGAATGGTTTAGTAAGAGGGCTACTCTTATGAAGTTAGTAGGAGGTAGCGTAGTATCAATTATTCTGGCTACTGTAGCGATAAGCCAGTATTTTATTACTAGAGCAGAAGCAGAAGATCAGTTTACTAAAACATCAGATCAAATACTGAAGCAGAGCCAGAGCCTAATTATTTATACTCGTCAGCAGTATTTGATTTCTGAAAGGAAGAATCTAGTAAATAGAATAGATGATCTTACTAGATGGCTTACTATTATGAATGCGACTCCTAATAATAAGCTATCTTCTACTGAGAAGATGCAAATTGAATTCTATACTGATGAAGTATCTAGTAGTAAGAAAAAGATAGATACTATTGACGAAGAACTAGAAAAGTGGAATAGATCTGCTGCTCAACTAGAAAAGCAGATTAGTGTAGATAGATAACAATACTCAAGATATTTATAGTTAAATGTTCGATTTTATCTGATTAACTTAAATAAGGTATACTAGCATGTTATACGGTGAAATTGTATTTGGAAATCCTGGCGTAGCAGTTTCTGGCGAGGCTCTTAGTACTAATTCAGGTGGTGCATCCACCGGAACCATCGATAATCTACCAGTAGTTCCTGGTACTGTGGTGATTACTGATGGTACTAATACCTATGCCGATAATGGCCAGGGTGTACTGACTGGAGCTCCAGCTGGTACTGGTACTGTTAATTACAGCACTGGTGCTGTTACAATCACAGGCGGAGCTGCTACTGGTAATAACGTAGTAGCCTATCAGCGCTTCAGTGCTAACTCAGCTCAGAATCTACCTAATTCTGTATCTCCTATGTTTGCTAGCTTTAGAGCTGAAGAGGCAGCTGGTGGTATCATTGTTGAAGTAGGCGAAAGTGGTGCTGATTACCGAGTATTCTTCCAGCGTACCTTTGCTGCTTATGAAAATCTGAGTTTAGGACTATTACCTCAGAAGCTGATAAGAGTCTGGTCTTCAGCTAAGGGTCGCCTCAATGGTGTGATGGCTAACGCTCAGTAATCATTAGCCATAATCACAGAGGTGCAACATGAAGACTATTGAAATAAGAGATGCCAATTATGTAGTTGGCAAATCAGGTATGAGACTGTCGGCTAATAACGGAGCAACTGTAGTAGAGTTTTATCAAGGGGATGGTATTCGAATCTCAAATAAAGGAGGTTATCCTGTTATTGAGTTTAGGGTATCGGGTAAAGATCTTCAAGTCAAAGTGGAAACTAAGGCAGACTTGAAAAATCTGCTTGAACGAGTACACCACGAGACAGAGTTCAAAACTGAATCTCTTGATCTTATGGAAGCCATAGCCAGAGATAGTAGAGATCTACCTACTGAGAAGTTGGTAGATGCATTTTCTGAATCTTTTAATCTTGATACAGGTAGACTTAATACCAGTATTAAAGTTACTAAGAGAGTAGCAGATCTTAATGTAGAATCTAAGGCTAAGCTGTTATCTTCTGCTAAGTGCATATTCTCTGAAGCTGATGAGTCTGCTCTTGTGTCTATTACTGATGCTGAAGATCAGGATCTTGCTGATGACGATGATAAGGACGAAGACGAAAATAAGCAAGAATCTAGCAGACGTAAGATAAAAGAGAATGATGACGAAAATGACGACAATAAGGATGATGTGAAGGAAGATACTGATAAAGACGAAGATGATGACAATAAGGACGATGATAAAATGGAATCTCGTCGTAAAGTAAGAAAATCTAAGTAATTTATTATTTAATATAGTCACGTCGGTTAGGATAACTAGAAATGAGTGGCGGAATTATTTTCTTTAGATAAAAGCAGCTCTAGATATGCCATCAGTCTTAGTAAAATCCCTAGCTAAAAAATATTCTAAATCCATTGACGATGTAGAATCTAAGTGGAATAGAGCTAAAGCTATAGTATCTAATCAGTACGGCAATGTAGATGATCACTACGGAGCAGTAGTATCTATAGTCAAGAAGATGTTGAAAGGCGAATCTGTATTAATCGGTATAAAGTATGCCAAGTCCAGTTAGAATGTATGTTGAGAGATCGATACCTAGGTTGATAAAATATAGAGATGATTGGATAGATAAATCTGGACAGATGGTATCTGTTATTAGGCCTGAGAGTATATCTACGAATGTGTACGGAGATACTACTGTAGTATCCTCTGAAAATATTCATAAAATACCTATGGTCATTAATTGGCAAGAATATCGATTACTATTGTCTTTTAGTGATGCTTCAGAAGAAAATAATGTACCACTAGTAGCTATTGTTAGATTAATAGATAACTTGCCTAAGGGCACATTAGTAAAGATCGAAACATTCAGTGCTGATGCAATAAGTGACGAGAGCTTTCAATGGTTTAGAATAGTGAAGACAAATGCATATCATGAAATATTACAACATGGTAAAAGAGTAACTATGGTAGTTCAAAGAGGAGTAACATTTAAATGACGACTACTGTAGCTAGTTTAGGGCCTATGACTACTCAAGCAGTATCTTCTAACAAGATAAGGAAAGTAGGATCGAAGATAAATAAGAAAAAGAATAATATACTTGTGTCTACTAAAGAATATGTTTTAGTAGAATATTATAACAATGATACAGATATGGAAGTAGTTAGAATAAAAGAAAATGGAGAATTTATTAGAATATCAGAATCTATTAAAAAGATAAAAGATTCTTCAGATGAATTAGTGAATTCTGCTAGAGTAAAGAAACTTATTGATATGGATACTGTAATGTAATGTTAATAGACATAGATACTGCTGTAGTTACTCACGTTGCAGGAATGGTAGGCAGATTAAATAGTCTAAAGTATCCCTCAACTAGAGTTAAATTAGAATTAGTCGAAGATGAGAATACTCATCTACGATCTATTGAACTAGCTAGTAGACAGAATAACCACGAGCCAGATACTGCTACAAGAAGATTTCCTTTTGTAATAGTATATAGAGGAAATTCTGTATCTAGAGTAAACTCGTCATCATCGTCAAAAGCTGCCATCAGAGATATTGTACTAAGAGAAGATACAATAACTGGCGAAGTAGCTTTAGCTGATGGTAAGCAGATATCTCTGGAATATGTAATATATCAGTACACCACGTCATTTGCAGAACTTACTGAGTTATTTGAATACTGGGCAGTCAATATCGGAGAACATCATACTGCTATGGATTTTAGATTTTCTGAGTCTCAACTGAATCCAGTACAGTTTAAAGGCAATATAGTATTCAAAGAGCCAGAATCAGTGAGGCCATCTGTATCAACAATAGAAGATCAAGGTACTGTATATATTCAGAAATTCCCATTTACTCTTGATACAATAGTTCTGACAAATGTCAGGGATAGTAATGAATTAATACTCCAAGTACAATCTACTGTCTATGTTCTTAGACCCGATGAAGTATTCCCAGTTTAAATAGAATTCGGAGGATGGATAAATGACTTTAAGCTATCCTGGACTAGAAGTCCTCGAGACTAACTTAGCCCAGCAAGTTATTGGACCTGCTAATATAGCAGCTGCTGTAGTAGGCGCTTCTAATCGTGGGCGTATTAACGAGAGAATTTTAGTAACAAATACTAAAGAGTTTCTAAATAAGTTTGGCAATCCTGATGCTTCTCTTAGTTACATGCATTATGCAGCTCTGCAATACTTGAGGCAGGGCGATGAATTGTATGTTACTAGAGTAGCAAATGCTGCATTGCATGGTGGAGTAGTAATTAATGGTACCGGTGGTAGTACTAATTCTTCTGCATTATCTTCTGGCGTAGTAGACCCGTCTACTTTTTCATTTTCAGGATTTGCTAATGGGGTATTCGCAGTATTCGCAGATAATCCAGGAGCTTGGGGTAATAGTATATCAGTTAGAATAACTAATGTAAATACTGCAGAACTAACATTTGATATTCAAGTATATGAAACTGTTAGCGGTTCGTCAATACTAAGAGAAACTTATACTGTATCTAGGCAATTGAAAACCGATGGATTTGGTAGACAATTATTCTTAGAGGATAAGATAAATAATAACTCGGATTATATACGAGTAAAGAATAATGCTAATTTATCTAACACAATACTACCAAGACATAATGTAGTATCTGATGTTATTGGTACTGGTAATGGTACGAATACTAATTTTACTATAACACTATCTCAACCTAACATTGTTCCTGGATCCGTTACTACTTCAGGTGGAGGAGAATCTTTTACTGATAATTTTGCCGGAGATATGATAGGATCTTCGGGTAGTACTGGTACTATTAATTATATTACTGGATCTATTTCTCTGATATTTAATACTCCTCCTGCTAACTTAGCGTCTATTACCGCATCATATGAATATGCTATTGTAGGAACATTTACTCAAGCGTCTAATGGCTCTACAATTACAGATGCTCAGTTACTTAGCGGGTGGGATCTATATAATAATACTGAGGAAGTGGATGTCAGATTGCTTATTGATCCTGGCTATACTAGCTTAGCCGTAAAGCAGAGATTGGTACAGATTGCTGAGACTCGTAAAGATTCTCTGGCTATTATTCATGTACCTACCTCAGAACAAGAAGCATCAAGAGCTGTGATATGGAGAAGAAACACATCTGGTATAAATAGTACTTATGCTGCTGCTTATACTTCAGACGTATTAGATTATGATCAGTATAACAGTGTCAACCTATATGTTCCAGTGACTGGATATGTGGCTGCTCAGTTCGCTAAGAATTTTGAGAATAATACTGCTGGTAGCGTCCCTGCTGGTACTGATACTACTCTTAATGTACAGTCTCTATATCAGACTTATGATTCAGGAGATCAGAGTATACTCTATACTAATCAAGTAAATTATATAAGAAGAAAGCCTGGTACTGGATTTTTAGTATGGGGCAACAGAACCCTGACTAGTCAAGTATCGCCTCTTAATAGAATTAATGTTAGAATGTTGTTAATTATTATTGAGAGAGGTATAAAGGATTCTCTAGATGATGTAATCTTTAAACTGAATAATGAATTTACTAGATTACGTGTGTCTCAGAGGATATCTTCATTTCTGCAACAGTTTGCAGATAGTGGAGATTTAGATACTTCTATAGATAATGGATTCTTCGTTAAATGCGATGAAGATAATAATCCTCCTGCTGTGAGATAAGCTAATAGATTAGTTGTTGATGTTTATGTAAAGCCGACTTCTGCGGCTGAGTATATTACAGTTAACGTAATACTTACTGATCAAGGTGCTGATTTTAGTGAGTTAGTATCTAGCCGCACTGCTTAATATTGGAGATAATTTAGTATGATTACACTGAATGATGTTCGTGGAGCATCTAATCCATTAAGAAGTTATAATTATGAATTCATCATCCCTACTATTCCAGTAGCTGGTAATACTGATGTAATGAGAATGCTAGTTACGTCAGCATCTATCCCAGGATTTTCAGTAGATACATTTGAATCTAATCACTTCGGATTTACTTTAAAGCATACAGGTAAGGGAGATTATCCTAGAACTGTAGCTATAACCTATGAAGAAAATAACGATCTAACTATATATACTACTCTTAGAGCATGGAGAGAAATTTTATTCAATTCTATTCTAGGGACTCAAATAGAAGCTAAGACCGTAGGTATATTAAAATTACTAGATCTTAATAGAAAGACAATCAGTCAAATAACATTTGCTGGTTTATTTCTTCAGTCTGTTAGTGATGTGCCATTAAGAGGAGACACCTCGTCTGCAGTATCTATATCTGCAACTTTTTCTTATGATATTCATGCAATGACACCATAAAATGTCAGACTCACCAATCGAAACAGTAGATGTAATAGCTAGAAGGCTAGGACAATTTGTACCTGATAATATATTTTCTCAATTTATAAGATCATTTAGCTTATTACGTAATTATAGATGGAGGCTAGTATTTCCATTAGATTTTAATATAAGTCCATATGATATTGAATCAGTAACTGTTCCTATGAGAAATGTAGATAAGAGTAGTTGGGTTAGGGATGGTAAGACATCATATTATGCTACTGAGCCATCTGATATGGATGAAATGACAGTTACATTATATGAACATAGTGATGCTAGAGTAATAAAGCAGATATATGCATGGAAAGGATTGATACAGAATAGTGATGGTACTTTCAATTACCCATATGTATATCAGAGAGATTTAATATTACAGCTAGTAAGTCCTATTAATATAGAGATGTTGAGTATTAAGATAAAAAATGCTTGGCCTTCTACTACTAGAATAGGCCAATTTTCTTATTCAGCATCTAGTGAAATAGTAAAAGTTACTCAGTCATTTGTTGTTAATGATATATCGTTAGATAGTAAAGACGCCTCTATAAAGAGTGCAATAAGCTCATTACTTAGTAAGTTTAGTAATACATTTAGTAGATTAGGTTAATTAGTTATGGAAGGTTATTATGTCAGAAAAGAAGTCAACGGAGTTGTGGAGTTCTATATCTCTACCTTCAAAATTCAAGCCTTATACTCAGAAAGAGTGCAAAATACGACCACTAAAAGTCGGTGAAGTACGTCAGATTCAATCATCTATAGATGGAACATCTGGTCTATCTATAGCTGAAATAATAAGAGATGCTGTAAGCATTCCTGTATTAGATCTTACCCATGGCGATTTCTGGTTTGTATTAGCCTGGCTAAGAATTAATACTTATCGCAATTATCCATTGTCGCTAGAGTGGAAGTGCAAGAATAAGCACACTAATTCATTAGTAATAGATCTTACTAAGATAAATATAGTAGAATTGTCTAGCGAGTATTCCGAGCCAGTAATTTTGAAGACAGAGAATAGAAAATTGTCTCTAAGATTACCTAGAGTAGGAGATGAAATTCTAGCTAGAAAATACTTATCAGAAATTAATGATGATGGGGCATTTACTCAAGAAGATGTAGATCAAGCCTGCCAAGCACTACAGCTAGTAACAGGCCAATCATTATATCATAATCTAGAGGCCCTGAAAGAGATAGAAGCAGATCCCGATGGCCCAGAAATCATTGTAAAAATAGATTCTCTAAAGACTGTGTTTAGTCATGGGCTGCCTAGGCTATTATCTGATAAATGCAAGGAGTGTAAGTATCAGGCTTCTGATATTTACTTTCCCTTTCGATTCTCAGACCTTACTCCCAGGATTACCGTCATTAAAGATTTCAGAAGTGATTTATCATTTAGCGAAACATCTGAATTACCAAGTAAGTGAAGATCATGATTATTCTCTCACATACGAATTATTCGAAATACTAAACGATGACTTGAGAAATCCTGATGGACTATCCAGATAAGAAGCCAATTAAAGAATCAGTAACCAGTATTGATCAGAAGTTAACACAACAAGAAATTCAACCTGAATCTACAAAAGCTACTCCTGAAGTAATATCTTCTTCATTAGGGGAATTATCAGAAGAAACACGAAATACTAACAAATCAATTAAGTCTCTAGTAACAGTAATAGAAGATAAGACTAAGACAGATAATATAGAATCCCACAAGGATAGAGATTCTAGAGAAGAAGATAGAAGCTTATTTAAAAGAGCATTTGATGTAATAGACAGACAGTTATCTATAAAATCTTCATCATCTTCTCTAATAAATGAAGCTACGGGAGCAGTGGAGACACACGCAGTATCTAGTTTTGGAGCATCATTATTAGGCCCATTTGGAGCTTTACTTGGGCCTATCTTGGAAAAAGAAGGAATAGGTATAAAAGATGCATACTCTGGACTTAAGAATTTAGTACAAAATACTTCGACATTTATTAAGAAGATGTCGGACAAGCAAGATAAGAATGATGTAGTCATCGACGAGCCAGTATCAAATACTCAATCGTCTACTAATCAAATAAACGTATTAAAAGAGCCTACTAAAACCATTGAAGATTCATCCAGTGATAAAGAATCAAAAGAAAAATCAAATCTTATTTTAGATAATATTCATACTGATATAAATAAGCAGACATCAGTTATATTCGAATCAATAAAAACTAATAAAGAGATTCAAGATAAAATAGTAATTAATGAAAAAGAGTCTTCAGCAAAACTGCAAAATATAATAGAAGAATTAAAAGATAGTAAGAAAGTATTATCTGATAAGATAACAGGAGTTAAGCATTCAGTTAATAGAGTATGGGAAAGACTGATGATGAACAGTATTTTCCAATTTCTTACGTCTCCTGTTGGATTAGCTTCTATGGCTATCTTAGGGGCATCAGCTCTAATGCCCTTTATATATGATAAAGTAAAAGAATGGTCTAGTAATATAACTGGTCAAATATCTAAGACGATCGATGAAAAAGTAGATAGTATCAAACAAGGATTTAAAGATGCAGTAAAGGATTTAAACCCATTTAAAGACAGGAAATCAGAAAGTAAGCAAGATAAAATAATAGAAAAAAGATCAACAGAATCATCACAATCTAGTACTAGCAACAAAAAGAGCAGTTTACCTTCTACACAGATTCCGTCAGTACCGAGTGCTAAATCGCCACCTTCGGCATCACTCATCGCTCCAGTACCGACTCCTGCTCCTATTATTCCTGAAATTAAAGATACAATAGATTATAATAAACTGGCTAGTATCATGGCTTCAAATAATAAGGCAAATACCACATATACTTCTCCACAGGCAGATAATACAAGACCTCAGTTATCTCCTACCGCTATGCCAACAAGACCTGATGACTTAGGATTAAATTTAGCTAATGCTGGAGTATTAGTATAATGAGTATAGAAAAATTAGGGCCATATGATATTATTGTGGAAATAAATAACGACCCTAGTCAAACTGTTGTAGGCAAATTACCAGTAAATTTTGATTTTGAAGTAGCTTCTTCTTGGTCATCTCCATTTGCATCTTTTGGTCATGGTACGTTTGGAAATATATTAGCTCTAGGAGGTATATCTTTAAAATTCCAAGCTGCATCTGTTCAAGTGTGGGAAGGTAGTGCTCCTATCAATATAAGATTACCTATAGAATTCTTTGCTACAGGTAAGAAGAAACCTGGTATTAATGGAGTATCGAAATCAGGAGCTTGGGATGAAGTAGTTACTCCAATAATCAGATTAATGAAGCTAGCTGCACCTACTCTAAGAGATGCAAATGGAGCAGCCATGTATGATCCTCCTGGGCCTAATGTTGATTTTGGCAAATTAGCTGCTGATATTGTTAAGGAAATTGGCTTGGACTCTGCATCAGACTTTATTCGTAAGAGAACATCTACCGGTACTGGAGACGACATTGTTTTATATTTAGGTAAATTTGCTGTATTAGATAGACTTATAGTAAAGAGTGTAATCCCTAGATGGAGTTCCGTTATGGATCCAGATGGAATTCCTATGAAAGCCTCTGCCGAAGTAACCTTCTCAACATGGATGACTCCAGACAGAAATAAAATTGAGAAGTTCTTTAAATTCCCGTCATCGTCTAGTCAGATAAGTGAAGTAGTAACTACTGCGAGAAGAATATAATGTCTCTACCTAAATATAATAGAAGAGATTTCTTTAATAAGACCACAGTTAATGATAGACTAGAACTAGATTTATTATCATTTAAGTGGATAGATTTTTCTAGATACTATAATAGAAGTAGAGTAAGAGTACATAAAGTGATGCAGCATGAAGAAGGAAGACTATGGCTGATATCTGAAAAGTATTATAATACCTATACTATGTATTGGCTGATAGCGCTAGTTAACGGTATTTTAAATCCAGCTAAAGATGTAGTAGCAGGATTAGATTTAACTATACCATCTATTGTAGATATAGACTCTTATTATCAATCTATTAGATCTGCTAGCAGAAAACAGTTATCAGTGCAAATTACTAAGCCTGTGATATGAGTATTTCTGGTCAATATAATATTTCGCTAAAGATTAATGAGGAAAAATATGATCTACTTCTATCTAGTGTCAGACACTTAGCTATATTTGAAAACGCTAGTGATTTGCTACCTACTTTAGAAATGCAGCTAGTAGATCCAATTTATGATAGAAATTTAATACCAATATATGATGGATCTATCATAGAAATATCTCTGACTCCTACAGTAGATCAAAGTCAAGAAAATAAATCTTCTGGTATGGAAGAGGGATCTGATACCTGGATGTCATTTAGAGTATTTAAATGTGAAATAGTTACTGAATCAAATGTAGATATATTAAATATTTTGGCTTATTATAATTCTCCTGAATATTTTTCAATAGCCGCATTTGATTATTATGAAGGATCATCATCTTCAGTAGCTGAGAAAATAGCTACTAAATGTAATTTAAAGTTTGATGGGGATACTTCTAATGATACTCAGATATGGTACCAAGCAGGGCAGACATCTGGCGCATTTCTTCATGAAGTAGCTCGTCATGCTTGGAAAGATAATAATTCTTGTTTTGTAAATTGTGTAACTAAAGACGGAGTATTAAAATTCTTTAATTTAGGAGACAGAATTAAATCATCACCGGTATGGGATTTCATTAATACTAATGTGATGTTTATACCTCTTAAAGATAAAGAAGTAGCTGTAACGTCCATGTTGTCTTCTCCTAATTCTGGTACTTTAAATAGATGGAGAGGATACGGAGTAGTCTCTGGTAATGAGAATTTTATTAGTGGGGAGTATAATTCTGTACATGTAGATAATATTCAGAAATCTACCGAGAAATTGGCTATTAATAAAGATTTAGCTAAACCTACGCGATATGAAGTCGGACCTATAGATATAGGAAATACTCATAAGAATTACTTTAAGTCATATAATCAGAATATCAGATTGTTGTCTACATTTTCAGATACTATTAAAGTAATTACTAATAGGCCTAAAAAGATTGCTTTATTAGATAGAGTAATGTTTAAAGAACAGAAAGATACTCCTGGATCACTAAGAATGAATTATTCAGGAGAATATTTTGTTACTCATATAGGCACTTTCCTAATTAATGGAGCTATTACTATTAATTATGGGCTAACTAAAGAAGGTGTCAATACTGTTTCTAGTGATTCTGGAGATAGGACTGATTTACTATGAGTTTTGTTAGTGCTCCAAGAGATATATTCTCTAGAAAACTGTATGATAAATATATAGCGGAAGTTGTTGATAATAATGATCCAAAGCAGTTAGGAAGAATTCGTGTAAAGATACTAGAACTTCACGGAACTAAGATACCTAACGACAAACTACCTTGGGCATCTCCTATATATCCATCTGGCCATGGATCAAAATCTGGATACGGATCTTTAGTCCTGCCTGAAGTAGGTTCTAGAGTATTTGTAGAATTATATAAAGGAGATATTTACAGTCTATTTTATGTAGGAGCTCCTAGAGAGTTTAATCGTCAAGTATCTTCTCAGCTTTTAGCTAATTATCCATATAATTATGGCTATCAAGATCCTAAAGGTAATAGGTTAAGAATAAACTTACAAGATAATTCTGTAGAAATCACTCTAGCCAACGGTACAGTCGTTAATATAAATACAGACGGCAATATTTCACTTACTACTCCAGGTACTGTAACAACTAATACTGGAGATCAAGATCACACTGCTTCTCAGTTTACATTTAATGGCCCTGTTCAGATAAATGGTACTCTGAATGTTTCAGATAATATAACTGGGGCAGCTGAAGTAGCCGATTTAGATGGAACAATGACTGAGATGAGGACAACTTATAATTCTCATACTCACGGAGGAGTTGATAGTGGATCTTCTAACACCAACTCACCTAATCAGGGGATGACATGACTTCGAGTAATTATACTGCTGGGCATATTGCATATTGGGATTCTAAATTTCCTATACCGGATGGATTTATCAAATGTCAGATTCCTAGAGTTGTTGATTCTCTAGCTTCTAGTATTGGCCAAAATAAGCTACCAAAGGATACGATAGCTATTATTAAAACTTCTCCTGATAAGAAATTATGACATGTACTCTACTATAGAAGAACTACAAAAGAAATTTAGATCTGTTAATATTGATATGATTATAGGAGATGAAGTAGGATTCAGAAGAGCACTTATTTACGGCAAGGAAGCTACATGGTCAGATTGTGGCCCTAGTTGGAGATATGCAATATATAAAGGGAAAGTATGGGCATGTAAAGGAGTACAGAACATCAAGTATAAACGGAAAAGAGTAGCTTAGTATGATTAAGAAAGATAGCTATATTCAAAAGTTAATATCATCCATAAAAAATACTTTCTCGGACAATAGTACAGACTTGTCCTTCCTAAAGAAGACGTCATGTCAACCGAATATAGATAGAGCTCGTGAGAAGCTGTATAAGCCGTTTAAGGATAAGCCCGGCCAGCCCCCGAGGGGCTGATGTCTAAGCACCGTAGGAAACTTGTTAGAGTGTTTAAGAGCGTATTACCCTCTGCTTCGGAACCTTACTTATGGCGAATTCTACTGTATTGTTTTCAGATATAAACCCTGAATTTAGGAATAAGAGCGCGAAACCTGAGCTCTTATTTGGAGAAGATTCAGTAAATAATTCTATAAGAAATATTTTAATGATCTCTCAGAACGAGAGATTCATGTTTAGTGAATTTGGATCGAAAATACAAGATTATATATTTCAACCTATGGGCCCAGGTATAGAGTTGAGACTGTTAAACCATATTATTAAAATAATTAATAGATGGGATCCTCGAGTGATTATTGATGAAAGTAGATCTTCAATAACAGGATATCCTAATAAGAACAGTTGGGAAATTATGTTAGTATATAGTATAGCCAATACCAGTTTAATTGGTATTTATCAAGATATAATAAAGAGTAGAGAACTATGACAGTACAACTATCAGCTGATAGACCGGATTATGAAGATATTCTTCAACAATTATCTACAAATGTTCAATCTAGATCCGACGCATGGAGAGATTTATTAAATTCGTCTACCGGTACTATACTACTAGATCTATTAGCTGGTATAGGATCATTTTCTCAATTTAATATTGAAAGAGCAGTTCAAGAAGTATCTGGTTTTGATAGTGCTGTACTGCCTACCTCTGTGTATACCTTAGCTCTGATGCTAGGAGTATCTCCTAAGAGAAGAGTCTCAGCCAGAACTAGAGTTACTTTAAGTATCGAAGCTCCATATCCTAGTTCAGTAACTATACCTGCATATAATCAATTCGATATAGATGGTGTGGTATTTTATAATCCAGAAGATATTACCATAGCTGCTGGAGCTACAGGAGTGTCTGATGTACTTCTTTCTCAAGGACAGATTATAACAAGAAGTAGTGTTGGAACAGGAGCTACTAATCAACAAATATCCGTATCTTCAGGATTTGTAGCGGATGAGAATTTCTTCAGAGTAACTGTAGATAATTCTGCATATATTAGGGAAAGAGTTTCTCTAGCAAAATATGGATCCTTAGATAATGCCTTCTTAGAGAGAACTCAACCTGATGGTACTATCAAGATAATATTTGGTAATGGACTATTCGGTACAGTACCAGGTCCTAGTCAGCTTATACAAATTATTTATGCTGATTCTATAGGTAAAGATGCCAACACAGCACAAACTAATCTTCCTGTAAAGTTATCAAGTGTTGTTAATACAGTGTTTGGTCAATTAACTGTAGTAGGGTTTAATACAGATGCTATTTCAGGTGGGGCTGATCAAGAGTCAGTAGATGAATTAAGATTCACTGCTCCTAGATTATTTGCTTCAGCTGAAAGATGTATCACTAGGCAGGATTGGAAAGCTATCTCTTTACAATTTCCTTCAGTAGACATAGCTGACATAAATGTGTGGGCTGAATTTGAAGATTTTACTGGAGAGAATAGTCGCATGAATGTGGTGAGGCTAGTTATTCTACCTGAGTCTGGTGGAGTATTTAGCTCTCAGAATTATTCAGATTTCTTGACATTTATTTCTACATATAAACATGTTACTACAGCAATAAAAATATTAGATCCTATACAAGTTAATGTAGGAATTACTGCTAATATTTATTACAAGTTAGGATACGATCCTAATGGAGTACAAAACGCTGTACAATCAGCTATTAGCGATCTGTTTTCTCTTAAAATAGGGTCATTGGGCAGAGCTTACTATTTATCTGAGATATATCAAGCTATTCAGTCAGTAGACGGAGTAGATTTTGTTGAATTACTAGGCCCTACTAGTGACTTGATATTAGATAAAAGAGAATATGCCAATTTAAATAGTACTACCATAAACATGATAACAAGCACTAGATCATGACAGTAAAATTAACTGATCTTCTCCCTGAAATTTATCAGGACGTACCTTGGATAAAGGCATATATTGAATCTGCAGAGGAGATAGTATATGATCAAGTAAGAGAGTTATGTAATAAAATTATAGAATTAAGAAGTCCGGATAAAGCTGAGTCTGAATTTCTTGGCAGTTTGATGAGATTGCTAGGATTCTTTGTTCCATTTGCTCATATTAATGAAATGGACAGACGAAGACTCATAGCTGATTTACCCTTCTTTTATGAGACTTCAGGAACTAGCTATTTTATAAAGTTCTTATCTTATAATATAGGAGCCAAGGTAGAGATATTTAATCTATATTCTAATAGAACAGCAATTAATCTACCTCTTATAATATCATCTGGATCAGCATCTTTTAATAATCTAGCTGGCCCAGCGCCATTTAGTCCAGGATTATCTTCAGTGCCTGAAGGTACTTATAATTCAGAAAACGATGTAATATCAAAAGGTATGTTAGGAGATTTAGTATTTTATGCTAATCAGAATTCTTCAGGCAATACTTTAAATGGATCTATAAGAATAACCGGAACATCATTTAGACATGTTGATGGCTCTGCAAGAAATATATCATCTCCCTTACAACTGAACACCCAGTATTTCTCTCTAGATGGTAGAATAGGGAAATTTTACTTGATGTGGACAGATACTCTGCCTAATACGAGATTTGTGGCGGGTGGAGCTAACTGGTGGATAGATAATAATGGATCTAATATAAATATCATACCAGTTTATTTTAAAGAATCTACTAGTACTTGGGTAGCTATTCCTGGATCGATACCTGCTGTAGGATTACCGTTTCAAGAAGAAGAGTTTACTCCATTAATTACCGATATGATTATTGGAAAAGGAGATAGAATAGGTATTTCTTCTGCAGGAATAACTAATATAATACCGATATTATCATTTAATTCTATATCTACTTCTTCTGAAGTATTTACTGATTCAGGAGAATATTATGATTTATTGGTACAGAATTTTAATACTAATATAATTAATTGGAATGACGCCACTACAGGCGCAAATAATTCTACTGGATTTGATTTTGATTCTAGAAAATTAAAATTAACTCTACTAGATAATACATCAGGTAATCATCCTGAAATAAGATATTCATTTTCTACTATAGTAGGAGCCGCTTATGTAGTAGAAACTTATATAGCTGAAGGTACTTCATTAAGATTAAATGTGGGGACATCAGCAGGAGGAACTCAGTACGGATCAGTAGATAGAGTAGTCCAAGCTCATTATGCTAGAATACTATTTACTGCTACATCTGCTACAGCCCACGTAAGTATCTTAATACCGGCATCTGCTACTGTAGATAGATCTACTTATGTAGAGCAAATTAGAATATCAAGAGCAGGCAGATTATTTAGTAATCAAGGAGGAGAGGGAGTATTTGACTATATTTCAGGGTATTACAATTTAACATTCAATACTGCTCCTGTTACTGGAACTCTAGTAAATATCTCCGGTATTACCAGAATTTATCAAAATCTAGTTCCACTATCAGAAATACCCATAGGTCAAGATTTAGTAGAAAATGGTGGTAGTTGGTATTTAACTAATCTAGTTGGTGTAGATTACGATATATTAAAATTTCCAAATCTCAAAGCCCTTGCCGATATATTCTACAGAATAGCGCCAGCTCCATTGGTATTATTTACTATCCAAACTGGTATAGTAGACAGTACCGAAGTAAATGTAGCATCAGAACTATTTGATATAGAAGTAATATTAAGTAGTAATTCAGGTCAATCTTATATCATCCCAACATCTGGAAGAATTGGTGCTATTGATGAATCTTATATCGATCAAGTTGCAATTAATGCTTCAGAATAAGTAGGTGAGTTCTAATGGCTCAAGTCACTAAGTTATTATTCGCGAATAATGCAGATGTTCAATTAGGAGCAGCAGTAGCCCCTAGTGATACTGTAATAGTATTGGCTTCAGGAACCGGATCTAAATTCCCTCTTCCGGGAGCTAATGAAGCATTCATAATTACTATAGAAGATACTATTACTAAAGCATATGAAATATGTTTATGTACTAGTAGATCTGGTGATATATGTACTGTTACAAGACATCAGGAAGCTACATCAGCTCAGTCTTGGTCAGCTGTAACAGCAAGAGTATCTCATAGAGCTACAGCGTTTAGCTACAATTCATTTATCCAGAATCCTAACGGCGATGGTATCGATATATATGCAAATTCTAGTCTAATAGCATCGCAATTAGGCCTTAATATTATAGCTGGATCTGGAGTTTCGATTAGTGCAACTAATAATTTAGTAGATAATAGAGTAGATTTAACGATAACATCTCAAGCACTGACATCCCCATTTGTTGTATCTGGCACTACTCCTATAGTGAGATTAAATGAAACTGATGGTGGTACAGATGAGAAGAATTGGGATATATATGCTAGTTCTGAGATATTTAGACTAGCTCTAGTGAATGACGCGGCTGCGATATCTAGTGATTTCTTTAGCGTATCAAGAGTAGGTAATGATATATCTACTATATCTATTACTGCTCTAAGTGCTCAAAATACTATATTAAATTTATCAGCAGATACTATTAATGATATTTCTAGTAGTATAAATCTTGGCTTATCTGACGAGACACCTAATGGTATTGTATTAATTCAAAATAATCCTGCTGAATTAAGATTTCTTGATGTTGGCGGTACTACTGATAATGACCTATGGAGAATATTCGGGGATAATGCTACGCTATCATTATCAGCACTTAGCTCCGACGCCTCAGCATCCAGAAACATATTATCTGCAGTAAGATCTGGAACTGCCTTGACAGCTGTGGAATATGGCAACGGTACTGATAATCCTACTCATAGCTTTAATGGAGATATCATTACTAATCTGCTGACCGGCAGAATTCGTAAGTCTGTAAATACTGGTCGTACTGTCTTATGTGGCGGCAGTGATTTTAATTCAGCATTTGGAGCAGTATTAGTATTAGAAGGTCAAGATTATGGTGGCTCTGGATTAGGCGGTACTGCGAATTTCATGTTAAATACAGGTAAGTCATTACGTGTAAATAGTAGTGATGTGTTTACTGTAGCAAATGCTGGTGCATTAATAAATGGATTAACTGCAGATGCCACTCCAAATGCAGCTACAGATTATGTAATGACTTATCAGGCTTCTTCTGGTCTAGCTAGAAGAGTACTATTAACTAATCTAGGGTCTGGAGGAGGAGGATCTTATGATCCTGCTGCTAATTATACTTTAACAGGTATCAATACTTTTACTCCTCGCTTAAGAATAAATGATACTAGCAGTACTGCTAATAGAAGATTGTATCAAGTAGTAGCTACTTCAGATACTTTACAAGTTCAGGGTCTACTAGACGACACAAATCCAGATGTTACTTTCTTAGTCTTAGACAGAAATTACTTATCTGGAGGATCTGCAGCTATAAGAACTACTATTCCTATTAAAGCAGGAACAGTTTCATCTTCTCTGGCATCTCTTAATATTTCATCAGACACTAATTTATCTGTAGTAGGCACTTCAGCGGGAGGAATATTAAACTCCATCAGAATACCAGGAGGAGTGTCTCCTACTGCGATACAAAATACTAATATAGTTGGTGAATTAAGATTTTTAGGTCAATATGATACTACTGCTGGGAATTATGCTTCTGGAGCATCTATTGTATCGGTTGCTACTGAAAATTGGTCTGGTAGCGCTAGAGGTAGTAGAATAGATGTTAATGTAATAGGTAATGGCACTACTTCTCTATCTAATATACTCAACATCACATCATCTCAAATATCAGTAAATGGTAACATAAAACAAATCAGTGTAAACCCACGAATAATACTAGAAGAAACAGGAGCAGGATCCGATCTTACTACGTGGGATATGCACTTAGATGCTGGAGTGTTGAGTCTTAGAACAAGAACGGATGCTGATGCTGCAGGCAGGGATATTTTAATTATTACAAGAGGAGCCACTACTGCAGTTTCTGCTATTCAGTATGGTAATCCTACTGATGATCCTACTCATACATTCTATGGCCCTATTATACCAACAGGTAGCGACGGTATTATAAGGCATAATAATAATAGTGAACGTACTATAATATCTGGTGGCTTGACTACTGCTAATACTTCTGGTGCTGTTATTGAGTTAGAAGGTATTGACTACAGTGGCTCTGGAGCTGGCGGTAATTTACGCATCTCTCTGAATACTGGAAAGAATGCATATATTAACGGTAGTATTGTACTTCACGAAGGTAATATCAGCACCGTAGGAGCCGTCCCAGCTACCAGAACTATATCTTCAGGTACTGGACTGACTGGAGGAGGAGATTTATCTGCTAATCGTACTATCTCAATAGTAACTAATGCTATTACTAATTCTTTAATAAGACAGTCTTCGGGTCTCAGCGTAATAGGTAGATCAACTAATAGTACTGGAGATGTTGCTGATATAATAGCAACAGCTGATGGAGATATTTTACGAAGATCTGGAACTACTCTAGGATTCGGATCTATCTCAGCTACTTCTATAGGATCTGGGGTATTGGCTATTGCTAGAGGGGGTACTGGCTTAGGTTCGTATGCTCAAGGCGACATTATTTATGCCAGTGCTGCCAACACTCTATCATCTTTAGCTAGAGATACTAATGCTACTAGATATCTATCTAATACAGGAACTTCAAATAATCCAGCATGGGCTCAAGTTAACTTAGTCAATGGAGTTACTGGTAATTTATCTGTTACTAATTTAAATTCTGGGACGTCAGCATCTTCTTCCACTTTCTGGAGAGGAGACGGTACATGGGCTATTCCGTCAGGAGCATCCCCTGCTGATCCTACTGGTAGTATTGGCCTAGTGGCGGTTAATGGTGTAGCTACTAGCTTTATGAGAAGCGATGCTTCTCCTGCCTTAAATCAAAATATAGCTCCTACATGGACGGGTATTCATACTTTCGCATCGTCCTCAGGATCCCATCAAGTAGTAATTTCAGGTACATTGGCTAGAATTAGATTTATAGAATCTGATGCTACTGCTAATAATGGAATTTGGGGAATTACCGCTAATACTGAGCAGTTTGAAATAGGAGCATTTAGTGATGATTTAGCTACAAATGTAGCAGCGCTACGTATTGATAGAACAGCAACATCCATAGATTCTGTTAATATATTAGCTTCACAAGTACAAGTCAATGGACAAGACGTAAGAGATGCTGCTATAATTACATCTGGAACATTCGGTATTCCTAGAGGAGGTACAGGTAATAGTACTTACACTCTTGGAGATATTCTGTATGCGTCTGGCACTACTACTCTTACTAGATTGTCAGGAAATACTGCTGCATCTAGAAGATTCTTACGTCAAACTGGCACAGGTTCAGCATCAGCAGCACCAGTTTGGGATACCTTAACTTCTAATGATGTAGGCTTAGGTAATGTAGAAAATACTGCACTCAGTGCATGGCCTGGGTCATCTAGTATTATTACGTTAGGAACAGTGACTACAGGGACATGGAATGCATCAACTATTGCTACTACTAGAGGCGGTACTGGTCTGACTGCCTATAGCACAGGAGATTTAATATATGCATCAGCTACTAATACTTTATCTAGATTAGCATTTACAGGCACAGCAACTAGATATTTAGCTAATACTGGTGCTGGTAGTACTCCTGAATGGAATCAGATAAATCTAGCCAATGGAGTTACTGGGACTTTGGCAGATGGTAGCTTATCTAGCAATGTGGCATTAAAGAATGCTGCCGCTACTATTAGTGGGTTATATAATTTTACTACTGCACCTACTATATCTAGTAATACCATTTGGCATTCAGGTAACGACGGAGCATCCTCGGGATTAGATGCTGACTTACTAGACGGCCAACATGGTTCGTATTATCAGAATGCTAGTAATATTAATGCAGGTACTGTAGCTGCAGCTAGGCTAGGCTCTGGTACTCCTAGTATAGATACATTACTAGCTGGTAATAGTACATGGGTGAATGCTCCAGTATACTATTCTAATGGATGGATAGCTGCTAGAGTAATTCAAAATACTGGAGTAGATGGAGCTCCTACTGATGGCATGTATATAGGTTATGGTAATTCTGGCGGTACTACTGCTCTTACTAGAATATTCGGAGGAGGGTCCACCAGTGCTAGTGTTACTGTAGATGTTAGTGGTAATTTAGTAGCATCTGGTAATGTCACTGCGTCTTCTGATGAAAGACTGAAAGATAATATTGAAAATATCAAGAATGCCCTATCAAAAATCAAGAATCTGAGAGGTATTACTTATGATAGAAATGATATTAATATTAGGCAATCTGGATTGATTGCTCAGGATGTTGAGAAAGTATTACCTGAATTAGTAAGTACTAATGAATCTGGATATCTATCTATTGCATATGGTAATATGGCTGGATTATTCGTAGAAGCCATTAAAGAATTAGAATCTAGATTGTCTGATATTGAAGTTTCACTAGTAGGGAGATGGTAATATGACTCTCCAATCATCAGGACCAATATCTCTTCAAAATTTGCAAGATGAATTTGGAGGATCTGCTCCTATATCTCTTAGTGAATATTATAGAGGTGGAGGACTGGTACCTAATACTGGGATTAATGTTAATGTACCTATATCTGGCTCTATTTCTCTTCAGAATTTTTATAGTGCTAGCGTGTCTCCTGAATATACTCAGATATCTGTGTCATTAACTTCTGGATTATTAGATTCCGTCGTAGATTATTATGGATTTGTTTGTAATGTAAATACCGGAGTAGTACTGGCGGGCAGTATTTCTCCTAGTATATATCAAGGCCACACTATATTCGAAATATCCCATCAAAATACAGGTAGTGGATGGAATTTCGAAATAGCTTTTAATAATGCATCTGGTGCTCCGGGGTATGTTTCTTCTTTATTAAAGAAGATTGAATTTGTAGATAATACTTCTACTAATAGAATATTTAGAACAGCTTATGACTCTCCCACAGGAACACCAGGGACTAGTGTAGTAGGCAATACTAGATTAATTTCTTGGTTAGGAGCAGGCGGTGGAGTGCCTCAAGGATCTAGTATGTTCAATACTGGCAGTAATTACACAATTAATTTATTTTATTAAGCACTATATTCAACAAGATGACTAAAGATAAGGTAGTAAGGAAGATAAATAAATGGCAACAGTAGTAACAAATGTCGGTATTACCGCTATTAATAATGCGAGTACCGGCGGTCCTAGAATCAATGTAACTCAATTTAGAGTGGGAAGTGCTTTCGGATATACTCCTACTACTAATATGACTACATTACAAGGCACCTCACTGTACACAGGGCCTATTACTAATTACACTGTGTTACCTGGTGACATGGTTGAGTATGAGTGTATACTAGATCAAGCAGTAGGACCATTTAACTTTGGTGAAATAGGTTTATATCTAGATACTGGAGAGTTATTTTCATTAACATCACTTACTCAATTAAGATTTAAATCTGCACAGAATTTAGGAACTAATGAATTAGGTAATCGATTTATTATAAGAATACAAGTAGCTATTCAAAATGCTCCATATGTTCTAAATTTCCAAAATATTGCTATATCTAGCAGGTTGCCATGGGCTGAAGATTGGCGTAATGCTACTTATGTGAATGCTACTACAGCTACTGTGAGCACAGATGTATCTTCACTATTTCATGTAGGCAGAGCAGTTAAAGCATCATTCGGATCCAGTTATTCATATAGCTATATTAGCTCAGTATCTTTTGGATCAGGTACTACTACTATAGTATTACAAGATCCCATTCTTACAGCTTCGTTGACTGCTCTAGATTACGGCATAATGGAAGCTAGTCAGCCTAATGCTGAAGCTTATATAAGAAGAGCTATCAGAACTATTGGTACTTATGGCGTATGGATAGATAATGCTGAACCTATATTAACAATAAGAGATTTGGATGCTGGTACTAATTCTAAAGTGTATAGGTACGTAACATCTAATACTTCACTATCCTTACGATTATATGATGATGCCATTTCATCATTTACTGATGTTATGGTATTAAACAGAGTAGGACTTAATCTAGCTAGTATAATATTCCCCAATGGTCAAATAGGAATAGGAGGTACTCCTTCAGTAGGCGTAGGATTAGATATCTATTCTAGTGCTCAATTTAGGTCTGCTATATCTATATCTGGATCGATAAACGCTAGTTTACCATCTGGCACTACTAATGACTGGTCGCCCTCAGGATTATCTGGAGCATCTATAATTAGAGTAGATACTAATTCTTCAGGATCTAGCCTCAGTGGAGCAGCATTTACTGGCAACAGACAAATCAAGATCATAAATCTTGGCCCAGGTCTATTGAATTTGCTTCCAGAAAATTCAGGGTCTTCTGCTAGTAACAGATTTTCTCTAGTCAACAATGCAATACTTAGAATAGCAGCAGGAGGTTCAGTAACTATATGGGCGGATCCTACATCTTCTAGATGGAGAGCTGATAGTTATGGAGCTGATTTTGCTCCTGGTATGATAGTAGAGTGGTATGGATTATCTTCTAACGTGCCTGCTGGATGGGCTATTTGTGATGGTACTAATGGTACTCCTGATAGCCGAGGTAGAGTAGCTATTGGAGCAGGTGGATCTTACACGTTAGGAGAGTTAGGAGGGTCAGTAACAGTATCAGGGACTACTCAAACAGCAGGTTCTCATAGTCATACTATTAATCCTGCTGGAAGTCATACTCATTCTGCCGGAGGAGGAGATCACACTCATACCACAGATCCTACAATATTAAGTGGAGCAAATTTGCCTCAGCATAATCATGCTGTATATGTTAAGACTGCTAATGATTCTGATGACGAAGTTAGTGGATTAGCTAGATCAGATGCTAGAGCGTTTGTGTTTAATAGAGATAATGCAGTGGGGCCATTTGGCTATACTCTAACTAATAATCAAGGTACTTCGTTAATAGATAATGCTGGCGTGGCTAGCCCTAGTGGTCATAATCATACTATACCCTCTAGTGGTAGTCATACTCATACTACTGATAATCAAGGATCTCACTCACATTCAGAGAGTATCGACCCAGGCCACACTCACAATTTAAATCCAGTCTCTACTCTCCAACCATATTATGCAGTATTTAAAATTATGAAGTTATAATGTCAGTAAGGAGTCATATGAAAATTATTCTACTTTTTATTCTAGTTGGTTATTTTATTGTTGAACATAATTCAGTAATTAATTCTGTAAGATATGTAGATTTAATAAAATTATTTGGTTATTCGATAATTTTAATTTCTTCTGTGATATACTTAGTAAGGTAGTTATGAAAATCAAATTATCAATTATGTTAGATAGTATTGAAAGTATTAAACATATTTCTCAGCAGAAGTATCCTGCTAAGATTAGTTGGATACTGGCAAAAGTCATTCGTAAGATGGATATATATTATAAAGAATTTATTAATACCAGAGACAGTTTAATAAAGAAGTATGGCGAAGTAGATGAATCTGGTAAGATGATGGGGGTCAAAGAAGAATATAAGAATCAGTATTTTGGAGAGATACTAGAATTAATGAAACAAGATGTTGATATTCCTATTAATCCTATGAAATTCGAAGATATTATTAATGACGAGGTCAAGCTAGAACCTCAGTATCTAGTAAATATAGATTGGTTATTTGGTGAAGATAATACACACTATATTACTGAGGTGGAAGAGAATGCTCAAGCTAGCTAAAAGACCTCTTCCAAGACACTGTATTCCTAGCGAGAATAATGGCCAATTAAAGACCATGATAGATGTGTCAGGGATAGTGATTAGAAGTTTCAATGTAGCTAGAGTATACCCGAATAATAAATTTGATACTGAGTCTTGTATAAATCTTATTATTGATCTGAATCTAGCAGGCCCAGACAGAGGCTTGATAATGCAAAAAGATCATCATAGAAGATATTATACATCTCCGCACTATCTTATAGATAGAGACGGAATGATCTTTGAACTCATACCTCCTCCAGTAAGATCTTGGCACTCTGGACCATCGTCTTTTAATGGAAAAGATTATTGTAATAATTGGATGATAGGAGTATGGATTATAGGGGATTCTAGCCAAGATTTTACAGAACATCAGTATTTAAGTTTAAGTAATCTATGCAAAGAATTTATGTCAGCATATAGATTCTCTATTTCTAATATAGCTACTCATAAAGAAGTATCCTTATCTAATGGATCTTCAATTGATTATATGCTGACATTTAGTAAGCCGAAGTTATATCAATACATAGATGTGCCTGATATGATGGTTGCTGTGAGGTAGTATGCAATGCCATGGTTAAAATTTGCTCCGTATATAATTATCGCTGTTCTATTATCTATTATAGGAGGCATGAAGTACTATTATAGTAATAAGATTGAAAATCTGAGTAATAATGTTGCTACTGAGAGGGCAAATGTTAAAATATTGTCTAAAGACTTGGAATCATGTAAGTCTTCAGTAAAGGAACAAAATAAATCTATAGATGAATGGAAGGCTAAATCTGAAGATGCTCAGATAGCTTTAGATAAAGCAATAAAAGATGCTAGTGATATAAGAAAAGCTAGCGATAAGAGGATTAGAGATATATTATCTAGGCCTCTTGCTACTGATTGTAGTTCTGCAATTAAAGAGTTGAGGGATTCTGCTAGAGAGGATAGTGTATGGTAAAGTATATTTTTATTATATTACCATTTTTATTAGCAGGATGTGCTGATAAGAGCAAGTTAATTGAAAGTAGCCCAACTACTACTGCTAAAGTAGTAGTGCCTATTCAATGCCCAAAGCCATCAGAATTAAATAGACCTGATTTAGAAGTACTTTCTTTAATAAATGAATCATCAAGCGATGGCGAAGTAGTTAGAGCATATAGAGTGGCCTTAACTGATATAAAAGGATATGCTAAGGAATTAGAGAAGATTCTCCAAGGGTATAAAGAAGCATGCTCTAAGACGACTTCTCAGGAGAATAATCATCAATAATCGTTTTATTGTCTATTCTTTTGTGATCTAATTGATCTTGCATAATAAAGCTATGTTGAGGAAATATTATATTTGCAAATATTTCTTGCAAAGCGTGAGCCTCTCCTAGAGTTATATTATATATACTGTTTGTATTACTTGAGTAGGCTACTACAACAATTGAATCTATAGTATTATTTTCGTTAAATTCTGCTAGTTTATCTATAGATGTAGATATCTGTTTTAATAAATCGTTTCTAGAAATCATATTTGTTCCCACTCCGGTATATCTGCTGTAGATATATTCTTATTATATAGTTTATCTGGGGATACGAATAAATATACTGGTTCGTCGTCTGGGTTCATAAGTGCACTATGTGCCGCTCCTGCCAATGAATCTGACATATCTTTTCTGATATGCGTCATTATGGCACCTTTACTATCCTTCTGAATATTCTTTAATTGATTTCTCAATAATGGGCTCTTCCCTGTAGCTAGAGCATTATGAGCTACAAGATTTGATAACTGCCCATATGGTATAGGAGTTCTATCTACAGATATTAATTTGGGCTTGTATTTATCTGGTTTATGCATTATTCTTTCTATATCCCACTTCTGTCTCATTTGGGATGATTGAAATTGATCAGCAGATAATCCAGCAATTTGTACATTACATATTCTTGCTAATTCAATAATAAATTGTTCGATGGCATCAAGACTTATTCTATCAGGAGAAATAATTCTAAGAACTAGATCAGTAACTAGCATCACCACTCTATTACCAGAAGAATCTACAATATATTCTTTATGGAGAATAGTTAGCCCGGCTTCTGCAGTTTCTGCAAGATCACAATTATGTACTACTACTCCTGCATCTAATGCAAAATTATGATCATTATAAGGAGTATCTATCGATAAATCAAATACCTCTGTATCTTCGTTTATATATTCTATATTTACTATTTTATGATTATTGGGCAGTAGTGATAATAAATTTTCGACTGACCCGACTCTTGCAATAGCAGTATCCCAAGAAGGAAATCCTTTATAGTCTCTGTTTCTGTTCCAGTTATCTTCATTAATGTTAATATTATTAACAGCTAATTTCATTAAATAATTCTTAATTAATCCTAATTGTCTTTTATTACCCATCGTCGGATCAGAATTTATCATCTTTGACATAGCCTTACCACCAAGTCTTTGAATTTCTTTTAAATGATTATCGTATACTCCTCTTTTATATGCACTTTTTACACTATTTATATGATTTTCGGATCCATTATATCTCTTCAGAAACGCAGATCCATTTGCAGATTGAATTGGAGATATAAATTTTCTCCACTCTTCGCTATTTTCTCCATGCCAATTTTGTAACATATTTTTCTTGCCATTTATTTTACCATTTTCTGAATTTACTCTAGACATAAGTGAAGTAAATTCAGAAGTTTTCCACCTACTAGCAAATCCGCATTTATCAGCATGTTCAGAATGAAGAGTTATATGAGATTTATTACCGATAAAGACTAAATTATCAGGGTTATTATTCTTCTTATTAAAATCTTTATGATGTCTTACATAAAATTTATCAGCATCCACCAAATCTAGCTTCTCTAGTAGAGTATCAGATATTTTATGAGTATATATTAGTTCATTATTACGATTGTCTTTTATAACTTCATATCCAGCACTATCTGTATAACAGTATAATGGCATCAAGCTATCTTCAGGAGTAAGATATTGAGCTTCTTTATATGATCCATCTCTAAGCATGAATCTGTGATTAGGAGTACATTTAATAACTTCGTTGTTATCCAATGTCAATCTAATTATTCTCCCAACCATTCCAGTAGAAAATACTCTCGATATTCTTCCTGGCACCCACCCTTTACTACTATTCCATGTATAAGCCCAGTTTTGTATACTATTCTCTTGATCTTCCAAAAGCTCTTCAAATGTCTTAGAAGTTCCATTTAATAATTTAATCTTTGTATCTTTAGTAAAGCAGTGAATATAACGCAATGCATTAGGGTATCTAGTAAACTGTTTTCCTCCTGGAAAATCTACGAATATACCTGAAGGTATTTTATTCAATACAGATGTTCTATCATTAATACTAATACTTAAAGTAAGTTCTGGAGTTAAGAATGAATATTCAATACCAGAAGTATCTGGAAATAAGTATTCTCCTCCAAGTTCTTGGATACCCGCTAGATCTCTAATTGCTCTACTAATATCTGCTTCAAAGGATTTTCTATACTCACCCTCCGGTACTTTTATTAGTAAACAATTTTCCGGTAACTTGACTTTATCTTCGTCCGCCAGTTTACATTCTTCTTCAGATAATATCCTATGTGGGTGGCTCTGAGTTCCTCTCATAACCCAGAAGTGACCTTTTTCATATGGATATTTGTATTTTACTTCCCATATGGGATATGCTAGTATCTTACTATGAGGATCATCTGGCTTAATGCGTTTTAGGTAGTCTGACATGATGCCTATACTGCTCTTAGCAGATGACATCATAGTAAGAAATATAAATCTAGACCCCATAAATCTAGATCTAACTCTCTCTTTCAGAGCATTATATGTCTCTACAGCATCTTCAGGACCTGATATTCTGAATTCTGATTCGTCTAGGCTTGCTCCGAATGCTGAAATACCTAATGCATGAGTGACTCTAGATCCTGACATTACCATCACATTATTAGGAAATAATACTGTCCCTCCACCATCTACAAATGGTATTCTACCTACCCCCTTATAATCATTAAAATAGTTAATATTTTTAACTTGTTCAAATATGGTTGCTTCTTTATCTTTCATGAGATTGACAAATGGAGCAACTACAGCTAGAGCAGATTTTTCTAATGTAGTAGAAAATAGTTGTAATACTAATAATGTCATAGGAGCTACGCCTAGAGCTATCTGAGGTTGCTTCAATGACAATATTCTTATAAGATTATATAAATGCCCAATATTTGTGAAAGAAGTCTTGCCCGTGCCTATTGCTCCAGTCACAATTAGCTCATATCTAGTATTTCCAGGAGAGAAGTGTTCAATTAATTCATCCCTCCATTTAGGAAACAGAAAATCAGAATTAAGACCTATATAATTCTTAGTTAAATATTCTTTTATTGTTGGTATCTTCCTGGTATAAAAGAATCTCCACATATCTTCTATATAATTATCAATACCCAACTGAAACATATATAGAGATGCACTTTTTAATCTGTTAGGTAGCTCATTAAATCTGGGGTTATTTTGTGATATATTCCTCTCTAGGAGAGCATATTCTTTACTATTTATAAATTGCTCAATCTTTTTGGATAGTTCTTGTCTATTTATAGTCATTCTTCGTTATCTAGATAGTCTTTAGGAGATTGTTCTTTATTATGAGTCAGCACTTCAGTGATCTCTAATATAGTATCCATTAAAGCAACTGCTTCTCTGCTTAGAGATGTGGATTTATCTGAAGGATCTGTATTATCTGACGAAGAAGTACTACCCCCCATAAATAGATTAAATACTCCTAAAGATCCTGACGATTTTTCAGAGGATTTGCCGGATTCTGACATAATCATCAAATCTTTACTAGTCTGCTCATCAAGTGTTTGAATTATCTGTAGTAACATTCTAGGAGATTCGATTGTACTAATACTCAGTGCCAGTCTGTCTATTGCTAGTTTCTTAGTAGTTTCAATAGTATTGGAGTTTTCTAATCTATTTTTGATAAACTGTGACGCCAACTCTTTTAACTGTGAGGATCTATTAAAAGCCTCTTGTGTTGGTGATATATCTAGACTCTTAGCTTCTTCTACTAAAGATGTCTTATCAGAAGAATTTGTTCTTACTTTTATGAATTTAGGAATAGTCATATTGAAGTTAGGAATTTAGGTAGAGACATATTATCTCTATTTATCTTTTCAAGCCATTCTTGAATTCTCGCTTGAATAGTGTTCAATTTACTTTTATCGATTTTCAATTTCTCTTGTATAGATGGCCAGGGCATTTCATGACATGTTCTATAATAGGCAGCTAGAGCACAGTGCATATCTAAAGAAAATTCACTCACAGTTGGTATCTTTAATGTTCTACCTCCAAATGTGTGGAGAAATGTTATTATTTGGTCAGGATGCATAAAGTAAGTAACTTCAGGAATAATAGAATCTGGATTTCTTGATATCAAGAACGATAGAGCACAATAAAAGAAATCAGCTCTTTCTGATAGATGATCAGCTAGAGTTTCTTCATTAATATTGTGCATTAATATGCCTAGTCATTTTAATAATTTCATTAGTTATTAAATATGACAATAGTCTAATCATCCCATGATACTTACTAGGAACAAGTCTTAAATAATCTACACCTTGAGAATAGTTTAGTATTATTAATTTAGTAATATTTTTCTTATATCCTACCATAGGAATTGAATTTAATATTTTTGTAATATTTTTAGAACAGTGAGACATTCTAGAAGTAACTTCTACCAAATATGAACTGTACATATTATTTGAATTATATACAATATTTAATCCTTCTTGTTCTATATCTTCTATAGACTGATGCTGAGAATATACGTTTAGCTTCAACCAGTCTGCTGTAGTATTTCTAGTAGACTGCTTTATATATTTGCCCCACGCCCATACCTCAAATGATTTATGTAAATTTATTATTATACTAGAAGCTACATCGTGAGATATATCATCAACAGCACTGTGTGGTAGAGATGGATAATCCGTTCTAATAAATATTGAAGATAGATTTACAATCTTTGTATATAAAGACTTCTGAATTTTTAAATCTTCAGATTGCTGATAATTATTCACTAAAATCTTAATCTGATCTTCTAAAGTCATCAGAGTCTATCGTATCTAAAATAAATTGATTCAAATCATCTTCAGTTAAATTTAAATTAAGTATCTGGCTTACCATAGAGCCAGTCTTTGCAACAATTAATTCGTTATTTGATATTATCAAAGTACCTATAGGAGTAGTAGCAGATCCGGAATATGCTATTTGTATTAATATATATTTAATATATTCATCTATAATCTGCTTTACTGTATTTATATCTTTATTAGTAGATTTTGATATTTGGCTTAGGCATGGATCCATAATTAGCCACTCATACCATCAATAATTAAATCCCCTTTTGTATCTCTAGCTTTCCAAGTGGCTAGTATTTGATCGTATTTTTCCTGACTAATTTCTTCTATTTTACCATAATGATATTTAAATTGTAATCTAAATGTCTTACTATCCTGACCTCTTCTAACCTTAGCTATGTGACTTGTTCCGATTAACCTACATTCAGGGTTTCTCCCTATTAAAAACATCATATCAACATGCATCTGCTTCTTTGAAGATTCATTAGGCGCTTCTTTAGGAAGATACTCAGTCCCCCAATATGCTGGCTTAATCTGTGAGGCTATCATTGTTGCATGACTACTCTTACCAAATCCTTTTAGCTGAGAATAAGTAGTTCCGCCTTCTTTATACATACTATCTGTAGATTCTTGCAAATTGGCATCGTAATCTATTATTAACATATCAAACTTAAATTGACGTCTTAATACTTTTAATTTAGATATCAATTCATATATAGTAATAGAATCAGATGGATATGCTTGTATCTTTAAATTCTTAAATCTACTTCTTATATCTGGTGTATAGAATTTCTCGTATTCCGATGCTATATTTTCTACTAATTCATCCCGACTCCAACACGCAATATACTGTACTCCAGCATCAAATACTTCCATATCACCTAAAAATACATGAGCTACTTTAAATCCTTGATCTACAAAGTAAGCTCCCTCATTAATCATATACGTAGTCTTACCTACTCCAGTTTCTGCTCCCACTAAAATAACATCCCCATATTTAAATCCCTTGTACGTTAAGTTCTTATTTATTACTGAATATTTAGATCTCATAATTACTCCTCCAGGAGGAAGAGATTCTTCTTGAGATCTAGCTAGTACTTCAGGATTACTTAAATCTAGAAATTCTTCTCTAGATATAGAGAATTGAGCAGCATCTACTAACTGATTATAATGTTGAGGATCGCCTATCTTGCTTGAATCCTTAGAATTAACTACATTATAAATGACTCTAGTTAATTTACATTCTCTAATAAAATCTTCTATAATCTTTATTCTTATATTTATTTCATCTTCTGAAGAATATTCCCTAGTAGCTCCCTTGAGTATATTTAAGCAATCGATTACTGATAATTCAGTAACATTAGGAATCTTATGTAGCTCTATAGAGAATGTAGCAGCATCTGGTATAACATTATCGAATATTTTATTGGATATAGCTATATAGAAATACTTAGCTTCGTCTACTCTAAAGAACTCTGATTTCAGATACGGTATTACTGATTCTCTAATCTTAGGATGAACTAGTAATTGTACTATTGAATATTCTTTAATTTGGGACATTACTTATTAGCCATATAACAATATGTGGATTCTTATTGACTGAGGGCTAGATGTTGGTATAGATACTTTCTCCACATAATTTGAGAACGACTGAGAATCATCTAAATGACTAGATAATCTTTCAAATATACCATCTTCAATGACTTTGGTCAGATTAGTTATGTCATAAGCTCTATATACTTTTAAATTATTCACATCATTATATATTGTTGTTTCATGTAAATAGTATATATATGCTATTTTAATTATTTTAATATTCTTTGCTACTTCCTCTGGTACATTTATCTTGGACCAAGATCTTCCTGATTTTATTGGTGAGGATAAGTGATTAGATATATTATTAGCAAATTCATAAGCTTCAGGAGATTTATACATTCTTCCTATTTTACGATTTATGCGATATACATCTCCTGCTGTGATAAGTGTATTATCCTTTATAGTAGACCATATACACTCGGCATATCTTAATTTTAAATCTTTATTTATTACTTCAATAGGTGGGTGAAGTATGCTAGGAATTTCTGACCATATTCTAGGTAGAGAATCTATAATAGGATATAATATATCATGATATATAACATCACTCATTAATAAATGTTCCTGTCAGTATTCCTGATTTTTTAATAATTGTAGATCCTATTTCCCTAGAATAAGATCTCTTTACTAGAAATAATTCACTAAATGATGTATAGTATTCTTCTTGATCTGTTATAGTAATATTAATGTCTTTGCATATGCGATTTAGGGAAGAAACTAGAGCGGTTATGGAAGACTCCTCACCTTCAATTTTGGCATCAATAGAGTAGGATCCGTCTTTATTAAGGACAATTGGACGAGTATTGTTATTGCCCACAAAACTCACTAACCTATTGCCTGCTGTACCTATTTCAAAATCAATCTTAGCTGGGAAATTCCATTCCTTCTGAGCCTGGTCCTCTGCTATTATAGGAATTTGATAACATACTGGGATAGCATGTTTAATATGCGTATCGATATCCCCAGCATCATGAGTAAAGCAATAAGGTTTAGCTATATAATTATTATCTTGAATGAATCTTGATATTCTGGCTATAGATACGCCAGCTATTTGCGAGGCTCCATTTTGAACTGGGTAATTGCCACTTTGACGCTTGGCTTCTGCAATGGAGTACTCTTGAGACCTATCAAACGGAATAATGATAGTATCGCCCCATAGAGTAGTGACTTCTCCTTTGGTAAGTACTTCTTCATGACGTGCTTTCCTCCATTCATCTATACGAGGAAACATTCCAAAGAATCTCTCGAAGAAATCTGTAGCTGCTGCTAAATTGCCATTCATAAATGAGTCAGCAAATGCCTGGTAACTCTGGCCGTAAATCGCTCCGAATGATGCTAATTTAGCAAATTTTCTCTCTTGATCAGTTACTTCATTTTCATTCTTGTTCCATATTTTAGATGCTACATACTTATGAATATCTTTACCATCTTTATACGCTTGTAATAATCCCTCATCCTGACACAATAATGCCAAAACTCTAATCTCTATTTGTGAATAGTCGAAATGGATTAATACACCATCTTCATAATATCTACTCTTTTGAATATTTCGTATTTCTGAATTGGCGGGGATTACATGAGCTGTTGATGTCCATCTTTTGGTTATTGCTGTATTAGCTCTGAATTCTGGACAGAATAAGTAATCTTCACTAATATCTATATTTTCTTTATATGGAGATAGTCTTCTTACTAATCTGGAGTTTTGCATATCCAATCGTGAGACTACTTTAACCGACGACCTTCCAGGTGTCCCCCATATGTAGGTATTCTTGGCTTTTTGTATTTTCTTGAATAGTCTGTAATAAAGAATAGTTTCTGCTTCTTGAGTATAAGTTTTAGAATTATCTATATCTACTCCCATGTAGGTTATAATAGATATAAATAGCTCATGAAGAATTTCGTGGCTAGTTCCTTCTAATACATAATTAGAATATTTTGAAATTAAATTTAGTTCGCTGTTTGTAAATATATTATCTTTATATAAGCTAGGGATACTATCTCTAATGGTATCTAAAACTTCAAGTTTACTATTTCTTTTGATTATTGGATTTGATTCTTCTGAAGATGTTTCTGCTATCAACTGAAGCATCATAGATAAATTAGGATAATCACTATTTTCTGAATTTGATAAGATTTCTGATTTTAGCTTATTTAACATTAAGCACATCTTGAGTCTTTTTGTTATTAAGATAGACTCGAATTTTGCTCTAGCATTCTTGTCTGATGCTTCAGGATTAAAAATCGATTTTAGTACATTTATATCTGTAGTAGCTTGAATATTTATTATATCTTGAGTAGATATATTAAGAATATTGATTACATGAGGAAGAAGCAGTAATTTCTTTAATACTTCAATAGCTAGATCTGTATAAATAAAATCTAGTTTAGTAGCTTCTTCATCATCCCATCGTATACCATTTAATTGTAGTTCGTACGATAGATAATTATGTTCGTTGAAGTATGAAGCAGTCTTAAGCAGATCTTTTTGTAAGCTCATATATTGTTAGTTCGTGCAGTCTTCTAGTATTCCAAGAATCTCGGCAGCAATATTCTCCTACTAACTCTGCCGGACTTTGAGTAAATTTAGCTTCAGTGCTTCCTATTTCATGAGATTCTTGTAGAATCTTGAGCAAGTTAATCCATGTTCTATCTTCTGGTATATTATATAGATATGCAGTGTCTTTTATATACTTTAGAGAAGTAATCAAACTGGTATCTTTGTCGTTTATATGATTATATTTTCTTTTAATATTTTTTAATTCTTCTACTGATAATGACGTAACATTTATGCTCGAATCTTCTTCACATGCTAAAGATTCTTGATCTTCGTACTTTTTAATAACATTATTAAATCCATCAGATTCGATAATTTGCATATAATAGTTCTGATATTTAACTCCCTTTCTCCATCTGGGTTTAGTTAAATTAATAACGTTGGTTAAATTAATAAGCCACTCATTATGATAATCTGTCCATCTTCTTTCATTTAAATAGAGGGCAGATATCTCCTTAAGTCCGCCAGTCCAGTTTAATACTCTACAGTACTGCATAGTATCCTGTAATCTAAGCAATTCTATATTAAATATATTAAAAGAAGCTGGTACTTCGTAACATAAATTAAATACTGCTACTTTATTCTGATTTCTACCAAGAAATTCTTTTATTTTTAATTTTATACTATCTTCTATAATACCATCATAGTTATCAAAATGTTTAAATGCCATATATGCAGCATAGCCACTCCTAGCAAATGATATGCCGGCAATATGAAAATCTTTGCTCAGAGTTTCTAGTGAAGATCCTTCTATATCATACCCGATTAATTCAGCATCTTCAAACTTATTTAAGAATTCATCTATTTTATCTGGATAATAGATGTCGAATTTCATCTCTTCAGTATTCTGATCTTTTAGAATACTGGGGCTTGCTGCAATTATTGCTTCTTTTATCTGAGAGAGCCACTTGTTATATTGATGTCCACTAGATCCACCCTGCCTTAGTATATAAGAAGGATGCCAGCATACTCTGATAGGTATATCTTCAAATTTGAAAGTATGATTAGAAGCGAATGCTCCTACTGACCAATCAAATATATCAGTAAGAGCCGAAGCTGCTGTACCACCTAAACAGAGAATTGATTTAGGATTACATAATCTGATATCTTGTTTAACTATCTCTCTATATTCTAGTATTTCTTCTTGAGAAGGAGTTCTATTAGATTTATTATCGTCTTCAAGAGGTCTATATGGTACTGTATTAAATAGCCTAACTTTATCTAACGTCAATCCCAGTTCTTCTAAAGCTGATCTAAATAGTTGCCCTGATCTTCCTATCAAGGGTCTTAGCTGTGAGTCTTCTTCTTGACCAGGTGCTTCTGCTACAACATATATAAGAGGATTATCACTGCCTTCAGGAGGAACAAATCTATCACTAAGACTAGCCATAAGACTTTTCTACTATTTTAAATGCTGATTTTAATTGCCATTCTAGAGATTCAAGATAATTTGCTAACTCATTTATTTGAGTATAGATATCTTGGGCATTTACTGCCCTATTATCTCTATAAATCAATTCACTTCTCTCTCCTTGGGCTCTATATCCTTCATTCTTTAGCTCTTCAATTTCTTCAGCAATGATGGAACATCTAGTCATCCATCTTCTGTTAGCTTCTACTCTTAATTGAGATTTAAGGTGAGATAACTTCTTTTGATACTGAAGATTTTGTATTGCATATTGATGAGATTGAGCTCTTAAATCAGCCATAGGGATGCCTCTTTCTATAATAGATTCAGCATCCTTAATAATAGAAGACTCAGTCTCCGATAACAACTCAGTATACAAATCTCTTAAAGAAATACTACTTGATAGCTCCGACATTCAGTTCCTTAAAATAGTAATATTCGGTCTTTGAAAGTTTATCTTTAACAATATCTATCTTATCACTTATTAATTTGATTGGAAATTCTTTAGAACTGAGAGACTTTATAGACTTATTTATACAGTAATCAAATTCATCTTGTGATAATAATAACTTATCTTTGATAATAGATAATTCAGTATCACTTATTAGCAACTTAGCTAACTGAGGCCGTATTTCGTGGAATTTCAGTTCTAACTTTAGTTTCTTGAATTGCGATTCTATGCTCCCAGAATACCCAGCCATTCCGGCAGAGATGGACGTTTCTAGCCACTCTCTCACTCCTATTGTTCTAGCTATTTTACCGTCAGATACAACACATAAGTGATGTATGTTTCTTGTTACTGAAGACTTTATTATTGATAATAATTCTTCGTCGCTAATCTTTCTAATTCTTTCGTATCTATGAATAATTATTCTTGTGTTAGTTTTGGATTCATCTCGTATAAATACTAATTTCTCTTCTAATTCTCTAGCTAGTGCTCTTTTAATTCTATTATAATTTATTCTATCAGGATTTCCTGTAATAACTATACCATATTTGCCTTCTACAGGATCCCATTCATTGTTGACATTGGCCCCTACTGTAACATTACAGTGACCCTTATCATTCAAATTTATTATATCTTCTTCTGTATATGTTATCCATCCCCCGCCTGTAGCTGAAGGATACAATAGAGGTCTAGATCCCTTGCCAGTTAAGTACCATTCAATATACTGTACTAAAGACTTTGTAGTGATAGCTGGAATATTACATGTAATACCTATACCTATTCCAGAAGTACCAGATAGTAGTGCATATGGTATGCAGTATGGTAAATATTCAGGCTCTTGGTAACTTAGATCATTTTCAAATTTAGGAGCATAGTCTTTGTACTTTAAATACTCATTTCCTAATTCGCTAAGCTTTAAACTGGTGTATCTAGCAGCAGCGGCTCCTACACTAGTAAATCCCTTATGGTATCCCCAATTACCTTTGCCCAGTAAGAGAGAGTGATGTTTATTTACCAACGTTTCAATAGCCGCATTAGTAGATGCATCTCCATGAGGATGATACTTGGCCAAAGTATTGCCGGATACTGATGCAGTTTTTACCATATCACTAGCAGCACCACTGTCTTTAGCTGCTAATAATATCCTTCTTTGAACAATCTTTAATCCATCATTAATATGAGGTAGTGATCTTACTGAGTTAACATATTGACCGTAATTTAAATACGCATTCTGTACTAACTTTAAAGCTGATTCAGTTTTCATAACTCATATTATAGGAGGAATATCGTAATATAGATTATTGCTATTGTACAGATTAGTAATATTACTACTTCTTTAGGATAATACTTAATTTCTTTCTCTTTTATCAAAATGATTATAGTCGTTACAGTATACAATAGTAAAAGGATACAATTATTGACTTAACTATTAACATAAAAGGCTCTGTATAGAGTTTTATAGGCTTTGGAATATTGGGCCTCGGGCCTTGCCCGGCCTTATGTTAAGAAGCGCCTAAGGAGCTTAGAACACGTCTATACGAACTAGCAAAAACTATCGGAACCCGCTAACCTAGAGCTGTATTTACATAATTCTTAATAATCTTCAGAGCTTCATATTTATCTGATAATGGTATATTTAATTCAGTTAGTGCACTATCAGTTAATTGACCTATCATATTATAAGAATCTCCTTCAAATTCTTCTTCACACATAGATTCTAAGTCTAGATATTCTAACCATGTTTCGATATCTTTTTCAAGCTCTCTATTCATATATTATAACCTTAATAAGCAATATTTTCTATAGGAACAGACATAGTATTATATTTATATAGTTGTATTACATCTCCTCGTAATTTTAAATGCATATCAGCATTATTAATGCAATCTGTTCGAGATTCGAATTCTAATTCACTAATTTTTAAATTGTTACTATTGAATACTTTCCATCTCCATAGATCAGATACAGAGTCTTTGAATACCACTATAACATTTCTATCTGCCATATATCACCTAATTAGGCCAGCTTCTGTTAATATCCGTCTCTTACCTTCAGCTGTACCTATAATATTAAATACATCTTTTATAGTCTCTCTATTTACAGTTATTTGAATAAGTCTACGATGATCTTCATTAAATGTTACCTTAGCTAGTTGATGAGGATCCATTGATCCTAATCCCTTATAATGTTCATAAGACCATCTGCTATCTAAGTCTTGCTTATTATAAACAGGTCTAAATACTCCTCGTTTATCTACTTGGCCGTAAATAGGCATTTCAGCAGCATATACGTAGCCAAGTTCTACTACCTCTGGTGATACGTAGCACAGACACCCTATTAGCAAAGCTAGAATATTTTGACCATCATAATCGCTATCGGTAGCTAATATGATTTTCTCATACCTGCACTTTTCAGCATTTTGCTTGAAGAATGCTCCTGCTCCTATAGCATTAATAAGTGATCGTATTTCAATATTCTTAATTATATATTCTATAGGCTGATCTACTACATTAAGTATTTTCCCTCTTAATGGTAGTATTGCGTGTTTGCTGATATCCCTTGTAGCTATAAGAGATCCGCCAGCACTGTCTCCTTCAATAACAAATAGTTCAGTACCTTCTCTACTCTTTGAATTGCAATCAATAAGTTTAGTAGATCCGCTTGATCTTCGTTCCACTACACCATCATTTACTTGACCATGCTCAATAACAGTATCTAGTAATTTCTTTGAAGACAGTTCATTTAACGCTCTTCTATATTCTAAAAATCTTGAAATTAGTTTATCTTTATGAGGAGAAGTGCTCAGCCACTTAGTTATAGCTTTTCTGATATTTTCTTTTAAATTAACTATAGAATCTTTTCTAATAGATAAGCATTCTTTAGTCTGTGAAGTATATGCTGGAGATTTGAGTTTACAATTAACAAATAATCTTAGTCCACAGTGCACATCAAATCTTTCAAGTATAGTGCCCTGTATAAATGGTGCCCATGCATCATATATAGCATATATGATTTCATTTATATGAGTACCCCTATCTACTTGTAGTAAGTTTACTGATCCTTTATATGAAGGTATTTCTGTTTCATCTGTATACCCAATAATTATATCAATCTCCTCCCCATCCACAGTTCCAGAACTTATATGCTGGAATGGAATAGAAGACCCGCCTCCAGTTAGATCTTCATCAGAATACCTAGATATTACTCTATCTTGATATTTGAATACAATATCAGGCAGTAGAGTAGCTGCTAGCTTTAATTTATCTACTATTACAGATTCTCTAATAACAGTAGATTCAAAGAATTTAGGATTAGGAGAGAATTCTACTAATGACCCGCTATGAATTATAGGATCGTTGATATTTGGTATACAGTTATCTAGTGTACTCTGATAAGTACCATTCTCAAACAAATATGTTCTAAATTTACTATTTCTAGCAGTAGAGATACATAGATATGAAGATAGAGCGTTAACTGCTACTAGTCCTACTCCATGTAATCCAGATGATGTAACATATCCATCACCGCCAAATTTTCCACCACTATGTAATTTAGTAGCAGATGCTATTACCGCATCTTCTCCAGTATTAGATTTATAAGGGAATCCTCTACCATGATCAATTACTGAGAGTGATGATTTATTCTTATTTAATAATACAGACACTAATTTAGTATGGCCGCCTATCGCTTCATCAATAGCATTATCTATTACTTCTACAGCTAGATGAGTAGGATGTTCAGTAGATCCAATATACATTCCAGGACGAAGCTGGATAGCTTCTATGTTTTCTAATACTCTAATTGTATCGTATGTCATTATTTAAGACTTTTTCATTAGAACATCTATTCCAATAGTGAGCTATTAACTCAATATCCCAATCTACTACTCTATAATACCCAAATTCAAGTGCTATTATTAATCTATAATATTTAATATTAAGTATAGGATTATCATAAGATAAAATAAAGCACTCATCCAAACTCCTCTTAGAAATATAGGGGTCTTGAGTACTTATAAATGGTAATTTATCAACTTCGAATAAAGAATGATTCCATTCTTCTGGATATTCGTTATCTACTTCTAGTAGTAAGATCATCTATGGGCATGGCTTGGAGTTGTTGAATGGTCTGACTCCTATTTGATGATTATGTAAAACAGCAGATCCAGTACCAACGAAACTAAATAAATTCCATACTATATTTACTGCTTCCCATGCATTACTAGGATCGCCATTTTCATCAAATGTCATTCTTGATCTAATCATTTCTGATATTTTGGCATGGCCCCATCCATATAAAACGCCAACAGCAAGTACTTCACTCTCACTTGGGTGTTTACCTATGAGTGCCTTAGTCATCCAATTGCTTTCTTCATAACACTCAGGAAATTTGGCTACCTGCAGTGTTTGTACTATATCGATAGCATTCATAGTTTGCCATGCTACTTCAGTGCCTGTCATTTCTCTAACATTTACACAGCCCGACAGTAATATTGATAATAATATAATTGAATATTTCATATTAATCAGCTAACTTTCTATTTGGGAAATTTCTCATTTTTAATGCACACATAAATGCTTCAGTTAATTTTTCTATTGGGGCAGTCTCTATATTTTCCATAATCCAAAACATTATAGTCTTAGGTGAACTTTTATCTTGAGATATAAGAGTAAATCTCTCCAATCCCTTACTATCTGCAGTGATTCTACATGAATCAGTAGCTTCTGTTGACATATTACTTCCTAAATATATTTAATACTTTATCTATGAATGATACATCTTTCTCTTTTATCTTAACTGATTCATCATTCACTGTAACTATCTTATCTTTGTCAACATGATGTTCTTTATGATTATTTCGTCTATTTCTAGGGTCGGTGATTCGTCTATATGGTGATCTTACTCTGCTGCGATTCATACTTTTGCTCCTAATTATTCAGTACTATTTAGCAGATCTTTTCTAAATTTGCTATTAATATTAGACTCTACTATATTACTGATAAATGTTCTGGCCTTATTTAATTCTAGATCATATAATACTTGATGAAGAGCATCTTCAGATAGTTGATCAGGATCTAATATTGATGCTAGCCCTACATTTCTTTTTATGGTATTGCTATATTCAGTAGGCAACATACGAAGATCTACTAAGTCAATATTGTTCATGATTTGTTCCCTGTTGTTATAAGAATTTTGCCATGCTAATAAATGACTTTTCTCTACTTCTGACCATCCACTATTATCAAATACAGATTTAGCTATTTTAGGAGCGGTACCCCATCCACACTTAGGAGTACCTGGTATATTATCCGATCCGTCTCCTACTATAGCTTTACTAAGTATAAATTGATCTCTCCAAATATTCTTATCTAATTTATAATTTTCAATAATGTCATCTTCTGTATAATACTTATCTTGAATAGGATTATATATGTCAACATCAGAAGAAGCTAGTTGATGAAAATCTCCATCAGTACTTACTATGATCTTTTTTGATGAAGTTTTTACATTCATGCATATCCACGCTATTATATCGTCAGCCTCTACTCCATATATTTGTATTGATATAGCATGAGATAGAGGTAATACCTTATTATGTAACATTCTCCTACTATAATAGAATGTTTGTTCTTCAGTATCTAGAGTAGACTCATCTACTTCATTTATATAATCTGGGTCTTTATGAGAATGAGATCTGGCCTTATAGTCCGGGTAAAGCTGCAGTCTATATGTACTACAGCCCAAGTCCCAGCATAATATCATTCCATGGGTATTTTTCCATTTTTTAGCTAAAGAATTCATAGATTGTAAAAATCCATGAATTAACCCTACTCTAATACCTTTAGAATTAACTAAATTATATATAGAGCTAACACTCAGTTGCCTATACAGCAAATTAGATGCATCAATAAGTAACATATTTCTTCTTCAACCAGAAATATATATCGCCGAGAATCAATACTGGCCAGGCGAATACTGATAACAAGACTATACAAATTGTTACTATAATCTTAATAAACTTATCAGTTTTAATTCCTGGAGATTTGAATATCCAAGATAAAGTATAAATGATTCCTAACAGTATATAGCAGTATATTAAAGTATTATTCACTTATCTCACCTGCCTTAGGCATTTTTGATTCTATTTCCTCATATTCCCAATTAACTAATTGAAATTTACTTCTAAAATACTTGATTAATTCAGAGTACGCTTCTGATAGAAATTCCTTATCTTTAAGTGCATCTGCCCATCTATAGCTTTTGTTAGATATTAACTTGTCTTTTAATGAATACCATCCAGAGCCAGAATTAATTATATCCAATGCTCCGGCTATAGTAAGTAATTCTTCGTCAGGAGATAATTTACCACCTAGAGTATCATAAATAAATATATTTACTCCCGACACAGATGGCATAAATTTAGATTTATCTACTCTAATAACAGAATTAGTGCCTTCTTTAAAATATTCATTCTGACCTATCTTTTTGCCGCCTGAAAAATAAATGCTATAATGGATATTATGATCTTTAGCGTACCCTCCAGTAGATCCTTCTCCTGAAGTATATCTACCTATTTCCATTCTGGCTTGATTAATAAGTATCAGACTAGTATTTTTATTATCCCACATTAATCCTAATATTTTATTTAGATGCTGTCCTAATACTCTAGGTTTAGCCATCATTCCTGCTGCAAATTCAATAGCTTGTCTATCTTTACTTATAGCATCTTGCATGGCATTCCACTCTGCTTGTACTCCTGATGCAGTAATAGAATCCCATATTCCTAAGATATATACATCTTTATCTTTAAAAGATGACACATACTTAGAAAATACTGAAAATGCTTGCTCTACAGTAATAGCAGGTCCTATAGCTACTCTTGAATCACCATTCTCTATTACTTCAGATTTAGTATCTGTACCATATCTAATTCCTGGGGATATATTGAAGACTCGTCTTAGCCTAAGATCATCAGCTGATTTTTCAGCATCTAAGATAATAAGACGAGCTTTATTTCCATAATCTTCTAAAAACATTTCTGCCGTCTGATATGCCGTAGTAGATTTTCCTGAATTATGAACAAATACTCCGGTATTATTTCCTAAATCAATGCAGAAATTATTATAGTTTTCAACAGATATATCATAAACATATTCTTCAATATCCAAATATTCTATATTAATAATTTTGTGGTTATTGCCTTTTCTAGGAGGATTATCTGAAGTATTTCTTTTTATACATAATTGTCTAGATTTTCCTTTCCAAGCCAGTCCTTCTTCAGTATTTTTCCATATTCTATGCCCTTCCCACATTCCTTTCTTTGAAATATTCTCTATACCATGCAATTTTGCATGTTCAGATTTATTAGTAATTAGTAGATTTAGTGGTCTATTATCATTATGATTATTATTTGTATGATGTATCTCAATATTCTTAGGTAAGAATTTTCTTTCCTCTCTTGATAAATAATGAAATGCTACCATATATGGTACAGAATCATAATCTTCTCTACTTGAGCCATAGGATGTAGCTTGAATTTCTTCAGAATCTCTGTATTTTGAATACATAGCCATTAAGCTATCTCCAATTTTAAGATTCTTAGCTTCCACATAACTGCCATCAAACATCATCCATTTGTGGTCATCAGTACATATTACTGGTTGGCTGGCTTTCTGATTGTAGATAGATTTACCATATCTACGTTTACCATTATCTAAAGTAATTTTAATCAATTTATTACTTAATTTCTTATTAGCAAATCTAGCTTTACCTGGTACTATCTGATTTCTTGCAAGATCATAAGAATACACCCAGAATTCTTCTGATCCTTCAAGTTCCTTAATTAACTTAGATGTACCATCTAAGCACTTAATTAGAGTATCGCCATGCAAACATTTAGGTCCTCCCCACAACTCAATCATTGTACCCCAATTAAATCCTCCTGCTCCTACAGCATTGATAGTATTAATAGGAGTTCTTATTTTATGATAATGAATACCGTTAATCATAGTTTAATATCTTTAGATAGGAGTTCAACTCCGATTAGAGTTGACGAACAATACGGATTATTATCTTTTAATATATCAGATATAATTTCATCTTCAATATCATGAGTTTCGAAAGAAGTTCCTGTTACTATTCCTTCTGGACACGTATATACTTTCTTAAATATCAGTCTAACATTACTCATACTGATACTTTAGCCTTAGCACAATCTGATCTGTTCTTGCACATCAGACAAGTAGGGTTCATGGCTGGTGGGGGAGATCCAAAGTGAAATTCACCTGGTGAATACCCGTATCCTGCTATCTTCTTAATAATACCAGAGCACTTCTCTTCAGTAGATCCAGTAGCTGCTTGAGTTACAGAGGGGCTGGCTTGCATAGCTACCGATGCTGTCTCTTTGGTATTAACCGAAGAAGTTTCAGGGCCACTTAGAGCATTAGCTGCACTTGTATTGGATTCAGGATCTTCATTTTGATGCTTATTAGCAATGATCTGAGATATATGCTTCTTTAATATCTGCAAATCTTCATCAGTAATAAATTTATCTTTTTTGAGATATACATCATCTAGATTAGATGGCATATCCTTAGGAATCTCTGGCAGAGCATATTTCTTATGATGAAATCCAATACTACATTTACGACCATTTTCATAATAAGAGTGTAATTTAATACCTAATTGCTCACCAGAGCTACTGAATAATTCTGCTGCATCGTTAGGAGACATATCTGCTAGCAGATCATCAAATGCCACCATCTGACGATAATTCAGAACTAATACCATAGTAGTATTAGTTTTTACATACTCATCTGCTGGCCCTTCATATATATGTGCTTTAATAAGAGCTTCTTGCTTAGATCCATATTTATATGCATCTTTATAATTTATATCGTATAATCTTGAAGCTTCTTTACATACTCTACAATTATCTCCTTCACATGATACATATACATATCTATCTTTATTGTTATCATCTTTCAATTTAAGTCTATGAGAAAAGAATTTACGCATTAATCTAATGCGCTTTTTGCCATCTGCAGACTCATAAGATTCTGGGAAGAATCTGGCTACAAATGTACCATCTGACAAATAGGCGATAGGGAATTTATCATCCTTATCACCTCTTTCTAATCTCTCTTGCCTGGAATTAATAGAATCGCTGATCAATCCAGCATATGCTTCTACAATTTCATTTTGATCTGTTGACATATAATCCTCAAAATTAATTAAACCGGGCCAAACTCAAACGGTTGACTAACAATATTCACTCTTATGTCTTTAGTTATCTCTGAATTTAATAATTTTAAATAGCTATCTGTTGACTTGCCTAAGTATTCTTTATTATTTATTGTTGCTTGATATCCATTTCTAGGCCTACCTGTTCCTATTAGATTCTTAGTCTTAAAATATTTATAGAATTCACACAATGAATGCTCAATACATCTCTTAGTAAGATAAGGTAATTGAAGATATTGAAATGTAATGTAAGGAAATCCTATAGTATTTTTATTATAATAATCAAATTGATGTTCAAATAAATGATTTAATATATTTATATACTTATCATAAGTATTACTTGATGGTCCTGGGCTGATGATATCTAGTGCATATGAGCATCCTGGTCCTATATTTACAAAACTATCCTCATCGAATTGTTTTAATATACTTGTATATATTAAATCACAGAATATTTCGTATGCTACAAAATCTCCAATACCTGGAGCGCACCCCTTAATTATATCAAACGCCTCCTTACCAGTATTAGTATTACGTAATTTATTTACGTAAGATTCTCTATTCTTGTGAGTCTCCAAAAATCCTTTCATAAATCTGTTAGATTTACTATCTTTAGCATAGTATGGTATTCCTGGGTAGTCGTCCACCTTCCAAGATTTAATGCTATTGACCATATGCGCATTAGTGAATAATCCCATTTTCTGCTCTTGATCGTATAACAGATGCTGGAGATAGTCTATTACTTCTGGTGTATTGTTGTCATTTAGAATATTAAATGCTGGCTTTATAGATTCTAGAGTTTCTATTTTATTATAGAATCTGTGAAATACTATTAATAAGAATTTTGTATTATCATCTTGTATCTTGGATAGTATTTCATTGTGAAGATATAAAGATCCTCTATCTAACATTCTATATACATTTGTGAATTTAAAATTCAGAAATATATCATCATTAGTCCAGGGAGGATTTTGTTTAAGTATATATCTCTTATACCATATTAGATGCCGATCATATATAAATTGCCAAAATTCATCTGCCCTCTGTTCATTCAGCATCATTTACCAATCCTTGTAAATTCATTATCAAAGATTCTGGATATTCGAATGTATTTAACAAGTTTTTCATATTATTATTGAAGTGATCGTCTTTAGTTTTAGTAAGTATCCAACCGAACGTAGAATTCAATTTAGGCCTTATTTTAATATTATCATTAAATGAAGATATTTTCTTACTAAGATCTTTGTCGTATGAATATGGAAATTGATCTTTATTATTAACAATATCTGCTATTTCATAAATAACATTTAAATCATCTAATAAAACATGTAATGGTGAATGTTCGAAGCTAGGCTCAGTTGGATTATCAGATCTAGCAAGTTTATAATTGCAATTTCTGATCTTCTGAGCTCTGTCAAAATGTCTATCATAAATATGAAGACTTGTTCTATGTGTTACTAGTGAGCCTATCTTCATTCCTAAAGATCCTGCCATTATATCAAGTAACATAGACCATTCAAATTGATTTATCATGTCTCCCCATATAAGATCATTACTTCTGATACTTACATGAAGATATAAATATCCATTCCTATGAATAAAGTGCAGCCAATTATTACATGGGATATCTTTTGTTTTCCCCATAGCATTTACGTCTTTTACTGGGTCCCATATAGTTATAACTGCTTGCCTTGTATTAGGATCTTTTGATAATGTGTTATATATAAACTGTAACTGATCTATACTATGCACCACACCAGATTCTTCGCACCCTGTAGCATGTCTAAGCCGCCCACCATACCCAGCTCTCCAATTAAGGCCATTATCACTGAAATCACTAGCTCTAGGTAAGTAGTGAGATAGCCATCCAATATCTCTTTTCCCTACCAATACCCATAATGTCTCAGCAAGCAGCGCATATATATTATGTTTTCTTTCGAAATTTAAAGAATATCTATGCTTTGGATAATTTATTATTGATGTGGTAAATAATAATTCTTTAGTATTACCAATAATATTACCATCTTCTAAGACACATTCACATGCTAGTGATAGCCACTCATCATATGTATTTTCATGAATAGCGGTAGAATTACTTATTTCCATAACTGCCTATCTAATAATGTGTAGTATAATCTATTTACTCTTTCTTCTATACTAGGTACTTTAATATTAAGACTGTCTTTAGGAGTATAGTATCTATATGAATCTGTATATTTATCTAATAAGCTATCTAGAATATATTGATATCCCATATGCCAAGAATCATTTAATACTCGTTTACCATTGTCTAGTCTCATCAACTCTGATGAGTAGTCATATTTTACTACAAAATCTACTGAACATAAATTAGCTATTGATATATCAAATAATTCTTTATTTAATTCAACATCATGATTCCATGCTGAACATTGTATTATATAGTATACATATGAATCAATACTCAATCTGTCAGTAACCCATGGTCCAGGAGTTTCACTCATGATGGTAAATCTATCTTTAATCAAGGATTCATGAAATTTTATTCCTTCTCTAGGATAGTTTACACAATACCTTAATATATCATAGTGATTATATAGACTGTGTTCTTTCATATACCTAGAAGTAGGTATTTCTAAGTAGTTTATACCAAACTTGTCAGCAAATGCCTTAGCTACAGAGGTCTTCCCTGATGCAGCTGGCCCTGTAATACCTATCTTCATGATATACCAACCTCATCTAGCATAGATTGATGAATACATCTTGCTTTATGTTTAAATTCAGTATCTTGTAACTTTGAAAATGCAGTAATTGCCATATTAGTGGCAGCAGATATCAAATCTGCATCTCTATTACCTAGTGCATACTCATTACAAACATCATATGTCCAATCAAGAATATCCGCTAATTTCACTATTTCCTTTATATGAGTAAATGCAGTATCCTTCAATTTTGATGCTATAGGATATTCTTTAGATAAGTAATATTTACCGACACTATCTACAATCTTCTTTAAATCTGGGTTTGGATGTCGTTTAACATCATGTCTTATATCCCCAGTAAATACTTCTTCTAAGTCATGAACTGATGCATATAGCAAAATGAGTTTTACTAAGCTATCATATTCGTGATCTAATAATTTGTCTTCTAGTAATAGCAGACACCAATGAATTACTCTAAAATGATGTTCAGCCACATTAGGTTTGTCATGAAGAAAATGGCCGGACCATCTAGATATATATCTAGATTTATTTACTGTATTTATAGATAATAATTCTATATTATCTTTAGATTCTTGTGAGCTCATTTAACACTTGTCTACCAATATTGTGAAATTCATGATCTAGTAGAATATTATTCGCTTCTTGTCTAATTTCTTCTAAATTATTATCACTACTTAACAAGATATCTGCTACTTCCTTGCCCGATCCGGCCACTAAGCAATTGACTCCATGTCTCATCAATCCAGAATCAGTACGTATCCAATCTTTATTTAAAACACATATCGATCCAGCATCAAATGCTTCTAAGAATGTATACTGAGTTCCATCCCCATCATTTTTTATGGTACTCATATCCACCATAAACCTAGCAGTATTACACATCTCAGCACCAGCTCCAAATTCTAATGGAAATCCTCTCATTCCTTGTTTCCATTCTAAATATGCTCTAGGAGCTAGGAATTTATAGTGAGAATATAGTCTATTGTTTTCTGATCCTACTATACTAATAATTTTATTAATAGGTACAGAGCTCATTTTCTCTACTAATTTTTCGTGTTCTATACAGAATTGTTCATACTGAGTATCCGATGGAGGCAGTTTAGTATGCTTTGTATCACTAAATTCCTCACAGACATCCTCATAGCTCTTATTCCAATATTTAGCTGCTAGATATCTATTGGCATCTAATACCATATGGATATTTTTATCGTAATCTATTCTAGATGTACATACTGCTAGAGCTGGTCTTTCTAATTTTGATAAACTTTGTTCTGATGAATATTTCCTAACATATGGATGCTTGATAAAAATGCTGCCTGGAATTAGATTTCTGACCCTTTCTCTGATAACTATAGGCGATTTGATGCTCTTTATATCATATTTTGCATGTTTTAGTTCATTTGGATCATGAATTACTATTCTAGCATTATATGTATTAATAAGCAATGCCACATCATCAGCACAGTGCTTATCACTGGCTACAATAAGATTAATACTATCCTTACACTGATCTGGCAAATCAACATTCTTGATGTAAGACATAGGCAGACCATATTGAAAGCTCTTATTTCTATTAGTCCTACCCATACCAGCTTTAAGTATCTCTACTTCGCATCCAGTAGATTTTAGAGCATGATATAAATGAGCTGTATATACTGCCCATCCACCTGTGTTCTTACCACATTCGTAGAATAAATTTATCTTCATTTAATATACTCTAATAAATTTTCAATATACTTTTTACTAGTATAAGTAGATTGAAAATGTTGGTGTATAAATTGTCTATCTAAAGACCTAGCTCTTTTACATGCAGTGCGATATGCATCTATAGCCGAATTATATCTCTTGCGGTAAGTATATGCCGAATAGCCAGTTTTGTCTTCAATAATAAATTCCTGAGCCCCGTGTGGAGTATTAGATATCAGAGTTATGGCTGGTATTCCTAATTTCTGTGATTCAAATAGTGATAAAGGATATGATTCATCATTATTAGCATTTAAGCATGCTATGCTACTTGTCATGATAGAATAGAGATCAGGAGGATACATAGGTCCTATATAATGAATATTATTTTTAGTATATTGACTATCAGTAGTATTGGAAAGCCACGGCTTAATTTTAGCGTCGTACCATGAATCTTCACTTCCAGTATTTTGCTGTTTATTGCCTATAATAATTAATTCTTCATCCCAATCTTTAAACACATCAACAAGAAAATCCACATGCTTATCTGGGGCTATTCTGCCTACATAAACATAGTATGAAGGTGTATTTAATAGTTGAAAATCCCCAACACTTATATAATTAGGACTCAAGACTCCGGAAATAGCGTCTGGCAATACTGCATTGATACTATTTTTGCAGAATTCTGATACTGCTAGCACATGATAGTTATTCCTACTTCTAGCAATATCTAGAAGTGATTTTTGATAATCATACGAATTCCTAAAATATAAAATAACATGAGTCATTTTGATAATAGAGCAATTGAATGAACTTGCTATTTTCTTATTTAAAGGTAAATTAGTAAAATTATCAATAACTAAATCAAATTTATGAGATTTACTCAAATGTTCGATAGCAGATTGAGTCTCGCCAGTAGAATATCTACTGCCTAAATTGTTCTTTACTATGTATTCTTTACTAAAATCACCATGTATTACAGTATCGCCTATTATCTCTGAATCCTTACTACACAATAAAAATACTGAATGCCCTTCAGATGTTAGTAATTTATACATATCTGAAGCATATTTTTCTATACCACCTACTGCCCCACTATTAAGGAGTGGGAAATATACATTGCTAGTTACAAGAATTTTCATAACTTATTACCTAAAATTCTCCATAGCTTATTACCATGTTCTTTTCTTCCTTCTATTTCTATATTATGCTTCTTTAGTAACTTATATAAATGAGATCTATTAATTTTAAGTTGCTTAGATACTGCCACTATTACCCATTTATTATGGTTACAGACTTCAATTAAATACTCTCTAGTCTGTTTATATATAAATTCTTTATAAGGAAGAAATTCAGACATCTGACAAAATAGATATATAATTGTCAAATAATTTAAGAATATGCTCACTATCTAGTTGTTTTTGATTAGATTCTATACTAGGATGATACCTTATATTATTTACTTTTCCACCTATAGTTACTCCTACAGGTGGATTAATCATATCATATTTAATATGATGTTTATTACATAGTGTTATTAGAAATGGAATAACTTCTATATCAGTTATTGGAGCAATATTATATGTTCCAAATATACTATTTTCTATAGATTTCACTATAGCAGTTAATATCCAATCTACTGGATAGAAAGATCGCATCATACCTGGTAGATTATGTATATGAAATATATCATTAAATACTTCAGCCCTAGCCATAGACCAAAATACATTAGGATATCCAGAAGTTAGTTTATTGATAATCTCTCTGTGATATTCATATGCCCCTACTGGATTAGCAAATCTAAGAATAGTATGATTATCAGTATATCTTTTAGTTATATATTCACCAACTAGTTTAGTATCTCCATAAACCATTTGAGGATTAATTTCCCCGTTATCATCATATATAGCATAGGATGATGCATATATAACTGACTTAAATTCATTAGATTTCAGCAATTCATGATATTTTGAACAGTTATTATTATAATAATAGTGTGATATCTCTTCTCCTTCAGTAGTAGATGCTGCAGCTGCTAGATGAATAAGTACATCATATCTCTTATTTGTAATATTACAAATATCATCTTGTATTAAATCTACTCTAGGCTTTATTGTTGAATCAAAATCTACACAGGTAATGTTTATATCGCGTAAATAATTCTTTATATTATGATATACGACTCTGCCTATATATCCTTCAGATCCAGTAATCATAATTTTCATACAAATCTCTTAAATCTTATAGCGTTGTAATAATGGGCCTCGGGCCTTGCCCGGCCTTATGTTAAGAAGCGCTTATAGCGCCCATGCCACGTGTATCAACTGGTATATTTTCTCTGGCGATGTTGATAGAAAATAGCTTATCTGCTAAATTAATTATAGAATTTGAATATTTTTTAGCAGAATATTTTATCGAAAAATCTTCTTTTATTTTAGAATTATCTAATTTATTGCACAAATATGCTGCATGTAAGAATTTGTCTTTTATACTCGTAAATCTATTTCTATAAGAATCAATATTATATCCATTAAATCCATCTTCTATAAAATCACATAATCCTGAACGTATTTTCTTATAATGAGATATTACTGGAGTACCAACACTTAGTGCTTCTAGAGATGAATATCCTATGGATTCTCCTACTGCTGGAGACACATATACTGAATGCCTAGATAGTTCTTTGTATAGTAGTTCATGAGATATATTACTTGTAATAATATTTATATTGCTAGAAGAATTAATAATAGGCAAAATAATATCACTAAACCATTTAGACTCTATTATAGGAAATTTCGACGGTTCTCCTATTATAGTAAGATTAAATTCAGTATTCTTAAATATATTTACTAGATTTTCTATTTCTTTATCTCTGGATATCCTGCCCGTATATATTACAGAATTACTATATCTACTATCGCTTATATCAGTAGATACTGGAACATAAGACGGGACAATAGTACAATCTACTACATCGGATAATACTGAATTAATATTATCTTTAACAAATGAAGAAACAGCAGCTACTTTAAAATTACTGTGTTTAGATTTAATGTCTAAAATATACTTATAAAATAAACTATCATATTTCCATATAATATATGAGTGAGCAAAGTATATTGTAGGATAATCAAGACTAGCTATGTATCTCAATGCTCTAATACTGCCAGTACTAGATAATATTAAATCTGGATTCAGACTCTTAATATCTGTAAGGTATTTATGATAATTTTCTGTTGGATTGAAGTACTTTATAGTAGGATCATATAGAAGCTTACTGTACTTACTAGCAGCAGGCCAAGGTATAAATCTATCTTTTATAACAGAATCCGAAGGTCCAGATAAATATACATCATGGCCGCTATGAACTAGGGCTTTATATGTATTTATAGTAAATGTTTCCATTCCACTTTTGTAATTATCAAACTCTAGTGGATTAAAAACATTGCCCATTATTAATATTTTCATACAGTAGCATTCTTAGTTAGAGATATTAACATCTCTCTCTTAAGATAATCGTGATCTAATCTTACGTAAGGAGTAATATGAAACATTAATTTAACTATTTCAGCAGGATCCCAATATGCTACTGATCCCCTCTCGTCTACTGGCTGTATAGAGGATGATAGAGTAAATACTGTTCCAATATTAGAACTATTATACATCTTGGTAATTTTTTCTACTACTGAGTCTAAATTATGATCGTAATTTAGTGCCCCAATATTAGCTACTATATCCATATTGCCTAAATCTATCATATTAAAGTAGTCACCGCAGATAATAGTAACTCTCTCATCAGTAGTTATGTCTTTATCTATTAAATCAATAACATTTTGTGCTATATCTACTCCTGTATAGTGATCTATTTCAATTAATTTTTCTAATTCAGAAAACAAATCACAAAATCCACATCCTATATCTAAAATAGTGGATTTTAAACTGTGAGACCTTATCATATCATGAATGATTTCTGATGCCTTGATAGATCTAATTATTTTAGATTGTTCACTTCCATAATTGAGTGACTTAGAATTCTTGCCATGCTTAGCTGCTAAATCATTAAACAGAGACTTTTCAAATTCACTATTGTTCATTATTGAATCCTACTGATTTCGTTGATATACTGACTAGGATCAGATTCCCTACAAATGATTTCTAAAATACTGCCACCATAATTTATAAGAGATATATCTTGATATGATATAAATATATCATCTGGCAATTTTGAAGAATCTATGTACTTCTTACCATCAGACCCAGATAAATACACATTTCCCCCTTGATTTTTAGTGATATTTATTAATCTACTTGTTGGGTCTTCTTGTGTAATAGAGGAATCTACTACTAATTTAGAAGAATCCATTTCTAAGATATGTAGTAAACAATAAATAGCAGATATTGATAATGCTGAAAACTTGCCTGTTAATACATGTTCTGGTGGATTATTTAGAAAGGATATTAGGGGGAATAATCGCTTAGCATATGGATACTTTTTTACTGAGTAATTATGCCTAATAGTTTCAGATAATTTCTTCAGAGTTTTATTTAGATCTACTACATATAAATTCTGTATAATATTGATATTATGCTTTAATGTAACTGGACACGATAGCCATTTATCTGCTTTTTCTCCTATTCTAGTTCTAGTCAAAAATCCTCTATTTGGTGGCTGTATACCATCAAATATTACGAATTTATCAGATAAATTATACTTGGCAAAGAATCCGGACCATGGTAAGAAGTTAGGTTGATGTACTGCTACTATTGTCATATTCTTATCCTACTAATTTCATATACTTCAGCATATCCATGAAATCTTCCATGAGTCCAGGCGTCAGCTTTACTGATTTCCATTATTCTCTCTAGCCATATATCACTACCATATTTATCTATCTGTGATTTATGATATTTTAATGAATCTATTTTCAGAGAGATATGAGACTTGTCTAGAGGCACTATAAGATTAGGAGTAAATACTCCTAAACTCATAGTACTGGGAGCAGTGGGCTTAAAGAATATTAAATTGTTTATCAATCTAGAGGACGCACATACTGCTCTACATACTGCATTGTGATCTTGATGAGAATCAGATGGATGATGAGTAATAATAGTATTTATATTATTATTTTTTACTAAATTATCTATATCTTTTATCATCTCAGTTAGAAATAAGTAAAGTTGTGTATCTTGATAATCTTTATGGTAAATTTTATTATGAGAATGCGTCTCATCACTTGAATTTAGCAGAATATTTAATGCTTGCTGTGATTCAATAAATCTATAAGAGAGATTATGAGTCATAATCATTATTGATGGAGAGTTATTTTCTCTACTAATCTTAGAAATCAGTCCTCCAGCATTAATTTCTGCATCATCTGGATGTGCCGTTACGATTAACACATTACCTAGACTTATATTCATATACTATTTTCCATATTTAGTGTTTTAATTAGAGATCTCCACTGATAAAGTTTTGATGTGTATTTACTACTATTATAATTATATATTTTCCACAACAAATTACCATAATCTGGAGATTGGTACTTATATGTATTAGTGTCAAAGCAGATTCTAATGCCCTCATCACTTAATTCATTAGGATCTTTAGACCATGGCAACAAAGTCACATAAACATCCCTGCCAGTCTTTAGTAGCATATTTGCTGCTTTAATGGTTGGGCCGAGTGTTCCACCATCATACATTACATAGATATTATCTACACTGTTAAGAGACTTTATCTGATTTAATTGATCTAATTTTAATGATTTTCCATATGTAGCTAATCCAGCGCATCCAGGTATTCTAGAAGCGGATATAGCAGAAAATACACCCTCAGTTATAATAATAGATTTATTATCCCCTATAAAACCTATTCCGTATACTGGTTTGGATGTCGATACAGGATTTCTATATTTAATATAAGAATCTTGTTTAATATCTCTTATCTGATAGTAATCCGTGTATTTACCAGTCATAACATTAGGAATCACCACACCTAGTATAGGAAAATCTGTGGCTAGTAAATTATACCTATCTATTAACTGATCATTTATATTTCTGTTTATTAGATATTCATATACTTGAGGTATTTCTGATACTGGCTTAGTCCACGATAGATCAAATAGACTAGTGCTGTCTGTGGAATCTTCAGCTTGAGTGGGGGATAGTATACTTAGCCACTCTTCAGCTAATTCACTAATATCAGGTATTTCAGTATTAAATACTAGTGAGTCGCACTTGAAGCAGTGGCCCACTCTCTTTTTCTTATTATAATATAACTTACCAGAAGTATCTGGCTTGCCAATAACTGTGATACAATATGGGCATAAATATACTTCTTCTAAGCCACTAGAAGATGTACCAAGACTCTTACCTAAGTCTTTGAATTTACCTATAACTCTCATGAATTTAATAGTCTAAGTAAAGCTGAAGCACTATAAAATTTCGCTGATTTGCTTATTTTAGATATTTCTGTAGTTTTATTATTAATATTATATACAGGCTTCTCGTACCCTCCAGATATTGAGAATTTACCAAATTTACTTATCTCTACATCAATACCCTCGGATAGATTTCCTGCTATTTCAGATATAAATTCATTTACTACTTCTTCTATTTTATATTCAGGTAAATCTATAGATTTAGCTATTTCTTTAATTATATCTCTCTTCAGTATCTTCGATTTCTTCTTCAAATGAATATTCTTTCTTTAAATTTTGATTATTGATTTCTTGTGGTATATCTGAATAACTATACTGAAAATAGTTTCCGCATATTAGGCATTTGAAATAGAATTTATCTAAGTCTTCTAATTCAAAACTACCACACTCAGGGCAATCCATAGATTTTGCGCATATCGAATTCGCTAATTACAGCTATATTCATAGATTTTGCTGCTTTAGATTTCGAAGATTGGCTAGATGGATCAGATTGAACAAGATACTTAACTTGAGGAGAAATTCCGTCCAATACACCAACTCCAACACTACTTAATTCCTTTACAATTTCACTACGTTTCTTACTCATAGATCCAGTAAGTACAACATATTCTTTAATAAGAATTTCTTCTGGTCTGCTTTCTACCTTTACTAATCTATTTTCAAATAGATTATATATTTTAACAATAAAATTCCAATTATTTCTAATAGATTCAGCAGAATGACTTGGAGCATTTATTGCTCTAATGAAATTATCTCTTGCATATAATCCTACATCTAAATCATTCTTATCGATAAGATCCAGATAATTTGCAGCTCTATTACTAAGAGATTCTCCTACATTTCTTAATCCAAGAGAATATAGAAACCACTTACTATCTAGAGTACGATCTTTGTTAAATAGCGGAATAATAGATTCTACTTGAGGAGAAGTAAATCTCTGATTATTTTCTTTATAATTAAAGAGACGTCCTCTCATTACTCCTGTACTTACTTCAGGATCAAGATTAAGAATATTATAAATATCTATAAATGCTGAGATATTAAATGCTTTTCGTAATTTATCTACATCTACCGCGCCTTCAGTAGTGAAATAAGTACTTAAGAATCTATTGATTCTCTGTTCTAGTTCTTTATGATCATTCTTTACAAATAGTCGACATCCATCCCAATAAGTAGGATGTTCATCCCATATAGAAGGGATCTCTGGCGAAGAACGTGAGACTATTTTCGTGATATAGGGAATAATTTCATTAGCCTTTGTAACTTCCACCAGAGATCCAGGACCAATACCTTCGTCTCTCACATATCCTGCATTGAATGCACTAATAGAGTCCCCAACAGAAGTACCATATAAAGTGAATCTCTCTTCCAACTCAACTACAGGCACTAATTGCAGAGTATCACTCAGATTCCAGTGTACTTTCTTTACTGTACCTACAACTCTATCAGTCTTACCTTTATAGGCTATTTTATTATTGGTATCAAATACTGGAAAGAGTACTAGGCCGTCTACTTGATAGGGATATTCTTGAGATTTAAATTTATTATAGAGATTTGATAAGTCATCATCATTCAATTGCAAATCTACGCTATGATGATCTACTACTCTCCCATAAAATCCATCATGGAAATCATGAGAAATGAACTCTACTAAATTAAGATTATCAAATGACTTAGAATTAATTATTCCTGCAGCTGCATTTCTAGGATTTGCATATCCTGCTAAATTAGTGAATGATGACTTTGAAATCACCAATTCACCTCTTACCACAGTATTAAATGGTCCTCTCATTAATTCTGCGGAGCTATGAAGATGAATAATCTTTTGAGTAATATCTACTCCGTAGATTCCATCTCCTCTAGTACATGCCAAGATAAGATAGCCATTATCATCATACTGTAATAGCGCACTAAGCCCATCAAGCTTCGGAGTGATAACTATCTGAGTAGTGTTATTTAATGCATTATTAATGTCAATTGAATTAAAGTATTTATCTAGTGAATGTTTGATTTCACATGGCAATTTGATTTTATCGCCGTATACTTTATGACCCCACCCTACAACACTGAGGAGAGAATTTGTAGGATTAAGCAGTTTCAATTCATCTACCCACATATCAAACTGCTCATCTGATACAGTAGCTTCTCCTAAGTAGTATTGTTGGGCTGCATTAGTTATTAGAGCCTCGAGATCATAAATTCTCTGAGATTTAATTATTGCCATAGACTTATATAAGCTTCGTTTTCGCTCACAAGATAGAGCGTGTTAAAATCATAAATCACTGCTAAATACTAACTAAAAAGCCTCATATAGATGCACTATCGTGCTATATAAACATCTGAACATGTTTATATTCTATCGTTAGCAACTAGATTATTTAGTAAATATAGTAACTCCACTGTCACTTTCACCTATTTCTAGGATCCCCGTGATAGCGCCATGTCTTCGCTGGCTCAGCTTCTTTGCCACTCTATTTCTAAATATCTACCGGTATCCGATCCTGATACCAGGATGAGGCTAAACTTAGTTACACTTATGCTGCTATGCTAGTCTTGTCTACTTTCTTCCACTCTGTTAATCTAGGTAATTCAGATGTAGCATATTTCTTAATCATAGCCTCTACTTTATCCCAATTAGGTATACTATGGCTAGATTGTTCTACATCTAGATAAGATTTACCTCTGAGAAAGCAATATGCTAACAAAGTTGCTCTTGCCTCGATTCTCACCGTCCAGGTTCTGTGTAAATATAGCTTTTCTCTTAGTTCATTATCAAATGTTCGTAATTCTTCTTTCCTAATAATCCTAGCCTCTTCTGCTAGAGATTTCAGTTTTACTTTCAAGAACTTGATTTCGTGTCTCATATCAATTCCTTCATCATAAGATTTAAATTCATAGTATTTTAAATACTTATAATGATGGAGGACCTCTAATTGAACATTCACCTCATGACCAGTCTCCTCTGAATAGTTATGAATAATAGGAAATCTACAATCATAGCATTCAAATGTATAAGAATAGTGATTATCTTCTTTAAGATAATACTTGCTGCCACATTCACAAGTTACTAAATACACACTCACCCTCTTAAAATCAATAGGCTACCAGGGAATCGAACCCTGAGCTATTAGGATTGAAAGCCATAAGCTGACCATCGTAGCCCA
>Ga0154020_10000164_pt1 | contig 76882 bp, 67 predicted proteins | sample Klosneuvirus_201_FD_109709 | JGI IMG/M metagenome (GOLD analysis project Ga0154020, IMG submission 109709) | Active sludge microbial communities from wastewater, Klosterneuburg, Austria - Klosneuvirus_20160825_MG | ecosystem: Engineered > WWTP > Aerobic digester > Activated sludge | place...
GATGATCATGCCACTTGGGCCGGATTTTACGACTGAGCTGCACATTCCGGCGTCGCTGCTTGGATTGCTGGGCTCGGCGTATGCAATCGCAGCGTCGCTGGCCGGCTTTGCGGGAGCGTGGGTGCTCGATCAGTTCGACCGCAAGCGGGCGCTGCTGTGGGCGCTGCTCGGCCTGGTGCTGGGAACCGCTGCCGGTGGCTTTGCCGTCGGGTTCAAATCGATGCTGGCCGCCCGTCTGCTCGCCGGACTTTTTGGCGGGCCGGCGACTTCGCTGGCGCTCTCTGCGCTGACAGACTTGGTGCCGATCGAGCGTCGTGGTCGAGCGATTGGCGCGGTCATGGGTGCGTTCTCGGTCGCTTCGGTGCTCGGCGTACCGACGGGGCTGTGGCTGGCCCGTCACGGTGGTCTGCGCACACCGTTTTTTGTCGTCGCCGGGATGGGTCTTGTCGTCTTGGCGATGACCGCCGTGGTGTTGCCGCCGCTGCGCACCCATCTCCAGCCCACCGAGCCCGCCCGCAAGCTCACGAAAATCCTGCATCGCCCAGTGGTGCGGCTGGCGCTTGGAACCATTGCCATCAGCAACATGGCCACCTTTGCGATCGTCCCCAACATTGCGCCGTATTTGATTCGGAACTGTGGCATGCCCCGCCATGACCTCGAGTACATGTACGCCATCGGCGGTGCTTGCAGCTTCGTGTCGATGCGCCTGGTCGGCTGGCTCGTCGACCGCTATGGCGCAGCAAGAGTGATGATCGTCGCCAGCTTGATTCTGTCGCTCGATCTGGGTCTGGGCTTTCTCACCGGACGGGCGCTACTGCCGGTCGTGATCTTGTTCGTCGGCTTCATGGTGAGTTCGTCGTCGCGCAACGTCTGTGTCAACACCACTTGCAGTCGAGTGTCCGCTCCCGCCGAGCGCGCCCGCTACCAGTCCATTCAGTCGGCAACTCAGCACTTCGCGGCGGCGATTGGCGCAGCACTCGGAGCGGTGTTTTTGCATGAGCTAGCCGACGGGCGGATCGCTGGCATGACGGGGCTAACGACGCTGTCGATCTCGCTGACCCTTCTGCTGCCGTCGCTGCTCAATAAGATCCATGCCTCGGGCGAGCTGCATTAGTCGTCGCTAGTGCGGACAGGTCCGTCGCAGCGCCGGTGCGATCAGCGCGAGTGCATCGCGACGCTGGGCCTGCGCTTCTCGGCCATTCCACAGATCGACGAAGGACTGCTCGGCCAGACTGCCCAGCGGTGGCGCGCCATAGTCGCCCGCATGCACAGTCCCGTCGGGATCGATGCAGGCGACCTCCCACGCCGCGCGGCAGGGACGAAACACCGCGCGATTGGCAAAGTCGTCGGTGGCGCGAAACTCGGACAGCCCTGGGACGGCAGCTGCTTGACACGGACAGCCACTCGGCGGCAGCTGGTGATCCACCAAAATCACACCGCTCGACTCGCAGAGAGTCCGCGCCGCCGCAAGCGCCTCTTGGACCTCCGCCGCGTCGGGCCGAAGAAGTGACTCCGCCGAAAAAACGTTGACCGGATAGCCTTCCTCGACTTTCAGCCAGTCGAGGCCGAGGTCGCAGACCTGCTGAGCGAGCAACGGTAGCTCGGCGACGTTTTGTCGCAGCAGCACCGTCGAGACGCCGATCCGCAGATCGATGCGCAGCTCCCGTCGCAGGGCCACCGCATGCCGCAGGTGATGGAGCACCCTGTCGAAGTCACAGCCAGCTCGAATCGCATCGTTTGTGGCAGCGGTGCCTCCGTCGAGAGACAACGCCAAGCTGGTCACCCCAAGCTCGCTCAGCTCGGCGACGGTATCACCGGTCAGCAGCATCCCGTTCGAGAGCAGGTGGACGTCATACGGTCGTCCGTGCTTGGCCCGCTGAATCCGCCGCAAGATGTCGTAAAAATGCGGCGCAACCAGGCTCTCGCCACCGTGAGAAAAGCCAAAGTAGCTCGCCGCCTGTAGCGCCTCGTCGAGCGCATCGAGAACCCACGGCGGGATGGTGCGTGCGGTCTGCTGGGCCGTTTTCTCGGGCGCGAGGGTGATGCAGTGCTGACAGCGCAGGTTGCAGCGCTCGGTCGCCGTCAGATACAGCTTGCTCGGCAGCAGCAGTCCGGCGGTCTGGCCCTGACGAAACGCCGCGCTGATCCGCTCGGCAGCTTGCTCGGTCAACTCTGTCGCCAGCGCCTGCACTGCCGAGGGTGGCTTCCGCTGGAGGACCAGCGCCGCATAGGGACCCAAGCGGATCGTACCCGACGACGAATCGAGCACGACGTCACCAAGTGCCAGCAGGATCACCGCGTCTTGTGGGGCATCGGGCAAAAGGGCCTGTTCGACGAAGCCATCGCGACCGTGCGCGTAGACCTCCAGGACCTCATCTCGGAGCTGGCGACGGAATAACAGCACCTCGGGCTGGTCGAGGCGGGTCAATTCCTGACAGTCGCCGCGACGGAGCGACGGATGTTTCTGCCGCAGCGCAATCAGCTCACGAAATAGGCTCAGCGTCGAAGGCTCCGCCCTAACCTGGGACCACGGCATCGGCAAGCGGTCGGGCCAGACATCCTCGAACGAGCGCGCCGGCTCGTCGCTGTGGAGGCCCAGCTCATCGCCGTAGTAGACCATCGGCACCTCGGGCCTGAGTAAGCTGACTAGATGTCCGAGCTGGGCTTGGCGCTCGTCGACGAGACTCCGCAGCCGTGGCAGATCATGACTGGCCGTCATTCCGAGCGCAGCCTGACTTGGCCCCCGCACGAAGGCCCGCCGACTGGCCAGGGCCGAAAACTCCGTCGCCGAGCGCTTCTCGGTCAGCCACTCGACCAGCCCATGTTGAAGAGAAAAGTCCGTCGCACAGTCGAGCCCGCGCCTTACATAGTGTCCCAGGTTGTCGATGGTCAACTCGCCGAGCAGCAGCGCGTCTTTGCGCACCGCCCGCACCCCTTGGGACAGCAGCGACAGCAGCTCGACGGAAACATCGGCCGCCGAGTCGAGCCGAAAGCCCGCCACCCCGAGCGATAGATAGTGGAGCAGCACCCGCAGAAGATAGGTCGCAACGTCGGGATGGTCGGTACGCAGCAGCGGCTCATCCCACTGGCCATGCTGGTAGTGCTCGTAGCCCGGCGAAGGTCCGTCGGAAAATGGCCAGCGATGAAAGTGAAACCAGTCGGCATAAGGCGACTCCGGTCCGCGTAGCCGAACGTCACAGAACGGCAAAAAGTCGCGACTGACGTGGGTCAGCGTGATATCGAGCAAGATCCGCAGGCCCAGCCGCTCCGCCGCGTCGAGAAGTCGCCGCAGCGCCGCCTCGCCACCTAACGCGGGATCGACGGTCAGCGGATCGGTCGAGTCATAGCGATGCGCCGAGCGGCTCTGCCAAATCGGCGTCAGGTGCAGCACAGTCACACCGAGGTCCGACAGATACGGCAGCGCCGCACGAATGCCGTCGAGATCTCCACCGCGACGGGCTCTCTCGTCCAAAAGAAGCGGCCACGGCTGACCATCGCCGCGACGGAAGCGGTCGACAAAGATGCTGTAGAGCACCGCATCGTGCCACCACGAGGGGGGCGCCGGCTTGCGCAGCGACGCCCGCAGCGCTTGCTCTGAAGGCCCCCCGACCAGTCGCCCGCTCGGCAGCCGAAACCAGTAATCGACGCACGAGGACGACACCGGCAGCTGCGCCTCGAAGAGAACGTGCTCGTCCTCCTCGCCCAGCCGTGTCATCTCCAGCTCGTGGGTCGACTCTAGGTCCCGAAATCGCAGGTGCAGCGAGTCGCCCGCGGTCTTGCGCAGCGCCGATCGCACCGTGAGCAGACCATCGTCGCGCAGGAACAGAAACGGCGGCTGCGGCACATGGAGAATCGGCTCGTCACAACCCCCGAGGCTGAGCACATTGTTGCGTAGTCCCTCGCTGGCTCGGGTGCGGGGATTTTGGTCGTGAAGATGCCAGTTCCCGTCGGGGCTGCGCAACTTGTAGGAGTACAGGCCGGGCCGCAGCGGCACCACCACCTCGGGCACACCGTCGAGGCCAAGCGACAGCGCGCGGGGTTTCTGCCAGTGCGGCAGCTCGCCATAGACCTCGCTGTGCGGCGGCGCCCCCGGAAAGCGCAGGCACACCGGTCGACAGTCATCGGCCAGCTCCGGATGGCGCAGCACCCCGAGCGGGAGAGCGAGCGGCGCACGGGCCATCAGGAGTGAGTAGCCTCGGGCGGAGCCGGATGAAGACCAGCCGCCCGCAGCAGTGCCTGATCCTCGTCACAGTCGGGATTGCCGGTCGTCAGCAGCTTGTCCCCGTAAAATATCGAGTTCGCACCGACGAGGAAACACATCACCTGGGCCTCACGAGTCAGCTCGCTACGGCCCGCCGATAGCCGGACTCGACTCTTCGGCATTAGGATTCGCGCCGTCGCAATCGTTCGCACCAGCTCGAGCGGGTCGACCTTCGGACGATCAGCCAGCGGAGTTCCCGCCACCGCGACGAGCGCATTGATCGGAACACTCTCCGGTGGTGGGTCGAGCGAGGCCAAGGTGTAGAGAAGCGCGCAGCGATCGTCTAGCGACTCACCCATGCCGATGATGCCGCCGCAGCAGAGGCTCACGCCGACGCGACGAACCCGCTGAAGCGTGGCCAGCCGGTCGTCGTAGGTACGCGTCGTGACGACCTGCCCATAAAACGAGCGCGAAGTATCGAGGTTGTGGTTATAGGCCGTCAGGCCAGCCTCGGCGAGCCGCTGCGCCTGATCGTCCGTGAGCATCCCGAGGGTGACACAAGCCTCCATACCCAGCGTCCTGACGCCCCGCACCATCTCGAGCACACGCTCGAAAGCCGGGCCGTCCTTGACGCTGCGCCAGGCGGCACCCAAGCAGTACCGGGTCGCGCCGGCCTGCCGAGCGGTGCGCGCCCGTGACAACACGTCCTCGACGCTCAGCATGGCCTCTCGCTCGACGCTGCCGTGCGCCGACGACTGAGGACAATAGCCACAGTCCTCTTGGCAGCCACCGGTCTTCACCGACAGAAGTGAGCACAGCTGGACCTCACTCGGATCGTGGTGGGCCTGATGAACGGTCAGGGCACGACGGACCAGCGCCGGCAGCGGCAGGTCGTAGATCGCGCGAACATCGGAGATGGTGAGAGGAGCAGGCTGTCCCGTCGCTGCGGAGCCGGCCTCGGGATGGGTCGCACTGTGCATCAGCGGCTTATAGCACGACTTTTTGCCGGCCTACGCGACGCATTGGCTGCCCTACGTTGGAGGCCGATCGAGCCGTAGTGGGAACTATTTCTTTTTCTTGCGGAACAGGCGGTCGAACACCGAGCCCTTGTCGGAGTCGCTGCGCTCCCCGGACTGATCATCGCCAGGATGATCGTCCTCGGGCAGTTCCTGCGACGCCGCGCTGCGCGGGCTGTACAGATGGGGCCCGAGCTTCTCGATCAGCTCGCGCGCTTCCGGAGACAGCTCCTTGGGGACCAGCACCAGAAACCGGACAATCAGGTTGCCACGCCCTCGCCCTCGCACGTTGGGCATGCCGCGCCCCGACAGCACCTGCTTCGACAGCGGCTGCGTACCCGGAGCTACTTCGAGGGACTCACTGCCTTCGGGCGTCGGCACCTCGACTCGCGTCCCCAGCGCCGCTTCGCTGAAGGTCAGCGGCACATCGGTCCACAGGTCATCCCCATCGCGCACGAAACGAGGATCGGGCTGCACGCGAATCAGGACGTACAGATCGCCGGGCTCGCCACCCTGCTGATTGCTGGCATCGCCCTGGCCGTTCAGGCGCAGTCGCTGGCCGTCGTCGATACCCGCTGGCACCGTGACGCTAACCGTGGCGCGCTTGGCGACTTGTCCTGCCCCTTTGCAGCCGCCGCACTTATCGGCAATCGTGCTGCCGGCCCCGCGACACTGCGGACAGGTGGTCGAGATGACGAAAAAGCCCTGCTGATGCGCAACCTGACCGCGACCGTTGCAGGTGCGACAGCGCGCCGGTTGGGTGCCGGGCTTGGCGCCAGAGCCTTTGCAGGTCTCGCACGCCGAATGACGCTCGATCTCGATGTCGCGTTTGGCGCCGCGGGCTGCGTCGAGAAACGACACGGTCAGCTCGATCTCGATGTCATCGCCGCGCGGGACTCGTCGACCACCGCCGCCACCGTTGCCGAAGCCCGGAAAGCCGCCCCCGCCGAAGATGTCCGCAAACGCCGAGAAGATGTCCTCGATGCCGCCGAAGCCGCCCGAGAATCCGCCCTGCGCTGGTCCTTGGTGGCCGAAGCGATCGTAGAGACCCCGCTTCTCCTGATCCGAGAGCACGGCGTACGCCTCGGCAGCCTCCTTAAACTTCTCTTCGGCTTCCTTGTCCCCCGGTCGGCGATCGGGATGAAACTCCATCGCCATCCGACGGTAGGCCTTCTTCAGCTCGGCGTCGTCGGCGGTCCGCGACACTCCAAGCACTTCGTAGTAGTCACGCTTTTGGGAGCTCATAAAAACGGCACCATGGAAACTAACGCCCCGGCGACCTCTGTCAAGCTCCGCACCGAGGGAAATTTTCGTCGGTTGGTAAGTAGGTGGCTCAGCGTCCGAGTGAGTGCAGCGCGGTCAGGATCATCCGCGTTGCTCGGCTCTTGTTGAGGGTGAAAAAGTGGATACCCGGCGCGCCGCGCGAGAGCAGCTCGGTACACTGGACGGTGGCGTGGGCGACGCCAAGTTCCAAGATGGCCTCGGGATCGCGCTGATATTTTTCCAGCTGTAGTCGCAGCCGCATCGGGATGGTCGCGCCGCACAGTCGAGTGAAGCGCTCGACCTGCTCGAAGCTGGTGATGGGCATGATGCCGGGGACGATGGGCACCCGAATTCGCATCGCCTGGGCGCGCTGCACGAAGTCGAAGTAGAAGGCGTTGTCGAAGAACAGCTGCGTGATCAGAAACTCGGTGCCGGCTTCAACCTTCTCGGCGAGGTGGCGAAGATCGTCTTCGCGCGACGGACACTCGATGTGGCCTTCGGGGTAGCAGGCGCCGCCGATGCAGAACGGCCAGCGTTTGCGGTCGCGATAGACGAAGCGGACCAGCTGGTTGGCATAGGCAAACTCATCGCCGCGTTCCTCACTGGAGCGTGCGAGGCGATCGACGGGGGCGACGGTCGGATTCGATCGATCGCCGCGCAGCGCCAAGACATTGTCGATGCCCGCAGCGGCCAAGTCGTCGAGTGTGCGGGCGAGCGCGGCCTGGTCGTGTCCAACGCAGGTCAGGTGCGCCATCGCTTCGATGCCAATCTCGTGCTTGATCTGGGCCGTCAGCGCCGTCGTCGATCGCTGGGTCGAGCCACCGGCACCATAGGTCACCGAAACAAACGCCGGCTCCAGCTCTTTGAGCTCGCGCAGCGCCTCCAGCAAGTTGGCGACTCCGGGCTCGGTCTTCGGCGGGAAAAACTCAAACGAGTAGCTCGGCGAGGGCTTCTGTAGTCGCTCGGTGATGCGCATGGTGTAGTGGCAGGTTTTCGTCGAAGGAATGTACGGCTAGGCGGTCAGCTTCGCCGGCACTGTACGCAGCAGCCTTAGCACGTTGTCGCCCAGAATCTTATGGACCGTCGAGGGACTCAGCCTGGCCCGCAGCAGCGCTTCGGTGAGATTGGGAAGCTCGGCGGGACTTGCCAGGCCGCGGGTTGGCCGGATGAAGCCATCCCAGTCGGACCCCAGCGCCACAGCATCGTCGCCAGCGATCTTCAAGAGATGCAACAGGTGTGCAACCACCCCGTCGAGCCCGCCCTGCCCGAGAAAGCGCGGCGCGAAGATCACGCCAATCACGCCACCTGAGTCAGCGACGGCCCGAACCTGCTCGTCGTCGATGTTGCGCCAGTGGGGAGTTACGCCAGTGACGCCGGTGTGACTGACCAGAAGCGGCCCCGGCCTACGCGCCACCACGTCGAAGAAGCCTTTGCGATTGATATGGGCGAGGTCGACCAAGATCCCAAACTCGCGGCAAGCGTCGACGATCTCACAGCCTAGCTGGGTCAGGCCCTGGCTCGGGTCTTGTCCCCAGCCCATCGCCGGGAAGCCGAGTGCATTGCGACTAAAGTGCAGCAGCCCCAGATAGCGCACGCCGCGTCGGCCCAAAGACAGCAGCCGCTCGACGACCACGTGGTTGCGCTCGCCGCGCTCGAGGCAGTGGCCGCCCTCGATGCCACACAGCGCCGCAAACTGACCCGTCTGCCGTGCCGACAGGATGTCCTCCGCCGAGCGACACAGCCGAAACGCGCCCGCCTTCTCGGCTCTCTCGAGCACGTCGATTTGTCGGTGCGCCTCGGCCAGACAGCCAACCTCGGGCTTGGGAAACGTCCAGATGCCGAAGAACAGGCCCGCCATATTGCCGGCCCGCAGCCTCGGGAGGTCAACGTGGCCACCAATCCCACGAACGATCCACGATGGGTCATGGGCCACCGCGAAGTCATAGCCGCGGCTGATGAACTTGATGGTGTCGGTGTGGAGGTCAATCGGCGTGGCCGCTGCGTGAACATCACGGGCCTCGTCGCTGAGAGGAATGGCAGGCGTCCAGGTCATGGGCAAATGAAGACGTCCTTGCCGGTTCTAGTGCGCCAGCTGCGCGGTCCGCGCTTCCTCGCCGAGCCGATTGATCACCATCGTGTGCAGCGACTGAACCTGCCCCGACTGACGGGCGACGACGGTGACAATGTTGCTGCCCGGCCACAGCGGCACATGGGCCTCGAACTGCATCTCCTTGGCGAGCGGGCCGTTGCGGTTGCTGCGATAGAAGACCTTGCGATGCTCGATCTTGGACACGCGGTTCGAGACCACAACGTATCCGTCGAGCACCTGTTCATCATCACGCGCCGACACCGACAAGCGCAGCGACGGCTGTTCGACGGCAAGTGGCGCTTTGACATCGAGCAGCGGCGGCGTCGCCTGCCAGACCAGACTGACTGGCGGATTGGTCTCCGGCGGCTGGCTGGTCTCGCTCACCAGCTGCGCGGGCACAAAGCCAGGCCGATTGGGCTCAAGCTCGATGCGCACAAAGTCGGCCAAACGACCGGTGACCTTGAAGCGCACGCCGCCAGCCACCCGCCCAACCTCCGCCGCGCTGGTCGACGCACCGACGCGCACCACCAGATCTTTGTTCGTTACCACCGTACCGTTGCGAGGCTCGACGGTCTTGGCGGTCTCGACGATCGGGAAGGCCAGCTTATCGGTCACACCTTCATGCAGCGCGAAGTCCCAGACCTGTAGCTCGACGCGCGCCACCGTCTCCGCAAAGTCCGGCTTCACCTCGAACGTAAAGTCCATCGCCCGCTGCTCGCCCGGCGCCATCGCCTCTAGCTCGTAGCGGCCCTTGTTGACCATCACGCCCTCGCCGGAGCGGTTGTGGAGCAGCGCAAACGGCTTGGCCGCTTTGCCAAGTCCAGTGTTCTTGATCAGCACCCGCAGCCGCACCGTCTCGCCCTTCTGGAGCAGCCCGTCGCGATTGGCCTCGGCGCCATCGTCGATAAACTGGTAGTTGTAGGCGAAGCGAGGCCGCTCCATTCCGACGAGCTGCACCTTCAGCACCTGCGCCGCCGGCGCCTTGTTGTGCTCCTCGGAGAACCGGACCTTGACGACGTCGAGTCGCGGCAGCGTGTCCTTCGGCACCCGCACCGGAATCGACCAAGTCTTGGTCTCGCCGGGGCCAATCCGCCCAAACACAAACTCGCGCTCCTCGTACAGGTAGTTGTCGCTCTTGAGCTGCGCCCGCACCTGACCAGCAACGCCCTGGCCTCGGTTGGTGACGGTGGCGGTGAAGCGAATCGTCTCGCCAGCCCGCGCCAGATGCTCTGGCTTGTCGGTGGTCACGGTCGCGACCAGCTCCGGCGCCGCAGCTTGGTTGCCCACCGGATTCCAGTCGATGCCGAGCTTGCGCAGCGACTCAATGAGCCGACTCATCTCGCCAACTTGGCGACGGGAAAAGAATTCCTTGGCCGAGCTGAGCACATCGTGGCGACGGTAGCCTTGCACCGAGGTCAACAGATCCCGTGCGTACTGGATGTCGAAGTCCTCGATGAATTCGTCTTCATCGTCGGGAAGAGCCGCTGCCTCGTCGTCTTCGTCGTCTTCACCCTGCGTCGGCGGACCTTTCTTCTCGGTGTCGGTCAGCAGCGCACCTTTGGCCTTCGGCGGCGTCTTCTTGGTCGGATCGACCCACAGGTAACGCAGCGTCTCGACGGGCTTCTCATTGACGCGGGCATTTTGGGACGTCAGGTGCGCATCGAGATCCTGCTCGCGCGTGCCCTTGTAGGTGCGGAACAGCGCGAGGTTGTCTTTCTCGACGGACATCGGCTCGAGCACGATGTCGGGCATAATGCCCACCGACTGAATCGACAGGTCGCCCGGCGTCAGATACTGCGCAATGGTCAGCTTGAGCGCCGAGCCATCGGGATTGTCCATCAGCACCTGCACCGAGCCCTTGCCGAAGGTGCGACTGCCGATGATGACCGCGCGGTCGAGGTTCTTGAGCGCCCCGGCGACAATCTCGGACGCCGAAGCGGACTGTCCGTCGACGAGTACCGCCATCGGAATGCGAGGCTGAGCGGCTGGCTCGGCGCGGGTCTCTTCGCGACGCTTGTTGGCGTACCCGACGGTGGTAACGATCGTGCCAGACTCCAAGAACTCGTCGGCGACCTTGATCGCTTTGTCGAGCAGTCCACCGGGATCGCGTCGCAGATCGAGCACCAGTCCCCGCAAGGGCTGTTTGTTGCCCATTTCCGACAGCGCTTGGCGTAGCTCGTCGTCGCTCTTCTGAGAAAACTGCGACAGCCTGACGTAGCCAATCGGTCCCGCCGCCGTCGGCAAGAGCTTCGAGCTGATGGTCTGCACGCGAATCTCGGCCCGCTTGAGAGAGATCTTGCGCGTCTGCTTGTCCCCGTCGCGCTCGAACCAGACCTCGACCTTGGTATCGGGATCGCCACGCAGTCGCTGCACCGCGTCGTTGAGCGCCATGTTGGCGGTCCACTCTTTGTCGATCTTGACGATCCGGTCGTTGCGACGGACCCCAGCATCCCAGGCCGGCGTGTCCTTCATCGGCCTTACCACCGTCAGCGCTCCGTTGCGGATGCGGATCACGATGCCGAGCCCACCGAAGCGCCCGCTCGTCGAAACTTTCATCTCTTGATAGGTCTGCGGGTCGAGCAGCAGTGAGTGCGGGTCCAGCGTCGACAGCATGCCATTGGTGGCCGCGTACTCGATGTTGCGTAGCGTCTCGCTGTCCGTCCCCGGCAAAAGGTGCTGGATGATGAAGTCGTAAATTTCCTGCATCTTGGGCGCCATCGCCCACGGCGAGTCGACGTGCTCGATGCCAAATTCCCGCACCGCCGTGTCGACGTGAACAACGACGCGGTTCTGCTCAGGGAACGGCTCGATCATGACCTCGGCGACCTGCTTCTGGATCGAGTCGAGCGCCGACAGCAGCATCTGCTTGGGATCGACGCGGGTCGGATCGACGTAGGCCTCTAGCACCCGGCCCAGCGTCTGATTGAACGTGGTCAGCCGATTGTGCAGATCGTATGGCTTGCGATCTGCGGTCGGAGCGCCAATGGTGCGGCCTAGACCGACCATCATCGCCGGCCCTCGTCGAGAAACCGTCAGGGCCAGCGCCAAGCAGGCAGCCATGGCAACGACACCCAGTTTTAGAAAGCGCTTCATCCGTAGCTCCGGCGTCTCATCAGGCACCTTGCGATCTCCCTGTCCAACACCACGGAAATTATCCATCACTGCAAGCGCTCGGGCAAAAGAGACCTCTGTAAATCGTTTGATGCCGTGGCGCCCCACGCGACGGAACAATCGCCACGATTCCTTACATCGCTTGCCAGGTTAATAGGGCCAGCGCCGAGATCAAAAAGTCGAGCACAATCACCGCAAAGGAAGAAGACACCACGGCTTGGGTTGTGGCCCAGCCCACACCCTCGGAGCCGCCGTGGGTACGCAGTCCGCAAAAGCCACTGACGATGGGAATTGCCGCGCCATAGGCGAGAGCCTTTATGACCCCAGTCAGCACGTCGGTGGGACGGACTTTGCTGATGTCAAGAAACACCGAGTACGGCACATGGAAGGTCTGATGCGCCGTAAACGCGCCCATCAGGATCGCCGACAGCACGCCAAAGACCGCCAGCACCAGCGTCATCACCTGCGCCGCCAAAAAGCGCGGCACCAGCAGATACTCGACGGGCTCGACCCCACACATGCGCAGCGCGTCGACCTGCTCGGTCACCACCATCGAGCCGATCTCGGCAGCAATTCCCGCCCCGACTCGCGTTGCCAGCATCATGCCGGTCAGCGACGGACCAAACTCATGGATGAGGTATTTAAGAAACTCGCTGCCGACCTGGCTCAGATCGCCCGTCACCCTCGACAGCTGTAGGCAGCTTTGGAAGACCAGCACCATGCCGGTAAAGCCCAGCGTCGTAAGGACGAACAGCAGCGAGCGATTGCCGACCTGATAGAGCTGCCGAGCCAGCTCACCCTTGGGCCGACGCGAGCGCAGCGCCCCGAGGAAAGTCAGCGCCGCAATCGTGCCCAGCTGGGTCGCTCCGTCGAGCAGATAGCGTCCCCAGCGGGCCTTGGGGTTCATGGAAAGATTGGCGGCTGTCACCTAAGCACCATCGTCCAGATGTCGTCGGACACCATGATGAGCAGCGCCGCCGCCACCACCGCATCGTTGACGGCATGACCGACTCCGACGGCGCCGCCCTTGACACCGAGTCCGTAATGACACGACGTGAGCGCAATCATCAGCGCAAAAAATGTCCCCTTGAGCAGCCCGACCATCAGATCCCATAGCTTGATGGCGTCGACAAAGCTGGCATAAAACGACGCGTAGTCGACGCCGAGTAGCAGCTTGCCAAAGACCATCCCTCCGCCAATCGCCACCGCGTCCCCGAGCACCAGCAGACAGAACATCGCCAGCATCATCGCCAGCACCCGCGGAACAATCAGAAACGGGATCGGCTCGATCGCCAGCGCGCGCAGTCCGTCGACCTGCTCGGTCACCACCATCGACCCGAGGTCCGCGGCATTGTTGGCCCCGACGCGACCCGAGAACATCAGCCCGATCAGAATCGGCCCGACCTCGCGCAGCACCGCGTAGCCCGTCCCCCAACCGAGCAGTCCGTAGGCCTGGAAGCGCTGCACGAAGATCCCCGACTGAATCACCATCGTCCCGCCGGTAAACAGCGCCGTCAGCGACACGATCGGCACCGACACCACTCCCATCTTGTAGAGGTTGCGCAATAGCTCTCGCCCGTCGAAGCGCCCGCGCAGCAGCATCGCCAGCGTGTAGACGCCGAGCAGCGCCATGCCGCCGACCTCGCGACACAGCGACAGCACCACCATTCCCAGCGCGAGCAGGGCCCGCGTCATAACGGTCCCTCCAGATCGCCGCGCACGAACTGCCGCACCACCGGGCTGTCACTGTCTTCCATCGCTGCCGAGGGACCGTCGTAACAGAGGTTGCCGCGATACAGCATCAGCATTCGACTGGCAAAGCGCCGCACCGCGTCGAGGTCGCTCGAGACAATCAGCGTCGTGCTCTGGGTCAGTGACCGCTCAGCGTGGAGCAAGTCATAGATCTTCGCCGTCGTGACTGGATCAAGGCCAGCGGTCGGCTCGTCGTAAATGAGCAGCGGCGGCCTCGCGACCACCGCCCGAGCCAGTGCGACCCGCTTGCGCTGCCCGCCGGAGAGCTGGGACGGCATCTTCTCAGCATGCGTGGCCAGACCGACCCCGCGCAGCGAGTCCGCGATCCGCTCGGCCAGCTGCGGCTCGTCGAGCGCTTCGTGCTTGAGGCGGGCTCGCTGGCGCAGCGGAAAAGCGACGTTCTCGAACACCGTCATCGAGTCAAACAGCGCGTTGTTCTGGAACAAGTAGCCGATCTGCGACTGCGCCTGGCGTAGCGCGTCCGGCGAGGCGGAACCGAGGTCAGTACCCGAGACTGCGACGGAGCCACTCTCGGGACGAACCAGACCACAGATGATCTTGAGCAGCAGGCTCTTGCCCGAGGCCCCAGGGCCACACAGGCCACAGGTCTCTCCTTGGGCAATCCGCAGCGAAATCCCGTCGAGGACCGGTAGTTTCGCGGGATCTAGGTGCAGCTTCCTGATGCTGCCAAGAGCAATCACGGCGACGAGCTTATCGCTTACGCCTAGCCGATAGCGCAAGCGTTTTTGGGCCGGCCCAGGCAGTCGCTGCTGGCCTGTCGTCGGGCTGGCGGTCGGTCCTACCGGACCCAGCTATCGTTTGACAGCCGCGATTGCGTGAATACCTTCCCAATATGCCGATCTACGAATACGAGTGTGAGTGTGGCGCAGTGCTCGAGTCGCTGGAGGCGATGGGCACCGTCAGGGAGCGCTGCGGTGAGCTATGCGTGTGCGATGCCATTGATGCCGCAAGCAGCGGTGGGGTCGTGGCAAGAGGCGAGGGCCGGGTCAGTCGGCTGATGTCGGCATCCGGCATTCGCGGCGACGGTCGAGAAGCCAGAGAGCCGGTCTACAGCCCAGTCAAGCGCCAAAAGCGCCCCGGCTGCGAAGACTGCGACTGCGGAGTGAACTAGAAGCCAACGCCGAACGACAGGGCAACGCGATAGTGGACGACGACGGTGTTGCTGTTGAACAGCACCGGAATGCTCACGAGCTCGCCGCCCAGGTGATAGCGGCCCGAGAAGACGTACTTGATGCCGACCTCGGGAATCGCAACGCCGAAGTGGTCGGCGATCACGCTCCCCGCCGCGCCGGCCAGCGCCACTGCATAGCCAATGCTGACGCGCGGGTAGATGTACAGATTGGGCACCGGCAAGCCAATGTCGTACTGAATCCCAACTGGTAGCATCAGCGTGCCTTGGCTGGGACGAAACTGGACCTGCACCGGCACGATCAGGTAGGCGCTCGCGGACTGGGTGAAGTTCCACGCAAACTCGACGCCTGCCACACCCTGGTGCAGCAGGCCGCAGCCGCCGCCGTAGTAGATACACGGCGCCGCGCCGACTTTGAGGCTGAGCATGTAGCGCCCGATCCTCGCTGCCGAAGTGCCGCCACCACCACCGGAGCCACCGCTGGAACCTCCGCCCGAGGCACCACTGCTCGATCCCCCGCCACCGCTAGAGCTTGCGCCACCGCCCGACGAGGATGACGATCCGCCTCCCGACGAGGCGCCACCTGAAGTGCCACCAGACGGTGCGCCTGCCGCAGGACCGCTGTCGTGCACGGGTGGCTGTGGATTCGCCTCCGTCTCCATCGGGTCCTGCTGGACGGGATCAGGGCCTTTCTTTTTCTTGGCCAGTGCCGGCGAACCGGCGACCAGCAGCCCGATGCCCATGAGGACCGCCAGCCGCGATCGCGCCTTCCGCCAAGAACTGTCGAGCATGGACGCCCCCTTGCGAGCCTTCCTACGGCGTGCGCGGCTTGAGCATCATCATCACCGGTCGGCCAACACAAGCAGCCGGCGGCGTCAGACGCAGCGCGTGAGCCAGCGTCGCCGCAAAGTCTACCTGATCAATCACGCCATACTCGCCACCGTTGAACGGCTGGCCCCAGAACACCATCGGCACTTCGGTATCGTAGCGATAGAACGACCCGTGTGAGGTGCCCTGCTCCTTTTCGCCGTACTTGCCCCAGAAGTAAAACGGCGCCATCACCAGCACCAGCTCACCGCCTCGCGACGGGAAGTAGCTGCGCACCACGGCAGTGGAGACATCCGTCGGCGGCACCCAGCCACGCATCAGCTGCGTCCGCGTGTAGTAGCCAATCACGCCGGGAATCTCGAGCACAGCCCGACCGGCGACCTCTTCGACCTGCGCGGGATCGGCCTTGGCCTGGGCAATCATCTTCGGCGAAATGTAGACACTCGGATCTTCCAGCGCCGCCACCCACTCACCCTGAATTGAGTAGAACTGCGACAGAGCCTTTTGGACTGTGTCTTTTACGATGCCTTTGCGGATGCGCCCGGCGAGCAGACTCTTTTGCATCGCTTCTTCGGGAATCGGCGCCGCCCCGTGGTCCGCCGTAAAAGCCACGACCAGCTCGCCCGGCTTGAACTTCCTTTCTAGATCTTGCAGTAGCTTCTCGACCGCGCGATCGAAGCGCAGGACCATGTCCTGATACTCGTGGCTGTAGGGTCCAAACAGGTGCCCCGCCAGATCCGTTCCGCTCACCGAAATCGCCAGCGCGTCGGTCACGCCTCGCTGTCCGAGCTGCTCTCCCTCGATTGCCGCTCGGGCAAAGTCCATCTGGATCTCAAGGCCCGTCGGGGTGTAGTTGATCGATTCGTAGTAGCCCGGACCCGGCGCCTGCTGCTTGGCGTTGGTGGGATGCGGGAAGACGCGGCCCAGGCCCTTGAGATCCGCCTCGTGAGGCGAGGCATCGAGCGTGGTATACGCCGACTCGGGCAGCAGGCGGTCCCAGACCTTGCCAAACAGCTTGTCGGCCAGCTTGCCGCCATTCCAGCGCTTCACCCACTCGGCGGTGTCGGGGCCATAAAAGGTCGAGGTGGTCATCTCGCCGGTCTGGTCGGAAAACCAGTACGCTTGGCCGGTGTGTCCGCCGAGGAGGATGGCGCCTCGGGCCTTGAGCGACACCGAGACCACTTTGCTCTCTTTGTTGGCGAAGCGCAGCTCGTCGAATACAGTGCTGCCGATGAGATTGCGCGGCGAGCTGTCGTCCTCGAGCGAGAGTTCTTTTTCGCCGATGATCTTGACGTTGCCATCGTAGAGCATCGACTCGGCGCGGCCCCCCTGGCGGTTCCAGAACTTGTTCTGGGTGATGCCATTGAGGTAGCCGTACGAGCCCGTCGCAATCAGGGCGTGGCCGGGGCCGGTGTAGGTGTTCTGTTGGCCGTAGCGACCGATTGCGCGGGCGCCGTCCTTCATCAGTCGCTTGAGCCCACCCTCACTGAGCAGGTGTCCCCAGCGCGTCAGGTTGTCGGCTCGAAACTGATCCGCGACGATGAGCAGGACTAGCTTTGGTCCAGTCGTCGTTGCAGCAGTCGGCTTTTGGCCTGGCTTGGCCAACGGAGCCACAGCCGGCTTTGGCCCAGGAGCCGGTCTGCCGGGCAGCGCCGCCGAGACCCCTGAAAAGCCAGCCGAAACCAAGAGCGCAAGCGCAGCGCCACAAGCAACCAACGACGAAATTCGCAACCCCTTACCTCGGGTCATCTTCAGAGTCTCCAGCACAAGTGGCCATCGTAGCGTAGATCTTGCCTGTTTATCTACTAGACCGTCATTTCCGACGAGTGGTCAGCACCGCTTGGCCTGTGCTATGCAACGTCCGTGCGGGTCCTTCGACTGACCACCTTGCGCGGGGCGATAGCCATCGCAACACCACCGGCTCGCAGCGACAGCGGTCGGGACGATGACAACATCGCTGAGGGCGACGAGCCGAACGACCTCGCACTGTACGACCTAGCGCTGCTCGCTGCCCCCGATGAGCTGCACACCAAGCGACTTGGATCGATTGGTGAGGTATTGCGAGACTTCTGGGTCGCGAGGGAAGCCTGCCGCGGAGCCGGTCTCGTCGATGGCGCAGGGCTCTCCAAGTCGGTGGCTCGACTGCTGGCGGGAGCGGAGGCGGTGGCGGCTGCACCAAGTCCGCTGGCCAGCCAGCTTCAGCGTTGGGGTCGCCGCCTCACCGAGCAAGCCGTCGACGATCCGACCAAAGCTGGCCAGGCCGCCCGGATCAGCGAAGCGGGCCGACTGTGTGGCTTCTGCCACGACAGCTTCGGCAAACGCGGCGTCAGCGAAGCACGGCTGCTTCGCGAAGGACTCCGTCAGCTCAGCGAGCACCCGGCGGTCCTTTCGGCGGAGCAGATTGACCTCGAAGGACTACACCTGACCGTCGGTCATCCGGGGACTGCGTCGTTGCCGGCGTGGCTGGGTGGTCTGGAGGTGTTAGCGCGCCCCGAGCGACCGATCCGCGTGCTGCTGCCCTCCGTCGAAGATCGACCAGCGCTGCAGCGAGCGCTCAAGCCACTGCTCGACGGTCTGTATCGCCGTCACGAGCTGCCCATCGAAGAAGCGACCTGTCCACTGGGACCGCTGTCCATCGATGAAGGACCGTGGGCGCGCTTTGTGCGAGGGCTGTTTCGTCCTCGTGGCAGCACTGCGCTGGTGACCGAGGGCGAAGTGGACGGGCAGCTTTCGCTGTCGCCGCAGCCGTCGCCAAGCGCGGAAGCCCAAGCCGTGACCGCGAAAGTGCTACAGCTTCTCGCCGCTGGGGTCGCTGCGGATCGGATTGCGGTCGTCGCCGAGTCTGCGGAACGTCGTGGGCGAGTGGCCGCGGCGCTGCTCCGCGCGGGTGTCACCACGACGCCACTGGGCGGCGGTGTTGCGGGACCACGCCTTCGTCCCATCGAGCTACCACCACCGCTGCGGTTGATTGCCCAGCTGTTCGAGGTGCTGGCGCTCGGGCTGCCTCGGGAAGCACTGATTCAGCTGCTGACGAGCCGGTATCTGCGCTTTGCGGGGCCGCTGGCCATGGAGCCGTGGCTGCTCAGTCGAACGCTGCGTGCCGCCGGGGTTCGCAGCCTGCGTCGACCCGAGCGCGCCAAGTCGGCGACGAGCGAGCTGTGGGATGCGACGGCCAGCCCCGAACCGACCTGGGGACTGTCGAGACTGCGAACCTGGCTGACAGCCCAGTGTGACGACGACGGAACCCCCAAAGCGCGCGCCGCCCACGTGCCCTTGGTCGTCGAACAAGCTGAACTCGCGCTGCGCGAGCTAAGCAGCTTACCGACGACAGGACCGTTAGCGGAACATGTCCGAGCGCTGCAACGTCTGCTGTCCCGATTGCATTACTTCGAGCTGGCGTCGTCGCTGCCGAAATGTCCCGCCGGCGAAGATTCGGCGACGCTGGCAGAGCTAATCACCCAGTCCCTGGCCGCACGCGAACGAGACGTGGCTGCCGTCCAGCTGCTGCGACATGCACTCGCTGAGCTACCGCTGTGGGCGCGTCGCATGTCCGTCGGTGCTGAGTCACTGTCTCAGAAAGAGTTCGCCGGCCTGCTTAAGCAAGTGCTGGGACGACTGTGGGACGAGCAGCTGCTGACGACCCGAGCGATGGCGGTACAGGTGGGCGAGCTGGCCGACGTGGCGCCGCAGACCTTCGATCACCTGCTTGTCGCCGGACTCCTCGAAGGTGAGCTGCCCGCGTTTCGCCCCGAGGACTCGCTGCTGTCCGACGATGACCGCCGCTTGCTGGAGCGACTCGGCGATCGTCCGCTGTGGCCACAAGCCCAGCACGCCACTGACGCCGAGCCGCTGAAGCTGGCCGTCGCGCTGGCCCACACCTCCGCGGTCCACTTGTTCTGGCCGCTCGCCGATGAAGAAGGACGTCCGATCGCGCGCTCGCCCTTTGTCGATGAGATCATGCACGCCGCGGCCTGGTCCGAGCAGCCGCTGCCTCGTCCAAACCCAGACCAAAAACCGGCCGTGCAGCTCGCCGAGCTGTGGCAGCAGTCGCAGCGACGACCAGCGCTCCTGTCGTCCTTGACTCTGCGCGATCGTCGTCGGGCAGCCCGCATCTTGTCGCTGGTTCAGATCGAAGAACAGCGCACCCGATTTTTTGGCGCCACCTTTGCCAACGCCGAGGCGGCGGGCCTGCACAGTCATCCCTTTGTGGGTCGCCTGCTCGACGAGGGCTTGATCGGCGTGCTCCAGCCGCGCCTGCCCGGTAGTCCGAGCCATCCTCTGTCGGCGTCGGTGCTCGAGGACTACGCGCGCTGTCCGTTTCGCTTCTTCGCGCGGCGCGTTCTCCAGATTCGGCCCGAGGGTGAAGGCGGGGAGGAGCTGGACCCACTGGCGTCGGGGCGACTCCATCACGCCGTGCTCGAAGTATTTTTCCAGGATCGCCAGTCGAGCGGGTGCTTGCCGGTGCGTGCCAACGAGGACGATCGGACCGCGCTCGACGGCGCAATCGAGCAGGTGGTCAGCGACTTTGTGCGACGGGAGCACGTCGGTCACCTGGCGCTGCTCAAGGTCAGGCTCGGGCGGCTGCGCACGGAGCTGTGGCGACTCATCGAGCACGAAGCCAAGGAGCCTCCCGAGCCAGGCTGTCTGCCGGCGCTGTTCGAGTGGAAGTTTGGCCCGCTGGCGATCGCGTCGGCAAATGGCGACGACCACAAAATGGCGCTGCACATCCACGGCATCATCGATCGGGTGGATCTGGGCGACGGCAAAGCGCTGGTGCTCGACTACAAGGCCGGACGGCGCGAGCGCTACCAGAGTCAGCTCAACGAACAGCTGCTCAAGACTTCGTTTCAACTGCCACTCTACGTCGCTGCGCTGCGCGCCGATCCGAAGCTGAACGCCGACAAGCCGCTGCACTCGGTGGTGGCGCGCTACTACTCGCTGCGACAGGGCCGCGTCACCTCTCCGCTCGACGATCCAACGATGACGACGCTTGACCCGGCGGAGCGCCGACGCAACCCCGACGGCAACGTGGCCGAGGTCGCTTACCACCTGTGGCGACGACTGCGCGACGGAGATTTCGCAGTGACACCCCGAACCTGTGAAGGCTGTGGACTCGAAAGCGTCTGCCGAATCAGCGCCGCGCCGCTCGATCCGCCGAGTGACCCGCCGAGCGAATCGACAGAAAGCAGCCAAAGCAGCCAGCGCAGCGCGCCCAGCCAGATCTCGCCCACTGCCGACTTTGTCGACGGAGACAATCGATGAGCGGGCCGCTGCGCTTCCTGCTCGAGCATGATCGCGTCGTCCAAGCGGGCGCTGGCACCGGCAAGACCCACGCGCTGCTCACTCAGTACCTGCATCTGTGCGCTGGAGCGACGGCCCACCATCGAGCCATCCCGCCGCAGCAGATCTGTGCGCTGACGTTTACCGAAAAGGCTGCGGCGGAGATGCACGAGCGGCTCGTCGGACGCATCACCAAAATTTGTCGCCAGCTCGCGGAGAGCCAAGCGCCGAGTCCCAGCGTCGCCCTGCAAGACGCGGAGCCAGCCCTCGTCGAGAGCGCGGAGACCCTCGAAATCCGACTGCCCGGCAGCGAGGTCTGGGAACAGCTGCTGGGCGCGCTCGGGAGCGCCACGATCAGCACCTTTCACTCATTCGCAGCGTCGCTGCTACGTCGCTATGCCCAGACGATCGGGCTCGATCCAGAGTTCTCGCTCCTCGACGAGGACAGTGCCACGCAGCGCTTGCGCGAGACCTGTGAAGAGCTGGTGCTGAGCGCCATCGAAGACTCCGCTTCCGTCGGAGCAGGCGCCGATTTGGCCGAGACCGTCACCGTCTTGTTAGGTGAGCTGGGCTTTGCGTCAGGGGCCGGCGGCAACGGTGGACTTGTGGAAGTGCTGTGCTCTCTGCATCGCCAGCGCGCCGAGGAGGGCCGGCCCAGCGAAGGCATGGCAGCAGCCTATCTGCCCGATCAGCTCGCGCGGGAACTGGAGGACGCTCGTCTCAGTCTGTCGTCGTCGCTCCGCGAGCTGTCGTCGTATGCCAGCGAGATTGGTGGCAAGCGGGGTGAGCATGCCTCGGCACTGGGCGGACTGGCCGACGAGATTGAGCAACGGCTGCAAGCCATCGACGACATCCCGAGCTGTCAGCCCGAGTGTGCGCGGGTTCTCAATCATTTTCGCAACATCCAAGGTCCGCGCGGCGCCAAGGCCGATCCGTCGCTGTCGGAGTCCATCAAGCGCAAAAAGAATCAAGCCAAGGAGGCGATGGAGGACCTGGCCGCGATCGCCATCTCACAGCGCGCAGCGCGGCTGGCGCAAGGACTGGAGCAGCTCCTTGGGCCACTCTCGGCACGCTTTGCCCATGTGAAGCAGCAAGAGGCGGTGCTCGACTTTTCAGATCTGCTGCGAAAATCGCGCGATCTGCTGCGCGATCACCCGTCAGTGCGCAGCGAACTGCGGCAGCGCTATCAGGTGTTTTTGGTCGATGAGTTCCAGGACACCAGCCCACTTCAGGCAGAACTTCTGACGCTGCTCGTCGGGGATGAGGGACACTCGCCGGGACGGCTCTATATCGTCGGTGACCGCAAGCAGTCGATCTATGACTTTCGGGGCGCCGACGTGGCCGCGTTTACCCGGCTGTGCCAGCGCCTCATCGATCTCGGGGCCGACCAGGAGACGCTCGATCGCTCGTATCGTTCGCTGCCCAGAGTGCTCCACTTCGTCAACCGGCTGTTCGCAGCGGAGATGCAGCCGCCTGACGACGCGCTGCCCGATTGGTTTGTGCGCTGGGATGCCCAAAACGATCCGCTCACCGCCCACCGCATCGACGGAAGAGATCAGGCGCGAGTCGAGCTGCTCCGGACCGCCGAGGAACCCGTCGCTGAAACAGCGACTGCCACGCCAGTGCCCGCCGCAATCTTTCGAGAATCCGAGCTTCTGGCGCGCCGGGTTGTGGCGCTCATCGACGAGGGCACGCGACCGGGCGACATCGTGGTGCTGCTGCGCCGCTTCACCCATCTGCTCCACTACACCACCGCGCTTCGCCGACGGCGGGTGCCGCACTATGTGGTGCGCGGTCGCGGCTTTTTTGCCGCCCAGGAGGTGCTGGACCTTTCGTCGCTGCTTCGTCTGATCGATGATCCAACGGACACCTTGGCGCTGGTGGCCGTGCTGCGCTCGCCGCTCGTCGGGCTCTCGGATGAATCGCTGGCGCGGCTCCACCTGGCGGGACGGCTGTCGCTCGGGGCGCTGACTCGTCAAGATGTGCCGCATCCGCCCTCCCCCGAGGAGCTTCACCACTTGCCCGCGGATCTTCAGCTACGCCTGCCAGCCGATGAGATGACCCGACTACAGCGCTTCCTGGCCGCCCACGGCCTGCTTTTGGCGGAAGCCGATCGACTCGACCCCTTCGGCGTGCTCTCATTGGTGCTCGATTACACCGACTATCTGGCTGTGCTTACCGCCGACCGCGATGGTCAGCAGCGACTGGCCAACGTCGAACGGCTGCTCGAGCGAGCCCGCGCCTACCGTGGTCGACTTCGCGCATTTGTGCGCTTTGTGCGCCTCCAGACCGATCCAGAGCTGGCGCGCACCAACGGAGATCCCTCCGACGAGCCCGCGGCGCAGATGCTCGGAGAAAACGACAACGTGATCCGCATCATGACCGTCCACCAGGCCAAAGGGCTGGAGTTCCCGACGGTGATTGTTGCTGGCTGCACGACCCGCGAGCGCAATGATCTGCCGCAAGTGATCTACGATCGCGACCTCGGTCTTGGGCTGGCGCTCTACGAGGACGGTGAGCGCTGCATGTCGCTGGTCCAGCGGCGCATCCAAGCCCGTCGCAAGCTGCGCGCCAAGGCCGAGTCAGCACGCCTGTTCTACGTCGCGGCCACCCGTGCCAAGGATCGTCTGATCTGGCTGGGAGAGAGCGATCGCTCGAGCAGCAACACCTGGAAGCATGCGCTGGAACGCCTGCTCGCCTCGCCGGATTCGACAGATCTGCTAGCGGAGTGGCGTCCTTCGCTCGATACGGGACCTCTCCAACGCCCGGTGGAGACGGACCTTGCACCGTCGGCCCAGCAGCGAGCCCAGGCCGAGGCGTTGGCGCGCCAGCATTATGATCCACCGTCGCTGGCGCCTCTCGGCTCGACGATCCTGACCACGCAAGCAGCGGAGTTTCTGGCCTGTCGGCGCCGCTATCACCTGCTCCACGGCATGCCGTTTGCGCTCTCTCGTCCGCTCGGTCGAGCCCGCACCAGCGACGAAACACTCGATCTGCCACCACTCGCGTGTCTGCTCGCCGGGACCCTGCCGCAGCGCGTGCTCCAGCTCATCGACTGGCAGCAACAAGGTGAGGACCTGGAGCGCTGTCTGGCAGGCCTTGGCATCCTTCGCGAGGGACCACAGGCTCAAGAGCTGCTGACGTGGCTGGGTCGTCTGCTGCGAAGCCGCTGGCTTACCACCGAGCTACGCCACGCTAACGTGCAGACGACTCTCCGCCGAGCGGTGCGCTATCGAATTCCCGTCGGAACCGCTGGCCAGTGGAGGCTCCATGGCGTACTCGACATTTGTTGGCAGAACCCCGATGGCACCTTCTCGGTCGTCGATGTCCAGCTGGCGAGTCCACCGCCCGCAGAGCACGCCTGGCACGCCGCTCGCCGCGCCCTGCTCGGATACGTTGCCCAGCAGCTGACCGGCAATACGCAGCCGATCCGCGTCGGCATTCTCTACCTGCAAGACGCCGATCCGAGTCCGAAGTTTGAGACGCTCAGTCACGCTGAGATCGCGAAGGCACTCGCCCCACTCGATGAGCTAACGGGTCTGCCGCTGCCTGCCCATGCGTTTTGGCACGCCGCCGAGCTGCCCGATTCGATGTGCGCGCAGCTAGGCTGCGAGCTGCGAGGACTCTGTCACGGTTCCGATACCTCGGTCGCCGCGACAGCAGTGGACGAATACTAGCAACGCTACGGCTGCATTCCAGGCTGCGGATACTGCGGCTGCATTCCGGGCTGCGGCTGCACTCCGGGCTGCGGATGCTGCATTCCGGGCTGCGGCTGCACTCCGGGCTGCGGATACTGCGGCTGCATTCCGGGCTGCGGCTGCACTCCGGGCTGCATCTGCGTGCCCATCGTCATCTGCAGCTTCTGGAAGATCTGGTTGTACTTGCTGTGCGCTTGGGTCGCCTCGAGCTGCCGACGATCGGCGCTCGCCTTGGCGTCATCGGCCTTGCGCTGCGCGTCAGACGCTTGCTCGTCAAACGTCGACACCGCAAAGTCCGCTGTCGGCTTCTTGCCCTTCGCCGCAGCCAGCTGCGCCTTCGACTGCTCATAGCGAGCCTGCAGTGCCACCGTCCGCTTCTCCGCCGCCTCAACGAGCGCCCGCGCATGGCTGCGACGAGCTTTGGCTGCGTCGATCTTGGCGTCGGCAACATCCTTGGCCAGCTGCTTGAGCTCCAAGTTGCTCTTCGCCGAGTTCATGCGGTTGAGATCCTTCGTCGTGTCCGCGAGCTCCCGCTCCGCCTTGGCCATGTTCACCTCGGCCTTGGCTTTGTCGTACTCGGCGTCGGCAAAGTGCAGCTCCTTGTCGGCGATCGCCGCGTCGCTCTGCGCCTTGTTCTTCTCTTCGTTGGCCTGATTGAGCTCGTTCTGGATTTGCAGCATCTGCGCCTTGTCGCTCATCGGCACATCGGCGAGCAGCGCGTCATCGATCTTGTACTTGGGCCCTGAGCTACAGGCACCAAGCAGAACCGAGGTGAGCAGAACGGTACGGAATAGGACTCGCATGATTCCTCCAGATGTCATCAGACTGTAACCGAAACGAAGGGGATGTGGCCCGGCCAAGGCAGATCAAGTGGTGATGCGGCAGGTGATGCCCAGGACCAGGAGCCCCTTTTCGTGCTTCAGCCCCGCCTGTAGCACCGTGCCACCATCGTTGATAACGAAGGTCGTCGAGAGCAGCTTAGCTTTGCCATCGCTGATTTCGAGCCGCAGCCGCAGCCGCTTCTTGCCGCTCGCTTCAGTCGGCCCCTCGTAGGCCAGCACCCCTTGGTGATCGCCCGGAACCTCGAAGGTCTGTGGCGTGCTGCTGGGGATCGACAGCTCGTGCTGCTTGAGCAGGCCGAAGCTCTTCCACGACGACAGGGGCGGTCGCGTCAGCTGCGGACGGAGCGGCTCCAGGCGGGCATCGAAGTGACTGCCGTCTTGGGTCGCATGAATGACGCGCACCGAGCACGACGCCGTCCCGCTCGCGTGAGGTGTAGGCACAGCCGCTTTCGGAGGGGCGGTCTGAGCAATGGCAACCTGCGACCCCCCGAGTGCAAGCGCCAAGAAGCCAACCGCCGCCTGGCTCAACATCCTTCGTCCTGTCACAGACTTTCCCATTCGTCGTCTTCCTGATGATCGAACCAAATCAGCGTCGTGTCGTTGCCGCGATCGTCGGCAACCTTGAGCACCGTTGCGCCGCTGCCGATGACCTCGAGCGACTCGACGTCACAGCTGCTATCCCGCGAGGTGGCAGGCCGTAGCACAAAGAGCAGCGACGCCGCCAGGGCCAGCGCAGAAACTACCGCCGTGGTGCGAACCAAGAGATTCCGTCGCAGCGGTGTCACCGACGCCAGTGGCTGAGCCGTCTGCTCGGTGAGCTGATTCTCCAGCAGCGGCCACAGGTTGACCTCGTGCTGGGACGACTCTCCAATGGCAGCGTCATGCACGGCCAACGAGAGGTCCGCGAGGGCAGCCAGCTTGGCCTGCTCCTCAGAGGTGAGTTCCCGCCGCAGCGCCTCGGCCTCTTCGGCGGAAAGCTCGGAATCAAACAGCTTGCTTAGCTTGTCATCGGTAAGTGCCATGGTCGCTCGGGTCTATTCGACCCCCTCCTGCTCTGCGTCCTCGGCGAAGTCCGAAAGCAGCTGCTGCATCTGCCGTCGGGCGTGAAACAAACGACTCATCACCGTACCCTCTGGACAATCCATCGAGTCGGCGATCTCTTTGTAGGATAAGCCCTCGACCTCGCGAAGCACGAGCACGGCCCGATGCTGCTCCGAGAGCTGCTGAAGCGCCGCCATAATCCGCTGGCGCAGCTGGCTCGACTGGGCGACCCGCTGCGGATTGAACGACAGTTTTTGCGCCGACAGCACATCGGCTGGGCTGCCCACTTGATGGTGAGACAGTCGCTCGTCGAGTTCGACCTCGCTGCCCCGACCCACCTTGCGCTTGCGATCGATGCACAGGTTGACCGTGATGCGATACAGCCAGGTATAGAAGCTGGCGGTCCCCTGAAACGATCCGATGTGACGGTGCGCCTTGAGAAACGCTTCCTGTGAGATGTCGCGCGCTTCGTCGGGGTCCTTGAGCAGCCCCAGCGCCAGCGAGAACACCCTGCGCTGGTAGCGCTCGACCAAGGTCCGAAAGGCGCGCTGATCGCCTTGCCGACAACGCTCGACTAGCTCGGCTTCCGCCCGCTTCTGCTCGTCGATACCATCGCTGACCTTGGTGGGGCCAGGCGGCGTCGGCAGCGGAATGACCTTTGCTGAGCTGTCGGATGTCTGCGCCAAGGAAGTCCATCATCTGAGACCCGTCTTCACTCCTCGGACGGGCTCATCGGGGTCAGTATTCACCACGAGGAGCGTGCAGCTACGTTAACAAGAACCCGGTAAGACGCCAATTGCTTGGTAAGCTGCCGCCGCTTATGCCGGATTCGCTCCTCCTCAGCTGCCTGCTCATTTTCTGCGCTCGCGTCGGTGACGTTTCGCTGGGAACGCTGCGGGTGGTGATGGTCACCCAAGGTCGTCGCGGTCGCGCCGCGCTGCTCGGCTTCTGGGAGGTCATCATCTGGGTCTTTGCCGCCGCAAAGGTCATCGGCAGCCTCGGTCACCCGCAGCTCGCGGTCGCCTACGCAGCCGGCTTCGCGGTCGGCAACTACGTCGGACTAACCCTGGAGCGCTGGGCCGCAATGGGCAATCAGGTCGTCCGGGTCTTTTCCCGACGAGGCGAACAGCTGGCCGACGAGCTACGGCTGCAAGGATTCCGCGCCACGCTCTTTCACGGCATGGGTCGCGACGGTCCCGTCCACATGCTCTATGTCGAGACCGAGCGACGGCGGGTCCCCGGCATCCTCAACGAGGCACGACGACTCGATCCGCAGTGCTTCTACGTCGTCGATGATGTGCGGATGGCCTCGTCCATTGACGATCCACCGCACAAGCGCTGGCTGCCGGCCTACAGGCTTCGTCAACGCAAATAGCGACGCACTCGGCACCGCGTCCAGGTCGGTTTACTTACGAAGCAGCTTGAAAGCGTGGCTCCAGCTACCTCGCGCCATGCCGGGGATGCACCACAGCATGCACAGCGGCTCAATCGCCCGCGCCGCCGTCACAGCGCCCATGTCCTCGATGTCCCAGCCAAACTGGTTGAGGATGTGCGAGACCTGCTGCTTGGCCTGCGCATCGTCACCGCAGATAAACATGGTCGGCTGCTGACCACCGAAGTCCGGATTGACCATAAACGGGTTGCCGACGCACGAAAACGCCTTCACGAAGTGCGCCCGCGGCGCCGTCTTCTGGAGCCGCTCCATCAGCGAGTCATTCGGACCCGTGAAGAACTTCAGCACACCGTTCTCGGGCGCCGCATCCGCGATCGGGTTGGTCGCATCGATCACGGTCTTGCCATCGAGCGCACTGCCAAGCCCGGCGACCACTTCCTCCGCGACGGTGCCCTTGACGGCGAGGATCACCACCTCGCCAAACTGCGCCGCCTCGGCGAACGAACCCAGCGAGGCACTCGCCCCCGCCTGAGCCTGCCACGCCGCCAGCTTGCTGCTCTCTCGCGTGCCACGCTTCACCTCGTAGCCATGCTTGAGCAGTCCGTTTGCGAGCACTTCACCAACAGTACCTGAGCCAAGAACCGCGATTTTTTTCATGGGAACATCATACTCACGACCGCGCTGTGTGGTCAACGCGCATGATCCAACCCAGAGGCCGCCCCGACGGTAGGCTCTATCCTGAACGGCTCCCCGCCAACCCGTATTGGCTATACAAAAAGCTTCTTAGCATCTAATACCGGAAATGCCACTAAACATTGAAGCGCTCAAATCAAAAGCATTCTTGAGCCAGGTGATTCGCATTGGCGTGCATTCCACTGCAATAACATCAAAACGACATGCATATCTATTGATTGTTCGAGAGTGTCTCGCCAAATATTGCATCGCTGCATAAACCAGTCTTCTCTGTTTGCGCGCTACCACCGTTTCAAGCGGTGAGCCAAAGCTATTCTCGGTCCGCAGTCGGACTTCGACAAAACAGAGCGTATCGCCATCTTGAGCGACGATGTCCAGCTCTCCCCGCCGCGTTCGGTAGTTACGGGCGACGATACGGACCCCGTGCTCTTGCAGGTAGACAGCCGCTCGCTCTTCGCCAAATTGGCCCATGGATACAGACATAGCGCTCCACCTATCCGCTGCAAAACTGGCATGAATGGCGAGCGCGCACGCAGCGCCTCGGCAGAAACCAAGGCACGCGGCTAAGCCAGCCGGTGAAACCATGCAATGAGATGGGCGCAGAGCGCCGGGAGAAAAAGCGAAGCTCCGCCATGCGCAATAGCGGGAGTCCAGTTCAGAGACTGACTCCGCGCGACTGTGCGCAGACCTTGCAGGAGGGCGACTTGCGAAGGCAATTCACCCGAGAGGAACGCCCGAGACCGAGCGCTCCATCGAAGATCGTGGCTAGCCTTCCGCAGAAGAGGTATCGGCGACAGCACCAGGACGCTTGGTGGTGCGCTCCTTGATGCGAGCCGCTTTGCCGGAAAGCTCGCGAAGGTAGAACAGGCGCGCCCGACGGACCTCTCCACGGCTGACCACCTCCACGCGATCGATGCGCGGCGAGTGTACCGGGAAGATACGCTCGACGCCAACGCCGTAGCTGATCTTGCGAACGGTAAACGAGGAGCGCAGGCCGTGATGGTGACGACGAATCACCACCCCCTCGAAAGCCTGGGTGCGCTCCTTGTCGCCTTCCTTGATCAGAACCCACACCCGGACGGTGTCCCCCGCGCGGAACTCAGGCAGCGCCTGCTTGCGCAGAAGGGTCTTCTCTAGCAGTTCAACAGCGGGGACAACATCGCTCATCTGAAAATTCTCCTACGTTCCGGCTTCTTCTGCGAAGAGCCTATCTAACATGATTGCTGTCGCTGAGCGCACCGAGAGATGGTTGTAAGGAGCCCTTCCCTGTATCGGCTCGAGCACTCGATCGACCTGTGACATGAATTCGTTTGTGAGACCCCAACCGGTCCCCATCACCAACAAAAGTGGCCGTGCCGACTGCTCAAGCTCAGCACGGAACTGCGGCGCCGCGACGGCAGACACCGAGGGACGGGCGGTAGTGCCAACAACGAGCGGCCGCATCCCATGCTCTCTGTGGATCGCAGCCACTGCTTCGTCCATCGTTGCGACAACCCGAACATGAGAGAGCGCTTCGCGACGGAAATCGTTTTGATTCTGCCCCGGACCTTCGTCCCAATAACCCAAAATACGCTCGACCAGCTGACGCTGGGCAGCGACGGGATGAACGACGTAGTAACCGGCCACGCCGTATGTGCAGCAGGAGCGAGCAATGTCATGGATGTCGAGGTTCGTAACGGCAGTGCTTACGACCTGTTGTTGCTTGTCATACACGGGGTGATGGACAAGTGCAACATATGATCTTCTAGACACGCTCTCAGTCGAGCCAGCAGCCGGTACGCTCATGTGGACGGACCTGACGGCTGGGCGCCGCTTTGCTGAGCATCCCACGAGGCCAGCAGTCGCCGATCCTCGTCGGAAAGGGCCACTGCCGCGAACAGGTCCGGACGCCGATCCCGGGTTCGCACGAGCGCGAGCTGACGGCGCCACTTGCGGATATGCTCATGATTGCCAGACAACAGTACCGACGGTACGGCCAAGCCGGCGACTTCCGCCGGACGACTATATTGCGGATACTCTAACAAGCCGCTCTCAAAAGATTCTTCTTCAGAGGAATACTCATTGTGTAACACCCCAGGAATGAGCCTAGCGAGTGCATCAACAATAATCATTGCTGGCAGTTCTCCACCAGTCAGCACAAAATCGCCGATAGAAATCTCATCGTCGACATAATGATGAATGCGATCGTCCATGCCTTCGTAGCGACCGCACATCAGGATCAGACGCGGTTCCTGGACCAGTTCTCGCACGATTTTCTGGGTCAGCGGCCGTCCCGTGGGCGCCAGGACGATCTTGAGAGCCTTGCCATGCTCCACCTCGATCGCCTGTAGCGCGCGAACCATCGGCTCGAGCAGCATCACCATGCCCGATCCACCACCGTACGGCGTATCGTCCGTGGATCGGTGTTTATCAATCGTGTGGTCACGCAGATTGTGACAACGCACCGCCAGTGAGCCTTTGGAGATGGCCCTTCCCGTAATGCTGATCCGCAGCACTGGATCGAATATCTCGGGAAAGATAGATATGATATCAATCGACTGGGCCATAACTGATTCCTAATTGCGATCGAGATCGAGCAGGCCGTCCGGTGGGGCAATCACCACCAACCGTCGCTCTGGATCGTAAGCAGTTAGAATCTCGTCGACGATCGGAACAAGGGCAGGAGCGCGATCGGGACGCTCGATCAAGAGCTGAGGCTGGGCCCCGAAGCCGACCACGTCGGTCACAATACCAACCCGCGTTCCGTCGCCCAGCTGCGCTTCGCAGCCAGGCAGATCGGCCAGATAGAATTCCCCAGGCTCGAGCGCCGGCAACTCATTGCGAGCCACCAAGAGCTTGTGCCGGGTCAGCGCTTCTGCCGCCGTGCGATCGATGATGCCGTCGACAGCGACAATGAAGAAGCCGTTGGACTCGCCTCGGCACCACTTGACCGACCACTTCTGCGGGTGCTCGCTGTCCTTTTCGGTCCACAGGACGCGAACAGCCTCGAGCGCGGATGAGCCCGGGTCATGCAGCTTGACCCGCAGCTCGCCGCGCAAGCCGTGCGGTCGACAGACGGTGCCGATCTCTAACAACGCGCTAGCCATGGATGAATAGCCAACTTGCCTGTCAAGCCGCAGAACCACAGCGGCACAGTGTTCGCGAATCGAGGAGTACGGAACAGGACTTCATGGCCAATCGTCACCGACAAGTGCTCAAACGGGCGCTCGCATTTTTCGTAAGCAGAGCCTCTAAACGCTGATCACTTCACGCAGATTGCTAAGAGCAATCCTACGACCCATATCAACGGTAAGCTCACTCACTACTGGATGGAGCCTGCTTGATTTGATGTATGAACCGACGCTGTTGCGAAGCCAATGGTCCCGCACTCGGTGGCGCGATACGCCAGAAAGTCTCACTCGCGGTCCTGTGAGGGACCGAAGCTTGCGGAACTCCTGTGTCCGTATCAGGACTCGGAGCTACTTCGTAGCCCCAGCGCTCGCAACCTTGCCGGTTTTCACCTGCGTAATCAGGAACGCTACGGTGTCCGACGGCTCAACGCCCTGGCTCAGCCAGTAGTCGACGCGATCCATCTTGAATCGAATCTCCGCCGGACTCCGCGTCGGGTCATATACACCGACGTGCTCGATGAATCGTCCATCACGGGGGCTACGGGAATTGGCTACCACGACCCGGTAGAACGGCGCCTTCTTCGCTCCAGCACGAGCCAGTCGCATCTTTACGGCCATGTCTCTTGGTCCTATCTGTTTCGTCTGACGTGATCACCCACCGAGAGAGCACGGACAGGCTCTGGCGGGACAATATTGTATGCAATCTCACAAGCCCGAGCGTCTTTTCGTAGTCCGTTCGTCGAGACCGCTCGCGAGTCGGCAAGCCTACTTGTACGGTCTAGGTGCTGTCAAGGCCTGGAAAACGCTGCCAAAGCGGGTCGTGGTTGTGTAACGCTAGGCAGCCAGCTCCTTGGCGGCCTCATCTGCCTCGGGGAGACCACCGTCATCAGCCAGATCGCCCAGCACGCGCGCGGCACCATCCCCGCGCTTGAGAGCCAGCAGCAGCCGCTCCCGGAGGGTCTCCTGCTGTACCGGATGCTCAGACAGCCACTGCGCCGCACGCTCGCGACCTTGGGCCATCCGCTCGCCTTCGATGGAATACCACGCGCCACTCTTCTCAATCAGCCCATGGGCCGCGGCGAGATCGAGAATCTCCCCGGCTCGGTTGACGCCAGTGCCATAGAGCAGCTCGAACTCGGCATCGCGGAACGGCGGCGCGAGCTTGTTTTTGACGACCTTGACGCGCACCCGCGACCCGACGACCGCCTCGCCTTGCTTGATCTGGCCGATGCGCCGAATGTCCAGTCGCACCGACGCGTAGAACTTCAGCGCATTGCCGCCAGTGGTGGTCTCCGGGTTGCCAAAGGCGACGCCGATCTTCTGCCGCAACTGGTTGATAAAAATGACCGTGCAGTTGGCCTTCGCCGAGGCCGCCGTGAGCTTGCGCAGCGCTTGGGACATCAGGCGCGCTTGCAGCCCCATGTGGGCATCCCCCATCTCACCGTCGATCTCAGCCTTCGGAACCAGCGCTGCAACCGAGTCGATGACGATCAGATCGACGCCGCCGGAGCGCACCAGCGAGTCCGCGATCTCCAGGCCCTGCTCGCCACAGTCGGGCTGGGCAATCAGCAGCTCATCGAGCTTGATGCCTAGCCTAGCGGCATAGCTGCGGTCGAGGGCGTGCTCGGCGTCAATGAACGCGCAGACCCCGCCCTGCTTCTGAACCTCGACGATGGCGTGGAGGGTGAGCGTGGTCTTGCCGGAGGACTCAGGGCCGTAGATCTCGATTACACGACCGCGTGGATAGCCGAGCACCCCGAGTGCGGAGTCGAGTGCGATCGAACCAGAGGGGAAGACCTGGACATCGGCAATCTCGCGACTATCAAGCGCCATGATCGCTCCTTTGCCAAACTGCTTCTCGATGGCGGCGACGGCACTGGCGATCGCCTTGAGCTTCTCTTTGACTGCCTTCGAAACGGACATGATTCCTCCTTGGTGGTTGCAGAGAACGAGAACCCGAGAGCACTTGCTGCTCGGGCGGCTACGACAGAGCGGCTCCGCTCCCCGGTCGATCGAGGATGCGAAGGGAGAGTGCTTCCGCGATATGGGCAGCACCGACGGACGGCTGCTGGGCCAGATCGGCAATCGTGCGGGCCACACGCAGCACCCGATGGACCGCCCGATTCGACAGGACATGCTTGCGGGCATAGGCGAGCAGCAGTTTCTCGCCCGCACCGTCGGGTCGGGCAACCTCGAGCACACCGTCTGGGGTCAGAGTGGCATTGCTCAGCGCGCCAAGTCCTTGCGCGGAAGCCCGTCGGTGCTGCATGGCTCGGGCGGCGACCACCAGCTCGCGAACCTGCGCGGACGGCTCACCCCCGCGCTTGCTGTCGAGCAAGGTCTGATAGTCGACGTGCGGAACCTCAATGTGCAGATCGAAGCGATCGAGCAGCGGCCCAGACAGCCTCGCGAGGTAGCGAGCGACAACGCCAAAATCACAGCGACAGGCCCGCAGGCTCGAGCCACGGAAGCCGCACGGACAGGGATTCATGGCGGCGATCAGCGAAAACGATGCGGGATAGGTCACCGCACAGCGGGCGCGGACGATGGTGATCTGCCTCTCCTCGAGAGGCTGGCGAAGTGACTCGAGCGCAGCGCGCGGAAACTCCGGTAGCTCGTCGAGAAACAGCACCCCCTGGTGCGCCAGGCTGATCTCGCCGGGCCGCGGACTGCTACCTCCACCGACGAGCCCGACCACTGACACTTCATGGTGAGGTGCGCGAAACGGTCGCTGCTGAAGGATCGACTGCCCACCGAGCAGTCCCGCCGCTGAGTAAATCGCCGTCGCAGCCAGGGCCTCGGTTTCGGTCATCGGGGGCAAGATGCTGACCAGGCGACGAGCGAGCATGCTCTTTCCCGTCCCCGGTGGACCGATCATGAGCAGGTTGTGGCCGCCCGCCGCGGCGATGGCGAGCGCTCGCTTGGACTGCTCATTGCCACGGACGTCGCGGAGGTCACAGCCAACGTCGGAGAGCTGCTGTGAAAACGGTCGCTCGGGCACCGTCGGTAGCGCTGGGCCACCTTGCAACATATCGACGACCTGCCGCAGACTGCTTGCTGCCAGGACGGTCAGGCCGCGAATCGCCGCCGCCTCCGTCGCACAATCCGCCGGGAGGACGAGCTGCCGCGGACCGTTCTTCTGGGCCCACAACGCCACCGGCATGCTGCCGCTGATGCGACGAATGCTGCCGTCGAGACCTAGCTCCCCCAGCCACAGCTTGCCGTCGAGCGCCTCCGCGGGAAGAAGCTCCAGTGCGACCAGCAGCGCCAGCGCGATCGGCAAGTCATAGGCAGCGCCATCCTTGCGGACATCGGCGGGAGCCAGGTTGATGGTGACCCGCCGAGGGGGGATTGCGAAGCCAGAGTTCTCGAGCGCGGCGCGGACCCGAACGGCACCTTCTTTGACTGCGCCGTCCGCCAGTCCAACCAGGTTGTACTGCGGCAGTCCGAGGCTGACATCGACCTCGATATGAACGGGGTAGGCGTCAATCCCTAGCACCCCAGCGGATAGCGTTTTGGCGAGCACGAAGCGACCATAAAGCAGGCTTTATGCCAGCCGCTGGGCGCGAGTTCTCGACGAGAAGACTTATTGATCGGCCAGGGACCTGTCCGAGATTCGGACGTTGTCCGAGATTCGGACAGCGAGCTAGACCGTTACAATCGAACGCAAGGCCACTGCCAGCTCGGAATATCTGAAGCTGTAGCCGACGGCGAGCGCCCGCTCCGGCATCACCCGCTGACTCGCCAGGATGACCTCCGCAGCATCGCCCACAGCGACGCGCAGCGCCAGCTCGGGCACCGCCAGCTTGGCCGGTCTATGCAGAACCTGACCGAGGGTCTTGGCCAGCTCGCTCATCCGCACAGGCTGCGGCGCCGTCACGTTGACAGGTCCGCTCAGCGTCGGACGATCCAGCGCAAACTCCGCGAGGCCAATGACGTCGTCGATATGAACCCACGAGACAAACTGCCGACCACTACCGAGCGGACCCCCGACGAAGGCACGGAAGGTCGGCACCAGCTTGGCCAGCATCCCACCGCCGTCGCCCAGGACGATGCCGATCCGCAGCAGCACCAGCCTTACCCCCAGCGCCTCGACGGCTCGCGTTTCCTCCTCCCAGCGGACACAGAGTCGGGCCAGGAAGTCGTCCCCAGCGACGGAATTTTCGCCAACTGGCTCATCCCCACGCGCTCCGTAGTAGCCGATCGCCGACGCCGCAACCCACACGCTCGGACGGTCCTCGGGGCCCAATCGATCCATGGCAGCTCGCATCTGCTTGGCACTCTCGACGCGGCTCTCGAGCAAACGGTCCTTGAAGGAGACGCTCCAGCGCTCACCAAAAACCGGCTCCCCGGCGAGCGTCACCACTGCGTCACAGCCGGCCACATGCTGCATCCAGTCACCCGCTTTGGCGGGGTCACCCTCGATGACCAGTAGACGCTCCGAGGACTCGGTCTGCACCAAGTTGCGACGACTGCGCGTGAGTGCCACCACTTTGTCCCCGCGCAAAAGCAGCCGTCGCAGCAGCCGCTTGCCGACAAACCCGGTCGCTCCCGTCACAAACACCTTCATCGTCGTGCCTCGCTGGTAAACCGTCGCGCAAAGGGCGCGCCGCTCACTTGGTTGATGCCAGTGCCTCGTCAGACTACTTCGTTTGCGCGAGATCAAGAAAGGGCCGCAGCTTGGCGAGTCGCTTCGGCCCGAGTCCACGCACCCGCAACAGCTCAGCCACATCGGAAAAGGGCGATCGCTGCCGCTCCGCAACGATCGCTTGCGCCAGCGCCGGTCCGATGTCCGGGAGCGCGACCAGCTCCTCGACGCTGGCTTGGTTGGGGTCGAGACGCAGACCGAGCGCCAGCTGCTGTTCGCCGGACATCCGCTGCGGCGGCCCTACGAGCCGCACACCCTCCTCGCTCAACGGCACCACGAAGCCGGCGGTGACCGCCAGCTGCCGCGCCTCCGTCGGGTCGAGACAGACAATCCCGTGGCCGGGCCGCTCCACCGGCAGCGCGCACAGTCGCAGTGGTGACGGCGTGACTGAGATCGGCGAGGGCGACCGCGCGAGCAGCACCACATCCACCCACAGCAAGAGCCCGAGCAGCAGCCAAGCCTGGGGCTTCGGCGAAGTCATCATGACGGACGGCCCAAGCAGCGACCGTGCCAGTCACGCGGCCCAGCGGGGCTCAGACCAGCGGACCGGAATAGCCAATCGCGGCAAAGCTGCGCGCGTCCTGATAGTAGGCGAGGCAGGCCAGCGACTTGAGCGCCTGGAAGCCTTGCCGCAGCAGCCCGATTCGACTGTCCTGCCACGCAGCAAGCAGCGCATCTTGTTCGTCGGGGCGAAGGTGGCTAAAGCGCGCCATCCGGAGCTGGATCAGCGGGTACAGCTCGACGAGGTGCAGCAGCGCCCGCACATCGCGCTGGAGACCGCCCGGCAGGTGGGTGAGGTAGCAATCGATGAACTGACAGACCACGGCTCCTCCGTCGAGACTCGGGCTCGGCTGGGTGCCCTCGAGGATGCGTAGCGCCACCGCGCGCAGCGTCACCGACTCCGACGCCGACAACACCGTCAGTGACAATGGATCGCTGAGCCTTTTGTCCGTCCCCCGCCCAAACGTATGCTCCCCGACCACCAACGCCGCCCCGAGGCCAAGCGCGCCCAGCACTGAGACTTGAAAGAAACGCCGTCGCTTCATCTGCCCGCAGTGGATGACTAGCTGGCCGAGAAAGTTTGCGTTTCGTCGAGCTTCCAGGGGTTCTCAAGGATGCCACGCACCACCTTCGCGAGCACTGCCAGCTGCGCACCGTCGATGAAACGATGATCGATCGTCGCCGTGATGGTCAGCTGCTGCTGCACCACAAGCTGACCGTCGACAACCGCCGGACGCTCCTTGACAGCACCGACGAGGATATAGAGTGGGACGCGGGTAAACGGCGTCGGCGGGACAAAGCCCTCTTCGAGTCCGAACATACCGACGCTGGTGACGATGCACGAACCGAACGGAAATGGTTCGACGCCGAGTGCCGGCAGGCTGAGCCCAAGGCTGCTGGCCAGAAAACCGGTCAGGTGCAGCATGGGCCGCAGCACCCAGGTCGGCATCATCCGAATCACGTCCTTGGACTTCTCGTACGCGGGGTCCGCCGAGGCGCGCAGCTTGCCGCACTTGCTGGCTAGCTCGCGGGCTATCTCGACCACCGACTTCTTGTCGACGTCAGTGACCTTGGCACGGGCGAGATCCTGGCCTTCTTCGAGTGCCACGAGGAATGCAATGTCGACGGTAGAAAACGGCTCGAACTCGCCCAGGACAATCCGACCGTTGAGCGTCGGTGCTTGCCGCAGCGCTTCAGCGACAGCCCGACCGATCAGATGGGTAAACGACACCTTCTCGCCGGTCTTTTTGCGAACCTCTTCGAGGTAACGCTGACCGGGAGCCGCATCCACGACCAGCTTGCCGTAGATGTTGCCCTCTCGTGGCGGCGAGTACGACGCAATCGCCAGCTTCCGTCTCACGCTCATCTTTGCCATGCCAGAAACCTCCGCGCACAAGTATATCGCCCCCAACTCAAATGCCGCCGAATACTGCTTGGGAGTGGCCTGCTGAACTGCGCGACGAGACTGCGGCGAACGGCTGGGAACCAAAATGGCTAGAAGCTGACCTTGCCGCGAACGAAGACCTCGGTGGCGCCGGCTGCCGGATCGCCGAACTTGGTCGAGCGATCGCCCAGCATCACGAACGAACCGACCATCAGCTCAGTGCCGTCGAAGACATTCCAGATGATCTGCGGAAACAGCACTCCCGTCGGTGCCCAGTCATCCCACAGCTTGCTTTGCAGGTCGACTGTCGGCAGCTTGAGCACACCGAACAGCCGCAGCAGCAGCCGCTCATTGAGCACTTTGACGTCGAGACCGGCCACCACATAATCACCAATTCGCGACTCGACCCGCGGCTGGGCAGCGACGTCGATGGCATCTTTGCGAGGCCGCGCGACCCGACCGCCGCCAAACTCGTCGATAAAGCCGTGCACGTACTGAATGTTGACGTAGAGGTGTCCGCCGAACGCGTAATCCGCGCCAATGGTGGCCTTGGGGAAGGGCGTGCGATCGATGACCAGGGGCCGCTGACCTTGGGCTCCGACGGGCAGGATGCTGCGATAGTAGCGACCGTCGGGACCGGGCACATACTCCATCGCGCGCGGCGCATTCGGACTGGTGATCGCATCGTACAGAGCCAGCTCGACCTCACCGGGGAAGAATACCGCCGCTTCGATCCAGTAGCCCATCCCGCCGAGCCGCTCGATCGAGCCCGCCATCTCGGCGCCAGCGACATCCATGCGCGGATACACCAGCTGGGTCAGCGTCACGTTGTTATCGAGCGTTCCCGTCGACACCGACCAGGCCGGCGTCGGAATCCCGAACCGCCCGTGGTAGTACGACAGGCCCATGTCCTGCCCGGCGAGCTTCCAGGTGACGTGGGCACCGGCCTGCATATTGGCCGCCGAGACCTCAGGCGCCAGCACGTCCGCCTGCACCGTCAGCGTCCGCCCCGCCGGCAGGAGCACCCCGGTCACCGGATCTTTCACTGGCACATAGACCGCTCGCTCATTGTCGAGTGCGGCCCGCACGCCCTGGTCGAGCACCGGGGCCGGTCGCAGCGGATCGAGCAGCGCAAAAGGAGCCGTACGCGGTAGCTGCGCGGGACGGAACACCGGCACCAGCACCGCCTGAAACTGGAGATCTCCGACGGGATTCCAGTCGACCCGGATCATATTGTTGGCCAGCGCTCGACCGAAGAGGAGCGGGTCCGACAGATCCAGCGTATTGAGGTTCGAGATCGGGTTGAACTTGTCGGCGGCTCCCCACGGCACCGTCTGCCGCCCGAGGCGCAGGTCAAAGCGCGGAATCACGTCGCCAAACAGGTTCAGGACATCAATGTAGGCGGCATGAACCTCCAGATAGTAGGGGTCCACCCGATCCCGCAGCGTCGCCGAGTCAATGTCACGCAGGTCCGAAAACCCGTACAGCATCAGCTCTGCGTCGGCGACTCCACGAATCTTCTGGCCGAGCTTGAGTCCCAGCTGCGCGCGAATCCGATTCTCGTTGCGGGAAAAGCCGTTCTTAAGCAGCGTCCACTGCGACGGCGTCGGGGTGGGCAGCGCTCGCTCCTGACCCTGGATGCGAAAGCGCATGTCCGACGAGATCGAGCCGGAAAACTTGAGATCCACGTCCGCCCGCGCCGGCTGCACGAACAGAGGCAGTGCCACAAGGAGTGCCCCAACACGGGACAGCCCCCGAACCAGGAAAGGAAGGCCGCGTCGCATTTCGTTCTTTAGTTCTTCTGAAGGGCGCGCTGGGTGAACTCGTCGTCGCCGTAGCCGTTGTTGAGCTTGCTCTTGAGGAGCAGCATCTCGGTTCGGTGATCGCCGCGACGGTGATCGATGTAAATCATCTTGCCGGGTGAAAAGTGCGCCACGCCGTCCGTACCGTCGCTCTTAAAGTCGCTGCGCAGGCTGGAGCGCAGCTTCTTACCCGCCGCGTCGTAGTACTCGATCTTGGTGATCGTCGCCTGGTCGGGGTTTATCCACATCTTCAGACGGGGAAACTCCGACTGCTTGCCCGGCTTCAGCTGCAAAGACAGCACGGTCTCGGAGCCATCTTGACCGGCCAGCGTCGGGGTGTACGAAGGCGCGTAGTCAATCGCGCTCATGTCCTCCGAGCTTAGGTCCGAGCCCATGAAGCTCTGGTTCATCTGGCTGGTCCCGAGTCGACGGATGCGGTTGCCGAACGCCGGCAGGAGCGCGTACATCACGCCCTGTCCCTCGAGCAAAAAGCCCATGCCCTTGATGTCCCCCGGCGACAAAAAGCGCACCAGCCGCTGCTTGTTGCCCTTTTGCTTGGTCTCGAACTCGATCTCGCGATTTCCGCTCTTCTCGACGACCACCATCTTGAAGTGGAAGAAGGCGTCCTTGAACGCCGAGTTCTGCTTGTCGATGCGAGCAAGCAGCGACTCCGCCGTCTCCGACTGAACCACCGGAGCCGAGGTCCCCGGTGCCGCCTGCGCCGACGGTGGTGATGCTTGCGCAAAGCCGATCGTAGGCGCGAGCAGTCCGACACAGAGCACTCCGACGCCCAGTAGCTTGTTTGTGTGATGAACCTTCATGGTCTCTCCTTGAGAAAATCGCGTGTGCGAACGGTTAGGACGTGGGTTCCTCGGGAAGCTTGCCAAGCAACGCCGGCACGAGCAGGAACGTAAACGTCGCTGACAACAGCATTCCCGCTGCCGCCAGCGCCCCGAACAGCCGCAGCGGAGGGGACGCTCCCAACATCATTACCCCCATCGCCAGTCCGAGCACGATGGCGGTGGTCAGGATCACCGGCCCCACCCTCGGAACCACTTGGCTCGCGGGCTGCCGTCGCAGATACCAGATGTAGTGCATCGCAAAGTCGGCGCCCGAGCTGGTCACCATCGAGCCCACCAGAGACGTCCCTAGGTCGATCGGCTTGCCAATGAGGCCCAGCACGCCGAACACCACACCCAGCGCCATCACCGCCGGCAGCGTCGACAAGATCGCGGCCACCAGTGAGCGCTGCGCAAACAAAAGGACCAGCAGCACGCCCGCCAAGGCAATCGCCAGGCTCGACCACTGGTTGCGATCGACCGCCCGCGAAAAAGCGACATCCAGCATCGGCTCGCCCGTCAGGTACGCCCGCAGCGGCTGCCCCGGTGCCTCGACGGGAGGCTGCAAAATCGCCGCCGCCACCCACTCCACCCAGGACTCGACTTCATCCGACGGACGACCGAGCAGGCGACCTTGCGCATCCGACTTGTCCGCCCCCAGCACCGCCAAGAGCCGTCGCTTCGCCTCGGCCTGCGCCCGCGACACTTTGATCAGCTCGTCCCCGTCGCTGCCAGCCGGATTTCCCGCCACCGGCATCGGCCCCGCCAGGTCCAGCCCGGCCTTCTCAAGCTGCGCCACTTTTTGCTGCACCGCCGGCAGTCTCGCCACCCGATCCTCCGACGGTAGAAGCCACGATAGCTCCTCACTCAGCTCGGCCTGACTGTGGCGCTGTGGCGTCCGCGGCAGGCGACCCTGGACGTACTGTTGCAAAGCACGCACCACTGGCGCAGCATCCCCGAGCACGCGCACATGCACGAGCACCGACTTGCGATCGGGCGCCAGCATGGTCCGCAGCGACGGCTCTCCTTCGAGGAAGAACAGCAGCGCTACCACTTGCTGCGCATTCTGAGGCAGTCCGCGCACGCCGGCCATCGAGTCACCGACCAGCGCCAGCGGTTGCACGATCGTCTGCACCTGTGTCACTCCCGGCAGCGAGCGCGCCAGCGCCGACAGCCGCCGCACCTCATGCAGCGCACGCGGATCGGTCATGTCTCCTTCGAGCAGCACCTGCACAAAGGCCGCACCGCCGAACTTGTCGTCGAGAAACTTCTGCGCCAGCGCTGGCTCCGAGCCCGGACGAAAGAACGCCTTGGGCTCCATCCGCACCGTTACACGAGTCATAAAGTAGCCACAGACCGCCGACAGACCGACAACGCCCAGCGCAATCACCGCCTTGTGACGACGGACCCACCCGAACAGCCGCCACAGCACATCGCCCAGTCGAGTAAAGCTCGCCTCGCTGGCCGGACGGTCGGCTTGAAAGCGCGCCACGACCGACGGCGCCACGGTCAGCGAGAACGCACAGCAAGCGACAATCCCGACGGAACAGGCCACTCCGAAAGCCCGCATCGCCGAGATGTTCATCACCAGAAACGACAGAAAACCGACGCAGCAGTTGAGCGCAGCAACGATCACCGGCGGCCCCGCCACGGTCAGCGCTTCCCGCGCCGCCGACAGCGTCGAGCGCAACGGCTCGGCCTGTCGAATCAGGTAATAGCGCCCGAGGATGTGGATCGCATACTGGCTCCCCGAAGCAAACAGCACCAGCGGCAGCGTCCCCATCACCACCGTGAACTTGTCGCCATGCAGCCCGAGCAGACCCAGCGCCAGCAGCACCGACAGACCCACAGTCCCGACGGTGAGCAGCACCGACAGCAAGTCCCGAAACGCCGACAGCACCACGAACAGAAACAGCATCAGCGCAATGGGCACCAGGCGCTGCACGTCCCTCTGGGTGTCGTCGTAGATCGCCTGACCCGCGAACGGTGCCCCGCCGAAGTAGAGCTTGGCGACCGGACCTAGCTCACTTCGCGCCAGCGCCTGGGCCTTCTCTGCCAGCTGCCGGGTCGGCACACCGTCGCCGAAAAAGACCATCATTAGGCCCGCCTCGCCGTCCGCCGAGACCACATTGCCACGAATCGTCGGCTGACTGAGGGCTCTCGCACGAATCCTGGCGAGCGTGGGCTCATCGCTGGGAATCGGCTGGGGCACCAACAGCGTCAGGTCGACCCCACCCTCGATCGGCACCAAGTCATTGATCGTCGTCGGCGACACCACCCGGTCAACGCCCGTGGTGTTCTTCATCTGCGTCGACAGCCTGTCGATTCGCCCGAGCATATCCGCCGAGAACAGCTTCTGTCCCGGCTTCGGCTCGATGCCAATCAGCGCCACTCGCAGGGCTCCAAAGCGCGCCGCCACATCGCGGAACACCGCCACATCGGCGTCCCCCTCGGGCAGAAACACCAGCAGATCCTCCTCGCTCTGTAGCTTACTCGCCCCCACAAGACCTACGGCCCCGACGAGCAGGGTCACAAGCAGCAGTAGCATTGGCGCGCCCAGCAGCTTGCTCAGCAGGCCGCTCGGCTCTTTTTTCCCAGACGGTGTTGCGTCGGACACGATAGCCGCGCAACGTACAAAACTTCTGATCCGAGGAGCAAGTGGCGTGCGCTCTCGCATCTTTGTGCGAAATCGCACGATCAAGCCGACGCAGTGGTCCGACAATTCGCCAAAGGGCTCGCCAGCGCAGTCCTGGCGACGCTCTCGGCGACATCCCCTACAAAGACCGAGGCCGCGATATAATGCGTCGGTGAACCACGAGAAGCCGGACGGGTCGAGGACCGAGGGCGCCGCGAGTCAAGACACCATGCTCGTGCCCCCCGAGAGTGACGATCGCAACGTCCCCTTCGAGATCTTTGGCGGAGAGTCGGGCAGCTTACCGACCAACATCTCCCCCGATCGGATCGTCGCTGGCCGCTACATCATCGAGGGCTCTTTGGGCGAGGGCGGAATGGGCCGCATCTTCAAGATCCGCCACCGCGACCTCGGCAAGCTGTTCGCGCTCAAGATCATCCACCACGACCTCGCCCGCCAGCCGCACATCCGCGACGCCTTCTATCGCGAGGCCCGAATGGCCGCCGCGATGAATCATCCCAACATCATCGGCGTGTTCGACTTTGGCGTCGATCCGATCCACGGTGCCTTCATCGTCATGGACTACCTCTATGGCGAGACGCTGGCCGAAAGGCTCAACCGCGAGCGCGTCCTGTCGCCGAGCGCCGCCTGCGACATCATGCTCCAGTGCGCCGAGGGCCTAAACTACATGCACGGCCTCGGGGTTATCCACTGCGACATCAAGCCCGAGAACGTCTTTCTTTGTGCTTCCGAGAGTGGCAGCGACGGTCGACGCAATGAGGTTCGCTTGCTCGACTTCGGACTGGCCAGTCGGCCCTCGGTGGACTCGCGTGAGCTGGTGGCAGCGACGACGGTGGCAGGCACGCCGACCTACATGGCGCCCGAGCGAATCCGCGTCCAGACGCCCACCCCCGCCTCGGATGTCTATGCGCTGGGTGTGCTGTTTTACGAGTGTCTGACGGGGCGACCGCCGTTTTCGGGGCGACTGCAAGACATCCTCTACGGACATCTGCGAGAAGCGCCGATCGCGCCGAGTCGGCTGATGAGAACCTCGCCGCCGCTGGCCCGCCCCCTCGAGGAGCTGGTGCTGCGGGCGCTGCGCAAAGATCCCCTCCAGCGCTACCAGCAGGCCGCCGACTTTGCGTTTGAGCTGCGACAGATCATGCTCAGCCTCGGTCTGCGCCGTCGCCTGGAAGATGCCGCCCGCACCGTCTCGCCGCGCGCCGATCTGTGCGAGGCCCTGGTCGATGCCTGCCCGCTGCCGCTGTTTGTGGCATCTCCGACGTGTGAGCTGGTGTTTGGCAATGGCGCGCTCGGGGCCCTGCTCGATGTTCCCCCCGAGGAGCTACGCGGCAAGCTGTCGACGACCAAGATCGGCGCCTGGTGTCCCCGCATCGAGCGCGAGGTCCGTCACGTCCTGCTGCGGCAGCGCCCGAGTCGCCATCCGCTGCTGATCGAAAATGTCTCGGGAGAAGCGCGCGGCGGCTGGCTGACGCTCGCCCCCTATCGGCGCGATGGCGAGGTCGTTGGTGTGTGTGGGGTGGTGGCGATGATGGGCGACGGAGAGCCGCCCTAGCTATGGCAGGTCGAACAGCAGGATCTCACCGCTCCCGACGCCCGCGACGGTCAGCGACGGTTCCTCGGAGACCGCGAGCCCATCGCCCGCTTTGAGCACCTGACCGCCCACCTTCGCTTGTCCCCGCACGACGTGGACGTAGATATGGCGTGAAGGAGGGATTTCATAGGTCGCGCTCTGTTCGTCGGAGAAAATTCCGGCATAGATCGTCGCCGGCGTGTGGATCGTCACGCTGCCCTCTCGTCCCTCGGGAGAAGCGATGAGGCGCAGCCGTCCACTCTTGTCCTCCGTCGAGAATGTCTTCTGCTCGTAGCCTGGCGCAATCCCCTTCTTCGCCGGCAGCAGCCAGATCTGGAGGAAGTGTACGCGCTCGCTCTTGGAGCCGTTAAACTCGCTATGCGTCACGCCGGTGCCCGCGCTCATCCGCTGGACATCGCCGGGACGAATCACCGAGCCGGTGCCCATCGAGTCGCGGTGCTGCAGCGCCCCCTCGATCACGTACGAGATGATCTCCATGTCGGCGTGCGGGTGGGTGCCAAAGCCCTGCCCTGGCTCAACACGGTCTTCGTTGATGACACGCAGGTTGCGGAAGCCCATGTGCGCCGGGTCGTAATACTGTCCAAATGAGAAGGTGTGGTAGGTGTCGAGCCAGCCGTGGTTGGCGTGGCCTCGGTCCTCGGCAAGTCGAAGAGTCTGCATGGTGCGCGCTCCGTTGATTTGGTAGTGATTGGCTGCGAGTTGCCTCTCAGTCTGAGGCCAACCATCCATCTTGGGAATCGGCCTCTTCATGATGTCATCCATCTCCATTGCCGATGGATCAGCCGGGCGCACCGTCCACGATCTCCGCAAGGGCCTAGCCGAAGTCCCCGGGCCGCCACGGCCTCCACCGCTCGACTCGACCGATGCTTCGTCTCTTCCGTCGCCGCAACATCTGGCTACTATGGAAGTTCATCGCGAGAAAGAAAGCCATGCAGAGCAGCGAGCCCCTCGTCCTCATCACCGGTAGTACAGACGGCATTGGACTGGAAACCGCACGGCAGCTAGCGCGTCACGGTGCGACGGTGATTGTCCATGGCCGACGCCCCGAACGGGTCGCCGCCGCCCGACAGTCCGTCGAGTCGCTGAGTGGACGAGCCATGCCTGAGCCCATCGTTGCCGACCTCTCTTCGCTGGCTAGCGCCGCTGGCCTCGCTGCCGAGTTGGCCCGTCGCGAGCAGTTCCCCGAGGTCCTCATCAACAACGCCGGCGTGTTCATGAAGCAGCTCGAGCTGTCCCCCGACGACATTGAGCTGACGATGGCCGTCAATCACTTTGCCCCCTTCGTCCTGACGATGGCGCTGCTCCAGCAGTCCGACTGTCGCCTGCGTCGCATCATCAACGTCAGCTCGATCGCCCACAACCGCGGTCGGATCGATCTCGACGATCTCACGATGCGCAAGCGCCGCTTCGATTCGTACGGGGCGTATGCCGCCTCCAAGCTCGCCAATGTTCTGTTCACCGTCGAGCTGGCCGAGCGACTGCGCGGGAAGGTGGCCGTCAACGCGCTCCACCCCGGCGTCGTCTCGACCAAGCTGCTCACTGCCGGCTTTGGGATGGAAGGTCCCGACTCGGTGGCCGACGGAGCCGCCACCTCGGTCATGCTGGCGCTCGATCCCGCCTATGCCCATGTCACCGGCCAGTACTTCACCGCGCGTCGCCCCGCCCCGATGAGTCCCCTCGCCAGCGACCGCAAGCTCTGCCAAGACTTCTTCGCCGAGAGCCAGCGCGTCGCTGCCTCTGCCCTCGCCCGCAAGCCCGCAACATAACCACCAGCGCCAAAAACAAAAAAGGGCCACCAGAATCCTGGTAACCCTTCATATCTGCTCCCGCGGAGGGACTCGAACCCCCGACCCGGTGGTTAACAGCCACCTGCTCTACCGGCTGAGCTACACGGGAAAAGCGCTGAACAGGTGGGATTGAATAGGATTTTGGCCTGTTCTGTCAACGCCTATTTCGCAGCCGGTCCTGGGTGGGCTTCGGAGATTGGGGGGGGGGAGCTTCAGCGGCTGGCTTTTCCGGTCGCTTCGGGGTGGTGTAAGGTAGGGGCATGAACGAAGCCTTAATCATTATCCCTACCTACAACGAGAGTGAGAACCTCAAGTCCCTGGCCGACCAAGTGCTGACAGCGCTGCCGAGCGCGGATCTGCTGATCGTCGACGACAACTCGCCCGATGGCACGGGTCAACTCGCCGATGAGCTGGCGGCGCACAACCCGCGTGTCCACGTCCTGCATCGCAGCGGCAAGCTCGGGCTCGGCACGGCCTACATCGCCGGCTTCCGCTACGCCCTCTCGAAGGGCTACGAGTACATCTTCGAGATGGACGCCGACTTCAGCCATGACCCGGTATACTTGCCGGCGCTGCTAGGTGCGGCCAAGGACGGCGCTGGAGTGGTGATTGGTTCGCGGCGCGTCCCCGGCGGCGGCACCGAGAACTGGGGCCTCAGCCGGCAGCTCATCTCGGCGGGCGGCAGCTTGTATGCGCGGACGATCCTCGGACTGGGCGTGCGCGACCTCACCTCTGGATTCAAGTGTTTCCGACGGGAAGTGCTGGCCGCGATCGACCTCGACGCCGTACACTCGAACGGCTACAGCTTCCAAATCGAGATGACCTACCGAGCCGTGCGCAAGGGCTTCTCCGTCGCGGAGGTGCCGATCATCTTCATCGATCGTCGGGCCGGCCAGTCCAAGATGTCGAGCAAGATCTTCGCCGAGGCCATGGGCATGGTCTGGCGACTGCGCTTCGCCAGCGGTATCTAACCATCCGCAGCCAGGCCGTCGCTGCGCCCCCTAGGGCTCGGAAGCAGCAGCTTGTCCCGATGGGGTCTAGCGTCCCCTTTTCAGATGGGGCCGGTCTGTGCGAAAACCACGAGGTAGCGTGTACGCTGGCTTGGCGCTTGGCAGATGGAATGAGTCCTGAGGACATCTTCGACCTGGTGGCAACTCGCATTCCCCTGGCCCAGCGGCTGGGGCTCAAGGTCATTGACCTGTCGTCCTCCACGACGCGTGTGCTGCTGCCGTTCGACCCGCAGCTGTGCAACCACGGTGGGACGGTGCATGCCAGCGCGCAGTTTGCCGCCGCTGAGACCGCTGCGCTGGCCGCAGGACTGCTCTCGCTCAACGGCATGGGCGTGACCTGCCACAGCAAGAGCTGTGACCTGCGCTTTCGCAAGCCGGCGCGAGGCGACCTATGGGCGGGCGCGCAGATGCCGAGTGCCGACCCCAGCGAGCTGAAGCAGCGACTCATCTCCGAAGGCAAGGTCGATGTGCCGGTGCTGGTCGATGTCGTCGATGGCACTGGCGAGCGAGTGGCTGAAGGCACCGTGACTTTGTCGCTGCGCCGCATGTAAGCGCCGACGCCACGAGCCCTCCCCGACCGCTGCCCGTCGCTAAACCTGCAAGGAACTTGCGTTTTGCTCGACGTGAAGCCAATGATTTTAGGCAAGATCTCATGAGGGCCTTTGCAATGGGAAAGCAACGATGGATGTGCCTTGGGGGCTTGCTGGCGATGCTCGGTACGAGCCAGTCCGCCTGGGCCAAAGATGCAAGTGAGTTACACCAAGAAGCGCTGAAGGCCTTCACTGAGGCCCGTTACGAAGAGGCGCTGCGCCTGTTCAAAGATGCCTACAACGCGACCAACACCCCCGAGATGCTGGTGCGGATCGGGCAGACGCAGCTCAAGCTAGGTCGCAAGGTCGAAGCACTTGATGCCTGCCAGTCGTATCTGACGCTGACCGCCGACCGTCCCGACGCGAGCTACCGTGGTTATGCCGAGCAGTGCGTCGCCGATGCCCGCCAAGGCCTGTTTCCGGCGCCGCGTGGAGCAGCCGTCAAGCCGATGCCCGCGCCCGCCAACCTGCCACCGCCGCCCGCCCGCCCGAGCACGCCCATCATCGAGGAAGACGACGCACCACGCCCTCGTCCGATGGTGCCGCCGACCCCGGTCGCCAGCACGCCACGAGCCACCGCAGCCCCCGTCGTGCCCCCGGCGCTTGCCAATCCCATGGTCGCGGTGCCATCGGGCTCCAGCCTCACGGTCGTCTATGACTACTGCGTCAAGCAGCAGCAAGAAGGCCGTGCCGACTCTGCCCAGCGCTGTTATGAGGAGCTATTGCCGAACGCGCTCCGCTCAAGTGGCATGCAGGAGTCCGACATTGTGCTGGTGCAGTCCCAGCTGCGGCGCTATCCCAATCCGGCGGTGGCCGTACCGTGGTCGATGCAGCGACGCACCGTCGAACAGCGCAACACCGGCCTGTGGGCGGCGGGTCTGACCCTGTGGCTGTCGGCGCTGGTGCCGGCTGTGGTGATGGGCCCGCTTTATGCCGACAACCCGGTGTACGGCGAGCAGGCCGACGCGAGCACGCACCGCATCATCCATTACACACTGATGGTGCCGGTCGTCGGCCCGTTCATCAGTGGCATCTGGTTGCCCTTGGTCTCGGACGATCGGAGCTATGCGTCAATCCACTATACGGTGCCCTGGATCGTAGCCGATGGCATCGCCCAGCTGGTCGGTCTGACCATGTTGGTGGCCGGCGCGCAGAAGACCAAGTACCAGCTCAGCCCCGGTGTCAGCAAGATCGTTCGTTCCCTGCGCATCGCCCCGTATCGCAGCCTCGACTCGAGCGGAATCACCCTCGTCGGTCGATACTAGCCGATACGCTCTCGCCGCTCCCACCTCACGCACGCGCTCTCGCTGACTCGCCGCCATCCCTGCGGCTGAGCCCTCGCCACACGTACGCTTCCAAGGTGAGTTCCCGGGCCTAACACCCAGGAACGAAGCCTTTTCGCGGACTTGGCTACCGCCATGATAAGATCTCGCTAGGGGGGCAGTTTTTTGCCACCGGAAAGGCTGGCTGCATATGCGGCTCTTACCGTTTGGCCTCTGTTTGCTTACGGCGCTAGGGACGACTGCGTCTTGTGATTCGCAGCGTCCACCGGGTGCCGATCAAGTGAGCGGCGGACTGAGTATCAAGCTCTCGACCACCGACGTGACAATACAACCGGGTGCGAGCGTCACGCTAACCGTCAAGGTCCGCACCACCATGGAACTCAAAGGTCCCGCGCAGCTGCGGCTCAGCTATCCCGATGGCGCCGCCTTGCCCGCTGGACTCAGCTTCGCGTTTGAGCCCGGACAGCTGACGGTTCCAACAGGCAGCGAGGTCCAAGCGAACCTCCGACTGGCCGCCGCCACCAGCGTCAACATCACCGAGTACGCGTTCGTCGTGACCGTGATGTGCGAGGGCAAGGAAGCGAGCATTCCGGTGCTGATCCGGATCGCCGGGATTGGTCCGCAGTGGGCTCGCCAGATCGGCACCGACGGCACCGATACCCTGGTCGCGATGGTGACCGACTCGCAGGGCAACCTCTATGTCGCGATGAATTCGACGGGCAGCATCGATGGCAAGCCCAACCAGGGCGATTACGATGGCTACCTTTTGTCGTATTCTCCGAGCGGTTTTTTGCGCTGGACGGCCCAGATCGCCTCGAACAAGACCGACTTCCTAAGCGGGCTGGCCATCGACGGCGACGACTCGCTGTGGTTGTCCGGCTATACCTTCGGGACGCTGCCCGGTCAGATGACCCAGGGCCGCACCGATGGCTTCGTCGCTCGCTTTGCTCAGACGGGACAGAACCTGTGGATCAAGCAGCTCGGCACGCCCGAGATCGACAAGCTCAGTGGCCTGTCGGTCCATGCGCAGGGCATTGCCACCGCCGTCGGTAGCACCGAAGGCAGCTACGGCCCCGGCAAAAACGCAGGCATGAGCGACATCTGGGCAGTCCGACTCGACGGCAGCGGTCGCGAGCTGTCCTCGCTCCAAATCGGCAGCGATCAAATCGACTACGCCAACGCCGTCGCCATTGACGGCAATCAGGTCTCCTACATCGTGGGCACAACCGCCGGTGTGCTCCCAACCGGCAGTCCACTCGGGCTACAAGATGCCTTCGCCCTGACCCTCGGCAACGATGGCAAGCTCGGCTGGGTTCGTCACGTCGGCAGCGCCGGCACCGATGAGCTACTAACCGCCACCGTCGATGGCACAGGCGGGCTCTGGGCAGCTGGCTACACCAAGGGCACGCTCACCGGTCAGGTCAGCATGGGTGGCCAGGACGCCATGCTGCTCCGCTTCGCTGCCGATGGCAGTCGCACCGTGACCCGCCAGCTTGGCACCAGCTACCTCGACAGCATCCAGTCGCTCGCGTGGGTCGGCGGCAAGCTCTACAGCTCCGGCAGCACCCGAGGCGCGTTCGCGGGTCAAGACGCCCGCGGCAGCTTCGACTACTTCGTCGCCCGGCACAGCCCCGATGGCAGCATCTCGTGGATCAGCCAAAGTGGCACCGACCAGGCCGACAACGCCGCGGCGATCACCGGTCGAGACAATCAGCTGGTCGTGGGCGCCACAACATTCGGCGTGTTCGATGGACTCCAAGCGCTCGGCGACAGCGATGGCTACCTCCAAGCGCTGCGGGTGTACTAGCCGCAATTTTGTCCGGGGCGATATTTTCGCTTGCGTCTAGTGCAAGCTCACGATAAAAGTCGCCTCCACCTCCTTTTGGAGGAGTGGCCGAGTGGACGAAGGCAGCGGTCTTGAAAACCGCAGCGTGAAAGCGCCGGGGGTTCGAATCCCTCCTCCTCCGCTGGCTTGACAACCGAAGAGCGCAACGTAAGGCGAAGCAGGCCGGTTCCGGCAGTTACCCACCATCAACTGGCACGGAATCGGCGCAGTAGTTTGCGGGTCTATGGTTTGTGAAAAGGAGAGGTGACCGAGAGGCCGATGGTGCTCGCTTGCTAAGCGAGTGTACTGCCAAAAGCGGTACCGCGGGTTCGAATCCCGCCCTCTCCGCCGTTTGAAAATATCTCTTGTCAGTGCGCAAAAGGGTTTTGTATAAGCACTCCCCGCTGCGACTCACCCCAAAGTGAGAACTGGCACTGCACCAATAGCTCAGCTGGATAGAGCATCGGCCTACGAAGCCGAGGGTCGGAGGTTCGAATCCTTCTTGGTGCGCTTGTTAGGGGGTCTTCCAGCCGCAGGTTCGGTACGCGCTACTCCTCTTTCTGATGAGCAGCTGGACGTCTACGGAATGCGGTTGGCGCTGGTCGAAGCCGCGCAAGCCGGAATGCTCGGTGAGGTTCCTGTCGGCGCAGTGGTCTTACTCGGTGAGCGAGTCCTGGGCGTCGGTGGAAATCGCAGGGAATCAGATGCTGATCCCACCGCTCATGCCGAGGTGCTGGCGATTCGCCAGGCGGCGCTGGCATTGAAGAGCTGGCGCCTTCCTGAGGCTACGATCTACGTCACCCAGGAACCCTGTCCGATGTGTGCAGGGGCGCTGGTGAACGCCAGGATCAAGCGGCTCGTGTATGGCTGCGGGAATCCCAAAGCAGGGGCAGTACGAACGCTGTTTCAGATTCCCGAAGATGCCCGACTCAATCACCGTATGGCAGTGACGGCTGGCGTGCTGGCCGATGAGTGCGGTGCGATGTTGACCGCGTTCTTTCGAGCCCTACGGACCTCCCCCAAAGAGTCCTTTTAGGATAAAGTCCTTGGGTGAAATGGCCGGTTCCTTTGGGTCTTGGTTGTCTGGCCCGCGTTTTTGGAGAGATGGCAGAGTTGGTCGATTGCGTCTGATTCGAAATCAGATGTACCCGCAAGGGTACCGGGGGTTCGAATCCCTCTCTCTCCGCCCCTAAGTTCATTTTTGGTGCTCCGCGCCGCTCGCAGTGAGCACGCTGCCCCGGTTGGAGCGCGCTTTGGCTTCTCATATGGAGAGATGACCGAGTGGTTTAAGGTGCACGCCTGGAAAGCTTGTGTACTCGAAAGGGTACCGCGGGTTCGAATCCCGCTCTCTCCGCCAGGTTGACTAGTTATGGCTGTGGGCGACGGGGATGAGGTGAACCCCGCCAGGCCAGGAATGGAGCAACGGTAGCTTTTGAACCGTGCGCTCGCAGCCACCTTTGTTGCTTCGCTTTGGGTTGCGCTCGCTTCGGGCTGTGTGGCCTCTGCGGGTATTACTTGTTGGGGGTTTCGCTCTTGACGGGCGTCGGCTTGAGCGACGGTCCGGGGCTCTTGAGCAGGAGCTTGCGCAGGACGCTCACCGGCAGCAGACCCGCCGACAGCACGGCGTCATGGAAGCCGCTCTGCGTATAGGACTCGCCTTGTTGCGCTCGATAGTCGTCCTGCAGCTGACCTAGCTGTAGTGCGCCAAGCGCCGGCAGTCCGTAGAGCGGTTCAAAGGTGGCACGCTCGGCCTCTCGCCGCGCGGCGTGCTCGTCGAGGTAACAGTCCTCGGAGAGAAAACGCATCGCATCATCGAGACGCTGGCTTGGCGCCGGCCCACCGGCTCCATTTACGTGCAGCCGCAGCGCCACAATCAGGCGACCGAGCTGTACCAACCGGTGACGCAGAAACAAGAGCTGCAAGCGATCGCGCGCGGTGCCCTTGGGCAGAAGCTCGATCGCCTGCTGGGTCGCATACAGCGGCCAACCCTCGACGAGCGCCAGCGAATGACCACGCAGGCGGAGCTGCGACAGGCTGCCTTGTTGCTGCCGCAAGATGAGTTGCTGGGTCAGTCGCCCCGGCGCTACGTCACGCAGCACCGTCAGCATGATCTGCGTGCGGTTTAACATCCGCAGGTGTTCCCCGATCAGCCGCTTGTCCTTCCAGTTCACGTCGACCGGATCGAACTGGAGCAGGGGTTCCCGCTCGGGCTCCAGCGGCGCCGCCACCGCCAGCTGCAAGTACCCGAAGCGATACGGCGGCATCTCGACCACCCGGGGCCGCACCGCCGGGAGCGGCAGGCCCGAGCCATCGGCCAGAAGCTCGTAGGCCCGATGTAGGGACTGCTCCACCGCTGCTGCCAGTTCCTCGGGCTTGGGATGATCCTCCTCGAGATCGCGCAGCGCCTCGCTCATCGCCCGACTCGCGCTCTGATACTCGCTTAGCTCACGGGCCAGCTCCTCGACCTGCATCTTGCAGCTCTGGTGCGCCGCCTCCGCGATGGCCAGCACGGAATCGAGCGGCACGTCGAGCAGCTCGATCGCCCGCAGCCGCTGCCCGAGACGCTCCCGCGACATCCCCCACTCCCCCTTGCTCCGTGGCAAAAGGTCTCGCGACAAAAAGGTGGCGTAGTCGTCGAGCGCCCGCTGAGCCTCCTCGCGCAGACGCCCGACCTCCTCGCTCTGCTTGGGATCGGGGCCGCGCAGTCCGACCAGGAGCCGCGGCAGTACCGTCGCCACGAAGTCACGGGTCTGCTGGGTCACCTCGATCGCGCGCCTCGTCCACAGCTCGGGCGGGTTCTTGAGGTTGCGCTGCGCTTCGCGGAGCACCGCCGGAACTGACTGGAGACGGCCACGCAGCGCTCGCAGACCGTTGGCGGTCGCCAGGTTGCTGGTAACCAGTTCGTCGAGACCCCACGCCACCAGCTCGGCATAAAACAGCGGGCTCCGCTCATGGGGCCGTAGCTCCTCGCGATCCTGGCGCTGCGACTCGAGCCGGGCCAGCAGCAGCAGCGTGTCGAGACGCTGACCGTCCTTCTCGGGGCCGTCTGCAATCGCCGACAGCTCGAGCTTGCTCGGCAGGGGCGGCACAAGTCCCTCGGCAAAGCGCACGACCCGTTCCTGCATGCCGCCGAGCCTTGCCACCTCGCGCCAGACCGCATCAAGGCGCACGTCGTCGAGCCGCTCATCCGACGAGTGATCGCCAAGCCAGGTCGCCTGGGTCGGGGAAAACTGTAGCTCGGCGTCCAGCTCCTCAAGGACCAGCGATGCCAGGCTGCTCGCGCGAATTCCCCCGTCGATAGGCGCAGCTTTGGGGGTCGAGCGATTGCAAGCCAGCTGTGGCCCAAGCCCAAGCAACCCAAGCACTACGACCGCTCGCTTCATGCCGAGCAAAGTAACCCGGTTTGGGCGACCATAAACCACCCGAGTTTTGCTATCCTGACCGAAGGTCGAAAGATGGCCAGCAAACCGTCCGAGCCAGAGAAGGGGATCGGTGCGGCGGATAAGGCTCAAGCAACGGGCCGTGCCGCGCCGGTGCAACGGATCAGCAACGTCGATGCGAGCGAGCAGATGGAAGCCGCCGCCAAAGCAGCCCCTCTCGGTGCGCTGCAAGGGGTGACTGCTGTCGGCAAATCGGTCGCTGCCGATCGTGTTGCGAGCATCGCCGATCGTTTGCGCCGCGGGGTGTTGACCCCGGCGCAAGCTGTCGAGGAGCTGATCGAAGACACTGTGCGCAGCAGCCTGCCTGGGCTTACCGCATCGTCGCCGCTCAGTCAGAAGCTCCGCGAGATCCTCCAGAGCTACGCCAAGGACGACCCGTACCTGTTTGCCAAAGTCCGACGACTATCGGGGGATCAGGAATGAGGCTCAGCCACCAGGTGATCGCGGTCGGCATGGCCTTCTTGATGTTGCTCTCGGGCGCTGACGCTCGGAAGAAGTCGCACAAGAAGGACAAGCAGCAGACCGAAGCCGTCGCTACGCCCGACAAGTCCGGTGGCGAGGACGGCGGCGATTCGTCGGCCCAAGCGGCAAAGAAGGACGACAAGCCAGCCGCCAAAGACGACAAGTCCGGTGGTGGGCCTAGCGATCCGGCAGGAACGAGCGGCGCAGCAGGCACGACGCCTGCAGGCGGTGACGCCAAGCCGGCGGTCAAGGAAAAGAAGGCCAAGCGGCTGCGCTCCACGACGCTGCCTCTCCTCGAAAAGAACTTTCCGGAGGCCGTGGCGGTCGCGCTCCAGCGAGAGATGTCCGACGTTCTCAAGCGCAATCCGCGCCTCGACCAAAAGGAGCTGGACGTTCGACTGGCCGAGTTCGCGCAGGAGATGCCGTTTGACCAGGTCGAGCTGGCCCGCACCGCCTTTCAGAACGGACGCGACGCTTTCAATAAGCTCGAGCTGGATAGCGCCATCGTGACGCTGGCGGATGCCGTCGACCAGCTCATTGCCGTGCTGCCCTACATCAAGAAGCAGGAACTGGCCGACGCGATGATGGCGCTGGCGGTGGCACAGCAGCAGCGGGGCAAGAACCCGGCGATGCAAGCGACGCTGCGTCGGCTGGTGACCTGGCGACCGACCTATCAGGTCGACAACGATCAATATCCCGCCGCGATCAACGATCCGCTCGAGGCCGCCCGCACCGCGCAGAGCCAGCAGCCGCAGGGCCAGGTCAAAGTGCTATCGGAGCCAACCGGCGCCCAGGTCTTCGTCGATGGTGAGTTTGCCGGCACCGCCCCGCTCACGGTCGAGCACCTGACCATCGGCGAGCACTACGTGACCTTTAAGAAGCTCGGCTTCAAGCGCGGACTGCGCGTCGCCAACATCGTGAAGGATCGCCCCGCCCAAGTGCTCGGCAAGCTCGACCGCTCGGAGAAGTTCCTGCTAGTCGAGCAGGCGATTGCTCGCGTCGGTCCGACGATGGGCGCCAAGCGGCTCGATAAGGTCGTCGACAACCTCCGCGAGACGCTCTTTTTGGACCACGCGATCTTCCTGCGCATGCAGCGCGCCGCCTCCCAGTCGAGCGGTGTCGAGGACGTGACGGTCAATGCCTACCTGTACGACCTTCGCTCTCGCAGCTTGATCAGCGAAAAGAGCGAGCGCGTGAAGGTTCAAAACGGCGTCCCGGCGGAAGGAGTCATGGCGCTGCTCGCCGACAAGCTCTACGAAGGCGTGGACTACGACTCGGTCGAGCAGAAGCCCGACGATGCGCCCATCCCGGTGGCGGTCAAGCAGACGCCGCTCTACAAGCGCTGGTGGTTCTGGACCGCGATCGGGGTCGTCGTCGCGGGGGGCGCCAGTGCTCTGGCGGTCGGTCTGACGCTCCGTCAGCCGAGCTGTCCCGATGGTCACGCCTGTACCGGCAACCTCGTCTACTCGCTCCAGATTCCCTTCTAGCTTGCGCGAGCCTGCGCGAGCCTATGCAGTCCCTCGCCAAGGAGCCTCGCGATGTCCCTGTCCGACGATCCCTCTCCGCAGTCCGAGCAGGCGCAGCTTGAGCCGCCCTATACCGCTCTCCTCGGCGAGGTCTGCGACCCGACGCGGCCCGAGTGGGACCTGGCTTGGTGCGGCATGGAGCCGACGTTCACCGACCGCAAGACGCTCAAGCGCTGGAACCGCTCGTCGAAAAGCGAGAAAAGCGAGATCAAGTTCTTCAACGACCCCCACGTGCTCAAGCTAGAGCTTGCCGTGGCCAAAGCCATGGAGCGCAAGTACAAGCGAGCCGCGCGACGCGGTGAGCCCTACTGCCTGTTTGACACCGTCGAGCGCGAGGAAGACCTCGACCAGTGGGGCGTCCGGCGCCAGAACCTCCACTTCCACTGCCATGGCGCCCAGCCAGCGTTCACGGTGCGGCTCGGCCTCGACCCGGAGGTCTACGAGTATTCGATCAAGCCAGTGCCGGTGGCGTGGCTATACGACCCCCGCTTCGTCGAGTTTCTCCAGGAGCTGGTCTGGGACGTGCCAGCGCGCTTCGGTCTGCGCCCCTCACTCGGTCACGGCGGCTGCCAGTTTTCGATCTCGGCGAAGAGCTACCTGACGGGAAGCCTGCTCTGTGACGACATCGCCGACCGCCTGAACCATCCCGAGCTGTCGTGCTTCACGATGGATTATCCCAACTGCGACGATCGCTGCTTCCGCGCCACCAAGGCACGGCGCGCGGCCTTCCTGCGCATCGTCGAGCAGTACTGGGCCGGCGCCTTCCACCCCCGCGCCATCGGGACCATCCGCGTCGAACATGCCATCCTCGATCGCGGCTTTCTGCCCGCCTTCGCGCCGCCACCGGGTCTGGTCTCCCGCGAGCACAATCTGTCCGGCCCCGTCGGCACGCTCCAAGAGGTGTTTCAGACCAACTTTGCCTTTGCGCGGGCCGTGCGCTTGCTCGCCCAGAACATCCACCCCGGCTACTGGCAGGGCGCCCATCCCGACTCGATCGGCTACCGCCCCGACCAGATCATGCGCTACAGCGAGGGCAACCTAAACCGACTGCGCATCATCGGCGAGCTGCACGTCAAGAGCGACAAGGTCCTCGACCCTGACCGGATTCCCGAGTTCGATGCCGAGCTGGAGCCGCAGCACCTCTACCATGAGGCGAGCTGGGAGAACCGGGCCCAGGCGAGCCGCACCAGCGCCCGCGACTTCGTGGAAGCCATCCTGCTCGAGGTCCACCGCGCCCAGTATCTGCAAAAGCACCCGGTGGTAAGCCCTCGCCAGACGTTGCTACAGGATCGCTTGCTCGGCGATGCCGAGGAGACCCTGCTCTCGCTGGGCGGCGGTAAACGACTCGATGAGCTACGCCGCAAGTCCCGCAAGCACAACGCCCAGGAATCGGGAGGCCGTATCCACAGCGACTTCGTCGAACCGGAGGATCTCTTTTGGGCGGTCTATTTCCGCTTGCCGGACGGCGAGCGGGTGGCGATTGCTCGCGAGGCAATCTCGGGCTTTGTCAGCCGCGTACATGAGGCAGCCACCTGCGATCCACGACGGCGCGAGGGCCACCTGGCCGACACCGACCCGATGGAATGGCATCGTCACCGCATCCATCCGCTGCTCTGGGATGCGCTCGCAACCGAAAAGGCCAGTCACTCCGAGCGCGATGTACCGCAGCGCGAATATCGACGTTTTCTCGTCGACAAAGCGAAGCTAGAAGCCCGTCGTCCGAGCTGGTCCGTCGGCAAGGATCCCCCCCCCTGGGAATCAAAGGACCAGTGAGGGGGAGAGTCCCACCCACATTTCCCGTCGCTGAACAGTGATCTGCTTTGCTTTCCGCCCCGAAAAAAAGGTGCTAGAAGCCAGAGCATTCCGGAGGTCTTTCGGAATGGAAGGATGGCTCGCATGGCACGGCGCCGCATCGCACTGTTTGCAGACGGTGGATTTCTCGCTCACACGACACGCGTTCTCGAGGTGGGACGAGCCCTGCGGACCCGCTACGGGCACGAGATCGTCTTCTGCTGCGACGGACCGTACGCTCGCCTGCTCACCCAGGCCGGCTTTCCCGTCCGGCCCGTCTATTCCGTCGATCGCGAGGAGACGCTGCGCCTGGCACGTCGCGCTGGTGCCTGCGATCTGCGCTGGTGGCGACAGGTGGCCGAGGACTCGGTCAGCTCCGATCTCGATGCCATCGACGAGCTGCGCCCCGACTTGATCGTCGGCGATCTGCGGATGTCGCTGACCACCAGTGCGCGAGCGCGCGGCATTCCGCTTGTCGCCCTGACCAACGCCGCCTGGACCAGCCGCTTTGCCGAGCCGATCACCGTTCCCGATGGCCACATCTCGGAGAAGCTGCTCGGACGCAGGCTGTCGATGGCGCTGTTCCCAGCCGTCAAGCGACTGCTCATCTGGTACTGGGCGCGCGGCTTCGATCCGGTCCGCAAGCGGCTGGGGCTGCCCAAGCTCGACACGATGTACGACCTGATCGAGGGCGACCTAACCCTGCTCGCCGATCTGCCCGAGTACTTCCCGATCGTGCCGTCGCCGCCGACCTTCCGCTACATCGGCCCGGTCCGCTTCCGCGAAGCCCTGCCCCGCCCGTCCTGGCTGTCTCGCCTCGACCGCGATCGCCCCACCCTCTACTTCACGATGGGCTCCTCGGGAGACGCGCGCTTCTTTGGCGAAGCGGTGCGGGTCTTTGGCAACACCGAGTATCAAGTCCTCATCACCACCGCCGGACTCCCCAGCGAGCAGTTCGCCCAGCACTCCAACATCTTCGTCGAGAAGCTGGCGGATGGGGACGCGCTGATGGCGGCCTCCTCGGTCACCATCACCCACGGCGGCAACGGCACCATCTACCAGGCGCTCGGCCAAGGCGTGCCGGTCATCGGCATTCCGACCATGTTCGATCAGGAGATCAACCTCGCGCGGGTCGAGAAGCTCGGCGCCGGTCAGCGCCTGCTGCTGCGCCACTGCAAGGGCGAGACCCTCAAGCAGACCGTCGAGACGATCCTGGGTACGCCGTCCTATCGGCACGCTGCGCAGAAGCTCCAGGGACGGATCATGACCATGGATGGACCGAGCAACGCCGCGCTCCACATTGACCACCTCCTGAGCACCCGCGACCCGATGGCCGTCCCCGGTGAGGGCGAGTCGAGCTGGGCTGTCCCCGAGACCGCCCTGTCGCCCGGCCCACTCCTTCACCCGATTGCGGGGTAAGCCGATGCCTGCCCCGAGCGAGCCCGCGATCCCGATCACCCAGCTCGACCCCATCGAGACGCTGACTCATGGCGAGCGCTGGTTTCTCGACGGATTTTCCGTCCTCCACCACCCCGGCGGCATGCTCACCAAGGCGTGTGACATGAGCCAAGCCAAGCGGGTGGTGGCGGCGCTGCGTGACTCCGGCCACCAGGCTTCCTATCTGCACGTCATGGTCCGGGCCATCGCGCTGGCCTTGGCACGCTGTCCCGAGGCGCACCAGCTCGTCTGTGGCTATCGCCGGATGCGGCCGTCGCGCGTCGACATCGGCCTGTCCGTCGCCGGCCAGACGAGCTATGCGCCAGTGCTGGTGATCGACGATGCCGCCGCCCGTCCGCTGCCCGACTTGGTGCAGTTCCTCAAGGAAGAAGTCCCGAGGACCCGCGACAAGGAGCTACGCGATCTCGAAGGCATGCGCCGCACCGGCTGGATCATTCCCTTTGGTTGGCTGCGACGGGCGATCCTGCGACTCCTCAACAACATGTTCTGGTTTCGCCGCAAGCTGATCGGCACCTTCCAGGTCACCTGCCTGCGCCATGTCGATCACTGCATGCCGCTGGTGTTCTACTCCGGCGCCGCGCTCGGCATCGGCGAGGTCAACGACCGGGTGGTGGCGATCGACGGGCGCCCCGAGGTCAGACCAATGGTCAGCTTCACCATGGCCTTCGATCACCGCACCCTCGACGGACTGCGCACCGCCGAGCTGCTCGCAGCGCTGTGCCAGATTCTCGAGAGCGGTGAGCTGCTAAGCGAGGTCCCCGGGACTCCTCCTAGGGAGGAGAGCCCCTTGGCCCTGCCGGCACCGTTAGGAAAGCTCGCCCAGGAGCCGCTCACTCCGTCGGCAAGTGCTGGCGGATGACGTTGTTCACCTGATTTAGGCGCCGCAGCTCGTAGAGCACGCCGATCACAAACAACGCGACCACGACCAGCAGCACCGGGAAGATCAGCTTGCTCGACAGCTTGGACAACAGCGTCTGACCGCCCGGCTTGCGCGCCGACTCCTGATGGGCCAGCCAAGCGCGGAAGCACGATGGACAGGCCCAGCCCTCATCGGTCATCGAGACCTGCTGCTCCACAAGCTGGCGCCGCTTGCACAGGGCACAGGTCAGGTCCCCGCGGCCCGACTCGCTTGCCACCTCGATCTCGATCCCCCGCTCGGTGAGCACCTGATGCACGATCTCGGGCGGCGGATACTTCGCGAGGAGCCGCACCACGCCGATCCGCCCCGGATAGCGCGTCCGAAAGCGCTCGCTGTCGGCGAACGCCTGGGCCGCCTCGCACCGCTGCTCCGCCTCGGCCACCGTCTCGATGCGAGCGTGTTCCCAGTCCCCGTCGACCGCCACCACCAAATGAACGGCATGCGGCGCGACCAGCACAGAGACCATCCCCGGCACCTCCGCAGGGAGATCGCCCGTCGCATTCGCCGACTCCGGCCTGGCCAGGTCAGCGGCAGGGCCTGCTTCAGCGTCTGGGGAGGGTCGCTTGCTCATATGGGCTCAGTGCGCCGTTGGACTGTTGGCCGGCGCGGCACGAGGCGTCCGGTCCACCACCACCTGGCCATCCTTCATCACCCAGCGAACCTTGCGGATCGCCACGCTGATGTCTTGGAGAGGATCGCCCTCGACCGCCACGATGTCGGCCAGATAGCCGGGCGCCACCGTTCCCAGCGACTTCTCCATCCCGAGCAGGGCTGCCGCATTGGTGGTCGCCGTCGCCAGCGCTTGTGCCGGGGTCATGCCGAGCTTGACGAACCAGCCCAGCTCGTAGGTGTTCTCGCCGAACATCGTGAAGACCGCGTCACTGCCCATGGCAATCGGCACGCCCATCCGAAACGCCCGCCGTGCCGTCTCCAGGTTGCGAGGCACGAAGCCGCGCAGGCCGTCGATGGCTTCGCTCGAAAAACCGAAGGTCTTGGCGTTCTCTGCGTAGTAGCGGTTGTGATCGATGGTCGGGACGTAGTAGATGCGGCGCCGCGCCATCTCGGCCAGCGTCGCGTCATCGAGGTCCACGGCATGCTCGATCGAGTCCGCCCCGGCACGCACTGCATCGCGGGCACCCGCGGCACCGTAGGAGTGAACCGCGATCCGCTTGCCGGCCCGATGTGCGACCTCCACCCCGGCCTTCAGCTCCTCGAAGGAGAAGGTCTGGAGCCCAGAGACATCGTCGTAGCCGCCGGTCGACGCCATCATCTTGATGACATCAGCGCCAGCGACGATCTGCTGCCGTGCGACCCGCATCACCTCGGCGGGACCGTCCGCTGTACCGGCAGGTGGCGGCTGCCCAGGCTTGACCGGCTCATCCGAAATAAACAGCGGCACACCCGCGACAAACATCCGCGGACCCACTATGGCGCCCCGTCCGATCAGATCGCGCAGCGCCAGGTCCATTGCCTCAAACGAACCCAGGTCTCGCACCGTCGTCACTCCGACTTCGAGCGTGCGGCGGGCATTGTGCTGGGACAAAAATACGTTCACGGCAGGCAGCCGCTTGAGGAGCTGATCCACCGGCTTGAGGCTCGACTGGTCGTCGAACAGATACGTCATGTGGGTGTGGACATCGATCAGCCCCGGGAGGGCCGTGTACGGACGAAGATCCAGCACCGTCGCGCCAGGCGGGGGCTGGGCCGCAGCACCACCGACGCTCTTGATCCGATTGTCCTCGACCACGACCAGCGGACTCGGGATCACCCGCCCGCTGCCATCGACCAAGCGACCGAAACGGAGCGCCAAGAGCTTCGCACTGGCATCCGCCTCCGCACCCAGCACAATCGTCGCCATCGTCGCCGCAAGAGCCACTCCACGGACGGCCCTTGAACGAACTCCGAAGGCGACGGAATTCGTGCTTGCTGTCATTCGCTGTCTCTCCAGAAACATCCCCGCCTGCCATCTCAGGATAGGCGGGAACCGGGGCCGGTTGTCTCGATCTTTGTGGGCCGCCTACAGCGCGAGGAGATCCTCTCCATTGTGAAGCGACTGGTGCGGCACCCCAAGCTTCTGCATCTCATGCTCGCCAAGCGGCAATGACTCGACCATCTCGGCAAAGGGATGAACGACGCCAAACTGCGTCGACAGCGCCCTCATGATGTCGTCCCACTCGCGCGCCGCTTGCAGCGTCGCTTCGACCAGGGCCGCATCGCGACCATGCGCGCCCCAGGCTTCCCGTAGCGCCGCCCGCCGCTGCCGATCGGCTGCGGTCAGCAGATACTTCGCCGCCGCCCGAGACAGCGGCAGTCCGCTGTCTCGACGCTCTGTAATCGGCTGGCCGTGGGAATCACCCACCACCGCCATCACCATCGCCTGGACCTGCTCCGCCGCACGGCCCCTCTCGAGCCTCTTTTCGACCGGCATCGCTGCGGGATGGTGTACATGCTCCATGGCCGATAACTCCTCGGCCAGCGCTCGCCATCGATCAACGCGGAGAGACAAAGAAAAACGCTTCGCTAACGGACTCGGAGTGCTCACAGGTCCGTATGTTAACCTTGCTCGCCCCCGTTGGTCCTACTTTTTTCGTCGGCTAGCTCCTCAAGAACCCCCCAGCGCACACCGCGATCGCTCACCACCACCTCGGAGACCGCCGCCCGCTCCGCCGCCCGCAGCAGGATCATCGCGCCGGCAAAGATGACATCGGCTCGTCGCGGGTCAAGTCCCGCCAGTTGAGTCCGCTCGGCGACGCTCTGCCGCCCCAGGTTGACGATGATCTCGCGCAGCCGATCGGTGGGAACCCGCAGCCCATCGACCTTGCGACCGTCGTACTCCGCAAGCCCCAAGTGCAGCGCCGCCACCGTAGTGGCCGTACCCGCCAGCGCCACCAGCTCCCCTTCCGACGACGGCAACTTCGCCAGCCCCGCATCGATCGCGTCCGTCAGCGCCGCGATCTCCGCTGCCGTTGGAGGATCATGATGGATGTGTCGCTCATGGAGCCGCACCGAGCCAATCTTCACGCTCGCCCAGCGCTCGGGCTGCGTCCCGCCCACGATCAGCTCCGTCGAGCCGCCACCGATGTCGAGCACGCTCCGCCGTCCCCCGGCAGGCAGCGGCAAGCTCTCGGCCACCGAGCGCCACGACAGCCGAGCTTCATCGTCCCCGGAGATCACCCGCAGCTCGATGCCCATTTCCTGCAAGGCGTCGAGGAACTCTCCGCTATTTTGGGCCGCTCGCAGCGACTCTGTCCCGACGGCAATGATCCGATCGGCATGCAGCGCCTGGGCCCGCTCGACTTGACGATGGATGGCCGCTAGGGCGCGGGCAATGGCCTCCGGATGCAGACGCCCGGTGCTGTCCAGATCTTGACCGAGGCGCGGCATCTCCAAGAAGTCGGCGACCGGCGAGAGGCGAGGCAGAGAGTCCGGCACGACATCGGCGACCAGCAACATCGCCGTATTGGTTCCACAGTCTATCGCGGCAAGACGCATGGCCTGCCACGCTAGCAGATTTCCCCGGCGAGCTGCCTAGCCGGACTGGAGGCGCTTTTGGAGATCGCGAATCACCGTCATCAAGTCGGCGGCAGACAGTCCTGATCCCGAGAGGTTTGCCACCAGGTTCTCACCAAACAGAAGCTCCGAATCGCCGGCCCGCTGCATCGAGATCGTCATCAGGGCTTCGTAGGTTAGCCGACCGGGGCGCCCGTTTTGCGCGATGAAGTTTCGGAAGAACAGATGCCGGCTGCCAAAAAGGAGCGCATCTGAGGCCGAGCCAAACACCGTGCAGTCGATGAGCGCGAGCACGTCTTCCTCATCGGGAACTTCGCAGAACTTGCGGGCATTGCGCAGCTTCTTATCGGGGATGTTCGGCAGCATGTACACCGACGCCAGCTGTCCAAACGGCCTCAGGACCTCGTGCAGCAGCTCGGCATGCAGCCGGACATCGACATACTTCGGCGGCGGCGTCGACAGCTTGGCCAAGAGCTGGTTGTGCTCCCCGTGGACAAACGCGGCCAGCTCTCGCCAGCGCGCCGGCACCGAGAGCACCCGACTGCCCAGTCGATCGAGTACCCGCTCTCGCGCTTCCTCATCATCGTCGCGCAGCTGCGCCAAGCTGCGGTCATCGGCTCGCCCACAGGCCGCCAGGGCCAGTCCGTGCAGCGACCGCGCAAGCAACCAGCGGCCAATCCCACGGGGATAGTCCAGCTCTCGCTGGAGCTGGGAGCTGGCGATCAGCTCGCGCAGCCTCGCAAAGTGACGCTCGCTATCGGCCAGGTTGTTGTCGTAGAGAAGGAGCACCAGGGCCCGCACCGGATACAGCAGGTCCGACAGGAAGCTCGCATCGTCGCGCTCCTCGGAGTCTGGACTCTGGAACAGCTCCAAGTGGGTCTGGCCAATGTCGTCAGCGAGCGCGTGCAGCTCAGTTGACAGATCGCGGCTGCCGCGCGGCTCGACAAACTTGCGAAACGGCGGCCAGCCAAGCGAGGACAGGACCTCGCCCGAGATCCGAAATGTGAGCTCCCACAGCCGATAAGGAAGCTTGTCCGCGATGGAGAAGGCCATACGCGGAAGCTATCGCTTCGGGCCCATTAGCGAGCCGATGATGGCGAGCAGGATGATAAAGCCGAGCAGGCCACCAGCGACAGCCAGCACCCAGAAGTACCAGGGCCAACCAGCGGGCTCGGCGGGCTCGAACTGGGGCAGCGAGGCGACTGTCGCCGGCTCCGAGACGACGTCGTCCTTGCCCGCGCGGAACGTGACCTGGAAGACGTGCTGCTGACCGTCTCCCGACTGGGTCAGGCCAAACTTGATCACGTGGGTCGAGAGCAGCTCCTCGATCAGCTGCTCGAAGTGGTTCCCAATCTCGCCCACCGACTTGGTGCCACGGGCGGTCGAGCAGGCAGCCTTCGACATCTCAATCAGGTTGCGCAGCCGTCCCGCCTCGAAGGGGCCGTAGCCGATTGTGGCCAGTCCCACTCCCGCATCGTGCGCCTTCTTGCCGACCTGCTCGTAGCTGTCCTTGGTCCCCGCCGCGTCGATGCCATCGGAGAACACCACCACCATCTTGCGCTTGCCCACCGACTCCCGCAGAAGGTCAATCGCCACCCGCACGCCGTCGAGCATGCGCGTCTCGGTCGCATCCTCATCGAGCTTGAGCTTGTCTAGCTCGCGCGCGACCTCATTGGGCCTCCCCAGTTCCTCGAGCTTCTTGTATTCCGCCGCGTAGCTGATGATGCCGATGCGACTCTCGGGGATCTTGGCCAGGGTCTTGGCCAGCCGGGCGATGCCACTCTTGGCCGCCGGCAGGCCGTCCTTCATCACGCTCGACACCTGCACCACCACGAACAGGTCGATCGGCTCCTTGGCCTCGGCGAACGACTGCACGTTGATCTGAAGATCGGTGAGCGGCGTCTGGTCCATCTGGAGCTTGAAGCCGCCCTTGCTCCGCACCGGCTTGCCGTCGTCATCCATGACGTTCACGTAGGCTCGCAGCTCGGGCAGCTTATCGATGGCGACGCTCTCTAGGTGGACCTTGACCCCCTGGGCGCGGGCACTCCCCGCAGCAAGCCACGTGAAGATCACAACAGCCAGGGCGAGCAGGTGCCCAAACCGCAGGCACAGAGGAGCACAAGGGGAAACCGAGCGGTGGTGCATAGGGCCCTCTCCAGACGGAAAAGCAGAAACTTCCACGCTCCCATCATATGGCGAAAGCGGACCCAGAAACCAGCGCCGGATTTGTGGTTTGGGCCGCAAGCTGACCTTGGTGCTAGACTGCCGCCGGTGCGTCGCCACACTCTTGTTGTCCTTCTCGCTGTGCCACTGGGTCTTTTCGCTGCTTGTCGCGCCAAGTCCCAGTCGCCCGCTCCGTCCGCCAACTCCTCGACCCTCTTGGCGCCGCAGCGCGTAGCCCCGGCAAAGCCGGCAAAGCCGCCTTTTGTCCGTCGCAATCTGCCGCGCATTGACGTCCACACGCACGTCCTCCTGGGAACCAGCCTGCGAGCAGCCCGACTGTTTGAGCAGTACGGAATCAGCCTCGCGGTCAACCTGTCGGGCGCGCCGGCCAGCCATGGCTTCGAGGAGTTCATTGTCGACAGCGAGGTCGCCTACGGTCACGTCGCCAGCTTCACCAGCCTCGACTTCGAGGAAGCCGAAAAGCCTGGCTACGGCCCGCGAATGGTCCAGGAGCTCGCCGCTGCCAAGGGGGCTGGGGCCAAAGGACTCAAGATCCCCAAGGGTCTTGGCCTCGGCTACAAGGGTCCGGACGGCAAGCTGCTCCAGGTCGACGATCCGGGGCTCGATGTGGTGTTCGACAAGGCGGGCGCGCTGAAGCTGCCGGTCGCAATTCACGTCGGTGATCCCCAAGCGTTCTGGCAAGAGCCTGGTCCCAACAACGAGCGCTTCGATGAGCTGCTCGCCCACCCCGAGTGGAGCTTCTACGACGCCCACAAGCGCGGCGAGATCCCGTCGTGGCGCGAGCTGTACGATGCGTTTTTGCGCCGGGTCGCCCGTCATCCCAAGACGATCTTCATCGGCGTCCACTTCGGCAACGCCCCCGAGGAACCGGATCTGGTGGCACAGGCGCTCGACAAGTACCCCAATCTTTATATCGATACCGCGGCGCGACTGCCCGCGATTGGCCGCAGCGATGCGAGTCACTCCCCCGAGAAGCTGCGGACCTTCTTCCTTAGGTATCAAGACCGGATCTTGTTTGGCACCGACACCGCGATTGGCCGCAACGGCGCCGCCGCGATGTTCGGCTCGGTGGGCACCGACCCCCCGACGCCAGCCGATGCCGAGCGCTTCTTCGACTCGACCTATCGCTACTTCGAGACCGACGATACGGACATCCCAAGTCCGACGCCGATCCAAGGCAAGTGGACGATCACTGGCATCAACCTGCCCAGCGAGGTCCTGGAGAAGATCTACTTCAAGAATGCCGAGCGGCTGCTCGGAGTGACGCTGCCGAAGTCGCGACTGCCTCGGCAGGAGCAAGGGTCGGCACCAACGGGAGATGAGCTATGAGAAAATGGGCAACACCACGGACCTGTGAAGCACGATCGATGACGATCCACGCGAGCCGAGCCAAGCACGTACGCCATTGCCTGATCGGGCTGCTCGGCCTCGCTGCGCTGAGCGTGACGACCAGCGGACTGGCCGAGCCGCCTGCGCCCGCCAAGGGCAGTGCAGCGCCAAGTCCAACCGGCAAGCCCGAAGAACCCGGAGCCAAAGGAATCAAGATGGTGAGCACTCCCTCAGGACTAAAGTACGTAGACGACAAGGTTGGAACAGGCGCGTCCCCGCGCAAAGGCCAGACGGTGGTGGTCCACTACACGGGCCGCCTCGCGAATGGACAGAAGTTCGACAGCTCGGTCGACCGCGGCAAGCCCTTCAAGTTCTCCATCGGCATCGGTCAGGTCATCGCCGGTTGGGATGAGGGCGTGATGAGCATGAAGGTGGGCGGCAAGCGGACGCTGATCATTCCCGCCAAGCTGGGCTACGGGGCACAAGGCGCCGGTGGAGTGATTCCCCCCAACGCCGAGCTGAACTTCGAGGTTGAGCTGCTGGGCATTGAGTAGGACCTGATCGCACGTCGGCTAGGTCTCCGACGTGACTGCGCTTCGCCGTTGAGAACGGCTCCCCCGTGGGGTACGCTGCAAGCGAATTGCCGTGTGCGCGCACGGCGGAGCGTAGCATGAGCGCCGAACGACCCCCCAAGGTGGAACCCCCAGCCCTGTCCCCCGCGGCCCCGCCGCCCCCGGCGCCGTCCCCTGCGCCCAGTGCATCATCCAGCGCTGGCCGGGATGCTCCTTCGAGCAAGGCCAGACATCCCATCTCGCACTTGATCGATGCCATTCGTGGCGACCGACCGTCGGGTAGCTCGCCGCTGCCCTCGGGTCTGACGCCGAGTCCATCGACCTTGACGCCGCATCCTTCGCAGCTGTCGCCACGACCGCCGCTGCGCAACTCCGGGCTGACGCCGCATCCCTCGCAGCTGTCGCCACGACCGTCGCAACTCTCGCCACGCACCACCCCCAAGCGCCACATCTCGCAGGTCATCGAGACGATGAAGCTGCCCACTCGGGAGCTGGCCGAGCGGCTGGTCCTCCTCGGTTTCGATGGCGAGACCGCCTGCGTGCTGCACATCCTGCCGCTCATCCAGGTGGCCTGGGCCAACGGCGAGATCAGTCGTCGGGAGCGCCGCCGCATCCTCCAGGTCCTCAAGCTGCGCGAGATTCCCGAAGGCAGTCGCGCTTGGCTGATGTGTGAGTCGCTGCTTGAGACGCGCCCCACCGATGCCTTCCTGCACTCCAGCCGGGAAGTGCTGCGGGACCTGCTCCGCAACGGCAAGGAAGGACCCGTCAGCGAGGAGCGCCAGCGTGAGGAGCGGGAGCTTATCGATCTGTGCGTCGACATCGCCGAGGCCTCCAGTGGCCTGTTCGGCTTGGTCCGCACCGTCAGCCCCGCCGAGCGCACCGTCATCGCCGACATCGCCGCCACCTTCGGTGATTCCGCCCAGAGCGAGCTGCGCCGACTGCTCAGCTAGCGCCGCCCTGAAGCGCTGCCCGGCAGATTTTTCTTCGTCTTTCGTCGCCCCGGTTGGTATGACCAAGCGGAGGAGGAGCCCATGGTCACCTTAAGCCTTTGCCGCGCCTGTAGTGGATTCCACAAGACCGATGCCAGCACCTGTCCCCACTGCGGAGCGGTGCCCACTGCAAGCAGCGCGATCCTGCTGCGCGCGCTCGGCGTCATGGCCGCAGTGGGTGGGACAGCCTTTGCAATGACCCTAATGGCCTGTTACGGCGGGCCCCCCGACAATCCGACCTGCCCGCCCCAGCTCGATGCCAGCTACGACTGGTGTCTCCACGGAGACGGCGCCAGCGATGGCAGCTCCGACGGTGCCTCCAGGGACTAAGCTTCGCCGCTGAGGCCGAGCGGTAGCTCGAAGCCCACGACGGCACCGCCACCTGCTCGGTTCCGGGCAAACACCCGCCCACCGTGCGCCTCGGCAATGCGCCGCACCAGGGACAGCCCAAGGCCCAGCCCACCGCCATCACGCGGCCCACGCCGGAACGCCTCAAAAGCCCGCTCTGACTCACCGTCCGCAAAACCGGCACCCTGATCTTCGACGGAAAACCGAGCTGAGCTGGCCAACCGCTCGACGCGCAGGAGCACTGGTGGCACCCCGTGCTTGTTGGCGTTGTCGAGTAGCGCCAAAAGCGCCCGCGACAGCAGGGTCGCATCCGCCGACAAAGTCACCGCGTCGGAGACTAGCTGGGCATCGACCAGCGCCGCTCGCTCCAGCGCCCGGGCTGCCAGATCCTGGCCGCTCACCGTCCGTCGCGACAGTGCCGAAAAATCGAGCCGCGCCTGCGCGAGCAGCTCCCCGACCAAGCGATCCATCTCGACAATCTCCTGGTCGATCTCATCGAGGTGCTTGTGGTTGCCGTCACGCGCCATCTCCAAAAGCAGGCGAATCCTCGTCAGGGGGGTCCGCAGCTCATGGGACACCGCCGCCAGCAGCTCTCGCTGATCCTTGAGCTGCTGCTCGATCCGACTCGCCATCTCGTTGATGGCCAGGGACAGCTCCCCGACCTCACCGACTTGACCGGGACGCAGCCGCGCCCGCCGATCGAGCTTGCCCTCGCCGAGCTGTCGCGCCACCTCCGCCAGCTCGGTCAAGGGCTGCCCCAGCCGATGTGCGACCCAGCCGGCGAGACTCCACAGCACGGCAACCGCCGCCAGCAGCGCGAGGATCGTTCGCTTCCACGGGGCGCGCGTCGGTATGGAGTCAAAACACAGCTCGGCCCGCCCAAGGAGCAGGCCGTCGCGCACAAGGGGAATCGCAAACGGAAAGCGGCAGCGACCCGGAAAGTTGTGCCCGTCGAGCAGCTCGCCACTCAGCAGCACCACGCGGGTGGCGACTCCCAGGTCATGCCCCATGCTCTGCTGCATCTGGAGACGAGCCGGGGGATGATCCCAGACGCTGAGCAGCTGCCGCGAGACAAACCGTCCGACGCCTTGCTGATGGGTTCGCCAGTCGCTGACGCTCCCCGTGGCCCGGAGTACCAGCACCACCGCTACCAGGGTCGTCACGATCGCCAGGGCCAGCCAGACAAAGAGCCGCCGCCTCAGCCGCGCGCGCAGGTAGTGCTGCATGCGCTCGCGACGGCTCCACGGCTGGCAGTGACGAGGCGAAAACTCCCTCACGGCTCGGCGTCCTTCGCCAAGACGTAGCCGACGCCACGGACCGTCTTGATCAGCTTGGGAGACTTGGGATCGTCGCCGAGCTTGGCGCGCAGATGCGAGATATGAACGTCGACGGTGCGCTCCCCCACCGTGACATCGTCGCGGCCCGCCAGAGACAGCAAGGCATCGCGCGGCACCACCCGACCAGCCCGCTTGGCCAGCGCCAGCAGCAGATCGTACTCAAGGCCCGTGATGTCCACCTCGCGGCCCTCGCTCAGCACCCGGCGCGCTGCCACGTCGAAGGCCAGTCCACCGACGATCAGTCGTTCACCTTCTTGGGTTGGCTGGGCACGGCGGAGCAGCGCTCGGATGCGCGCCAAAAGCTCACGTGGACTAAAGGGCTTGGCCAGGTAGTCATCGGCCCCAAGCTCCAGCCCAACCACCCGATCGGCCTCGTCGCCACGGGCGGTCAGCATGATGATGGGAACCCGACTGCCCCGGCTGCGGATGCGGCGACAGACCTCCAGACCATCAATGCCGGGCATCATCACATCGAGGAGCACCACATCAAAGCTGGTGCCGTCGAGGAGGCGGAGTCCGCGCTGGCCGTCGCCACTGTGTTCGACGGTCACACCGTTCTGACCGAGGAAGGTCTTCAGCAGCTCGGCGATGCGGTTGTCATCGTCGATGAGGAGGACGCGGATCTCTGCCATGGTCTTAGGAAGTCAGCCTTTCACGGACGGCAGGCCCTGTCTACTTGGCGGGAGGCGCGGTGGGAAGGTCGGTACTCGCAGTCGGTGGTGCAGCCTCGCTGTGACCCCCCCGGCAGCAGGACTCGCGGTGGCAGGAGCGAGCAAACGGTGCTCCTCCGCGATGGTAGTAACGCCAGCGAGCGAACTCGCCTCCGAAGCCGGCAATCACCCCGAGTCCGAGCAAGGCGATGATGAACTTACGTCGCATGGTCTGTACTCCTCACAGTCGTTTTTGCGTGCTTGGAACCCGCCCAGTTACCAGCGCCGGAAGAAGGGACCGTTTGCAATCAGCTCGGCCAGCTTCTCGCGCTGGGCCGCATCGAAGGTGGTGTGCAGCTTGGCGAGGGCATCGACCACCGACTTGCGCATCCGGTCATGAACCTCATCATGGCGAGCCACCACTTCAGCCAGAGCTTCCTCGCTGAACGACTCACTGCGCAGCGTCTTGGCGATGTCGGCCCGGGCCGCGCTGAGTACCTCGCGGTTCTTGCTCATCGAGTCACGGAGTCCTTCGAGGATCTCGCGGAGGACCTTCTCCTGCGCCGGCGTCGCGTGTACTTCCGAAGAGACGCGGCGGAGCAAAAAGTCCGCAAAGCCAAAGCCTCGCCAGCATCCCTCACCACCACCGCCCTCGGGTCCGTAGCCGTGGCCGTGATCGTGACCATGCCCGTGCCAGCCGCCATGCCAGTGTCCGCCGCCGCAGCCCCCTCCGCCACAACCACCGCCCCCGCAGCGTCCACGCCCGCAGCAGCCGCGCCGCAGAATCTTCGCCAGAACCACCAGACAAATCCCACCGAGAATAAATCCGCACATCGTCGTTCTCCCTGTTCGGACTGGACCCCCGCGGAGCAACCTGCATCCCGTGGCCCAGTGCTTATCTGTCTCTAACCGTAGCTAGCGACTGTTAAGCGTGCGTTGGGAGAACGTTAAGAAGTGTGAAGCGCCCGCACACCCCACTTGCCGCCCCCGATCGACTCATCGTCCCGTTTGACAGGGTCCGGACCTTCCCCGATCGACTCATCGTCCCGTTTGACAGGGTCCGGACCTTCCCCGATCGACTCATCGTCCCGTTTGAACAGGGTCCGGACCCTCCCCGATCGACTCATCGTCCCGTTTGAACAGGGTCCGGACCTTCCCCGATCGACTCATCGTCCCGTTTGAACAGGGTCCGGACCCTCCCCGATCGACTCATCGTCCCGTTTCGGCTAGATGTGGACCCATGGAAGCGCCAAGGCTTGGTGAGGACCGCTGCGAAGCTAGGAGCGCTGGCGAAGAAACTCGAGGCCGGGCTTGGTGCCGATGTGGTGGCGGGCTTCGATAAAGCGGATGGTGCCACTCTTGCTCCTCATCACCACGGAGTGTGTCGAGGCAGCGCCACCGAGGAAGCGAACGCCACGCAGCAAGCTTCCGTCCGTGACCCCGGTGGCCGCAAACATCACCTGGCCCTGCGCCAGATCCTCCAAGTGATAGATGCGACCGGGATCTTTGATGCCCATCTTTTCGGCCCGGCGGATCTCTTCATCGTTGCGCCAGCGCAGCTGCCCCTGCATGTCCCCACCCATGCAGCGCACCGCCGCCGCTGCCAGCACGCCCTCGGGAGCACCGCCGGTTCCCATCAGCAGGTCGATGCCGCTATCGGGTTGGGTGGCTGCCACCGCTGGTGCCACATCGCCGTCACTGATCAGGCGAATGCGGGCTCCGGCTCTGCGGACCTCGGCGATCAGCTCGATGTGACGATCACGCTCCAGAATGACCACCGTCAGGTCGGACACCGCACAGCGCTTGGCTTCGGCGACTGCCGACAGGTTCCAAGTGGGTGGCTTGGCAATGTCGATGGCCCCGCGCGCCCACGGCCCGACGACGATCTTGTGCATATAGGTATCGGGGGCGTTGAGAAACTGGCCATCATCGGCCACCGCGATGACCGCGATCGAGTCCGGCTGGCCCGTGGCGCAGAGGTTGGTGCCCTCTAGCGGGTCGACCGCAATATCAACCAGCGGCGCGTGATGATCGGGGTGCGTCCAGCCGCTGCCGACCCGCTCGCCGATGAACAGCATCGGGGCTTCGTCGCGCTCTCCTTCGCCGATGACCACCGTCCCCTTGATCTCAACAGAGTCGAAGGCGCGGCGCATCGCGTCAACGGCAGCCTGATCTGCGGCCTTGCGATCGCCCCTTCCCATCATGCGCGCACAGGACAGGGCGGCGGCTTCGGTCACACGGATCATCTCAAGAGCAAGGTTGCGATCCATCACAGGAGTTCTCCTTACGGGTCAAAGAAGCGGCGGACGCCAAGATTCCTCTGCTGCGACTACTCGGTATCGGCGAGCTTGCCGCGCTGGAGGAGCGCCTGCATCGACTCAGAGAGTCGACGGGGCCGACCATTGCGACCCACGACCGCATGGAAGGTCGAGCCAGCGATCAGCACATCGCGGCTCTCGCCATCGAGGATCTTGTAGTCGAAGATCACCCGCACCGGCCCCGGCTGCCGCAAGCTCGCATCGAGCAGCACGACCTGATCGTAGCGCGCCGACTTGTGATAGCGGACTTGCAGCTCGTAGACCGGCAGCAGCATGCCCTCGGTCTCCATCTGGTGATAGGAGTGCCCGAGCCGCCGCAGCCACTCTGCCCGTGCCTGCTCGAACCAGCGGAGCGCCACGGCGTGGTTGACGATTCCCATCTGGTCGGTGTCCGCGTAGAGCGCCCGAGCCGTCGAAACTACCATGCAGGGAACCTAGCAAGGCGGTGCGCAAATGGGAAGCTTGGGTCCGGATCTTCCGCCACTCAGCGGGTCAGCCGTCCGAATTTCCGGAGCACCTGCCGTAGGCGATCGTGGGGCAGCGCATGGATGGTCACTCCGTCCGCTCCGACCATGGTCTCTGCGGCAACCAGCGCGTTCACAATCGCCTCTTCAGTGGCACGCACCGTCGCTTGGAACAGCATGTCGATCCCTTCGTTGGCGACCGCTTGCCAGGTCTGAAGGCCGGTCGGGCTCACCTCCGGTTCGGGGGTCCCAAAGCCAATGAAGATGTCTCCCGAGGTGTTGTAAGAGACCGCGCCGAGCCGTCCCAGTCCGACCGACACCCGCCTGACCAGGCGCGTCATCTGATGCGGCAGCAGGGGCGCATTGGTCCCGACCACGACGATCAAGGAACCATCGCGACGCTTCTCACCAACCGGAGGGAACACCGGCAAAAGGTCCGGGATCTCTTGGCCGACCGGAACCCCCGCGATGCGCAGATCGCCGCGCCGTCCGTAGTTGGCCTGGACCAGGACCCCGACCACGTACTTGCCAGACGGCAGCTGGACCTCCCGCGAAGAAGTACCAATGCCGCCCTTCCACTCGCTCGTCATCATGCCGGTCCCGCCGCCGACGTTGCCTTCGCGGACTGGACCTGGGCGCGCGTCATCGAGAGCCCGGAAGACATGCTCGGGCTTCACATGCTGGCCGGCAATGTCGTTCAGGAAGGAGTCCGAGGTCTCGGCGACCACCGGCAGAGCGAAGGCCTCTTCCTGACCGGGGCTGGGCGGAAAGCGCCGGTTGCCCCAAGCAATCACGGCGTCCCTGACCACTCCGACCGAGTCGGTGTTGGTGATGAGGATGGGCGACTCGAGCAGCCCCGACTCATTGACCCAGTGACTGCCGGTCAGCTCGCCGTTGCCATTGAGGCTGATCACCGCAGAGACGCTCCGTGGTCGTGCCGTCTTGCCGCGCGGCAGAACGGCGGTCACCCCCGTGCGGACAGGCCCCTTGCCCACGACCAGCGGTCCGCTTCCAGAGATCAGCGTGACCTGCCCCACCTCGACACCGGGGACATCGGTGATGGCATTGAGGGGACCGGGCTGCCCTTCAAAGGGAACACCCACGTCGCGGGCTCGCGGCTTGGCTCGAGTGGCCGTCTTCCCGATGTCAGCAGCCGCAGCAGCTGGAGCCGCAGGGGCGGCAGGCGGAGCCGCAGCAGCAAGTCCACTGACCAAGAGCGAAGGCAGGAGCCAAGCCACCCCCAGCATCGAGAAGCAGCCACGTGGATAATGTCCCATCCGGCTCATCGTATCAGAGCTTGTGAGCCACGCGACTCCCCAGAGATGACTCCCCATGCCGTGCGGATTCCGAGATAAAATCAGAAGTTATGCTGCTTGCGGAAGAAGAGACGCTGGTGCTGGCCCGCGCAGTGCGAAGTGGCGATCTCACCGAGCACGAGCTTCCCCCGGAGTCCGCCTCGGTGCCTCATCCCGGAGAGACGCTGCGCTTTGGTCGACGGATCGATCGCCTGATCACCCGTGGCCGCATCAGTGAACAGCGCATCTTGCAGCTCCTGCGCGAGGTCCGCAGCGACAGCATCGGGACCGACGCGACGATCTTGCCGAAGCGCGAGGCCATCAGGAAGGACCTCGGGATCGATGTGACGCTGCTGCCAAGTGCGGACGACTCGCGGGACGGGATCGTCAGCTCGGCCAAGACGCCTTCGAGTCCCTTCCATTCGGACAGCAGCGTCAGGTCCGATGAGGACGTCACAGGACGGACCGTGGATGGCTCGCTGGTGGGTTACAAGGGTCCGCCCGCCAGCAGCCGCTTTCCGGTCGAGAAGTGGGATCGCTACCAGTTTCAGAAGCTGCTCGGCCAGGGCGGCATGGGGGCGGTCTACAAGGCCATCGACAAGCGACTGGGACGACCCGTGGCCCTCAAGTTCATTCGGGGCAGCGATGACCAGATGACCCACCGCTTCATGCAGGAGGCGCGGGCGCAGTCGCGGCTGGATCACCCGAACATCTGCCACGTCTTAGAGGTCGGCGAGGTCGAGGGCAAGGCCTATATCGCGATGCAGTTTGTCGATGGCGAGGCCTTCGACAAAGCGCAGAGCACGATGAGCCTCAACCAGAAGGTCCAGGTGATCCGCGATGTCTGCTTGGCAATGCATCACGCCCACGAAAAAGGCGTGATCCACCGAGACCTCAAGCCCTCTAA
>Ga0154020_10000165_pt1 | contig 76864 bp, 71 predicted proteins | sample Klosneuvirus_201_FD_109709 | JGI IMG/M metagenome (GOLD analysis project Ga0154020, IMG submission 109709) | Active sludge microbial communities from wastewater, Klosterneuburg, Austria - Klosneuvirus_20160825_MG | ecosystem: Engineered > WWTP > Aerobic digester > Activated sludge | place...
CCTTCTAAAGGACATACCGATCTAAGAAAGATAAGTTCTGTATTAGTTGTATTAACGAAAGATAAATCAAAATGGACTCGTTGCCCTGTACTCGAAATGCAAGAGAAATCTCACTTAAGTGAGGGTAATGCTCCTTACTTCTCTCCAAGAAATCATTGGTCAGTTGATAAGGATGGAAGATTTGACTCAACTCTTGCAGTGACCGACACAGATCCAAACTCCCCTAATTACATTTCGAAGAAAGGAATGGGTTGGTTCCCGGGATACGCGATCAATATTGAAACAGGTGAACGTTTGAATATGGCTTTCGGAGAAGATAGTTATCAAAAAGAGAACAACGGTCAGGATATGATGTGGAATCCTACAAACAGACGAGGTTTCCCTTATTCTTACTCATACGGTGGTAAACACTTTATCTACGTCTTTGCCGGAAACACCATTGCTTCGAATTTCATTAATACAGGAACGTATAACTGGGAGCCAGTTTTAGATGGTAAACCTTATGGAGTTGGAAGATACGATGGTGCAAAGAAAATGATGACTATTTTCAATGCTTTCTTTGATAAAACCACGCTCGGTTCAGGAAGTGATCCGGTTTCAGGAAATTACTTGTCACCACTGAGTGCAATTGAAAGAGATATTATGTGGGTGTCAATGCCAATGCTTGCTGCAGGTGCTTCAACTTTTTCTAATCCTGCGAATATGCCTTCCGATGTGAAGTTTCAAATAAATGTAAGTAAACCATATCGTTACGGATTCTCAGGTGTAGGAACATTTACTTCTCAAACCTATAGTAGTTTTAATAAGCTGATTTCGGTGAACACTCAGTCTAATCTTACTACTCACGTGAAAATTGGCGCAACTGTTAACAGCAACTTCCCAGTTTATGCATTCAATACAAATGAGATTGCAACTTTATTCAACCAGGCAGACGTTGCAAAGAATGCACTTGATAAGATCAAGATAGTTCCAAATCCTTATTACGGATCTTCGAGCTATGAAACAGGAAGGATCGACAATAGAATTCGAATTACAAACCTTCCTTCCGTTTGTACTGTGAAGATCTTTAGCATGAATGGAACTTTGATCAGAACACTTAAACGTGATGTGACCGGTCAGGAAGACGATTTTATTGCAGGAGACACCAAACAGAATAAGTATTCTTCATTTATGGATTGGGACCTCAAGAATCAGAGTAACATTTCCATTTCTAGTGGTCTTTATATTTTCCATATAGATGCCCCTGGTTTAGGTGAGAAGATTTTAAAATGGTTCGGTGTTGTTAGACCACTTGACGTTCAAAACTATTAATCTCCAAAGAAAAGATTATGATGAAAAATTTAAAATATATCGGACTCTCAGCAGTGATTATGGCATCCATTAATGGAAATGCCGGTAACCCTGAACGTGCAGGTCAGGCTGGCGCGAGTCAGCTTTTGATCAATCCTTACGCTCGAAATTCTGGTATGGCCGGATCGAATTCTGCCAGAGTGAGAGGTCTGGAAGCACAATTCCTTAATATCGCAGGTACTGCATTTACACGTAAAACTGAAGTGATGTTCAATCGCACAGTTTGGTTGCAAGGAACAGATATTTTTATCAATAGCTTTGGTTTGACACAAGGTATAGGCGAAACAGGAACGATCGGATTCGGTGTTATGGCCATCAATGCAGGAAAAATTGAGATCACCACCGAAGATCAGCCGGAAGGTGGACTAGGAACTTACAATCCAACATTCCAGAACATAAGCCTTTCTTACGCAAAAATGTTCTCTGACAACATCTATGGTGGCATTAATTTCAAGATCCTAAATGAGCAGATCCCAAATGTGAATGCAAGGGGTATCGCCATCGATGCTGGAATTCAGTACCACACTGGGAAAAATAATCAAATGCACATTGGAATCGCCCTGAAGAACTGGGGACCAAAAATGTCGTACAAAGGTGATGGTTTAAGCCGTCAGACTAGTGTGAAATACGGTTCAGGGTATCAATTAACAGTAAACAATCGTTCAGGCGCTTTTGAATTACCGGCTTTGGTTAATATCGGAACATCGTATGATCTATATTTGATGAAGGACAGTAGTGGAGTGTCAAAGAAACATCGTGTTTCTTTAAATGCAACGTACACTTCTAATTCATTCACTTATGATAATTACCTATTCGGTGTGGAGTACTCATGGAAGGATATTTTAATGTTCAGAGGCGGTCTTTATACAGAGAAATATATTTTCGACGCAGAGAACAGAAGAACAGCAATGACAGGACCTTGTGGTGGAGTTACTTTCGAAATTCCTTTCAATGAAAGGAAATCTACATTCGGACTTGATTATTCATATCGTGCAACAAATCCTTTCAGTGGAATTCACTCATTTGGATTTAGAATGAATCTTTGATCTTTTTTTATTATTTTTGTATTGCAGGAGTCCCGGTTTCTATCGGGATTCTTTGTTTTTAAAAGCGAGGCATATGGCACAACAAATCGGTTATTATACAGAAGAAGGTTTACAGAAACTAAAGTCAGAGTTACATCAGCTTGAAACTGTAGAAAGAAGAAAATGTACCGCAGCTGTAGCAGAAGCTCGTGACAAAGGTGATTTGAGCGAAAATGCCGAATACGATGCAGCCCGAGAAGCGCAAGCTCTCTTGGAAGTTAGAATAGGCAAATTAAAAGATGTTATTGCGAATGCAAGATTGGTAGATGAGAGTCAGCTCGATTTAAGTAAAGTAAGTATACTCACAACTGTTAAGATAAAGAATTCTAAGAACGGTACTACCATGAAGTATACCTTGGTTGCCGAAAACGAAGCAGACCTCAAGGCAGGTAAAATATCAGTCGATTCTCCGATCGGTAAGGGATTACTGGGAAAGAAAGTAGGTGAGAAGGCAGTTGTTCAGGTTCCCGCAGGAGATATCACTTTCGAAATACTGGAAATTACTATCTGAAATGGCAAGTATCTTCTCTAGAATAATTAACGGGGAAATTACTTGTTACAAGATCGCAGAAGACAATCATTATTTCGCGTTTCTGGACATATCCCCACTTAAAAAAGGACATACACTGGTTGTTCCAAAAAAAGAAGTTGATTATTTGTTTGATCTTGATGATGCAACGTATCAGGGCCTGCTTCTTTTTTCATCAAAAATAGCGAAGGCGATCAAAAAGAGCGTCCCTTGCAAAAGAGTTGCGATGCATGTGATCGGACTCGAAGTGCCGCATGCGCACATTCATCTCGTTCCTATCAATACAATGAACGATAGCAATTTTTCAAATGAAAAATTGAAACTTACCAGCGATGAAATGAAGAGTACGGCAGAATTGATCGCTTCTAATCTTTGACCATTCTGTAAATGATGCTTTTACAGTTTCATTAACAAACTCTTCAGACTCACTCTTTCATTTAAGAAGTCATTCAGTTTTTCGATGCTGATCCTTTCTTGTTTCATTGTAACTCGATCTCTCACGGTTACTGTTTGATCTTCCAAAGACTGATGATCTACTGTTATACAATAAGGAGTTCCAATCGCATCTTGTCTGCGGTATCTCTTTCCAACTGTATCCTTCTCATCTGTGATAACGATATGATCGAATTTTAATTTGTTCACGATCTTCTCTGCCAGCTCAGGCAAGCCATCTTTTTTCACTAATGGAAAAACAGCCGCCTTAATAGGAGCAAGGGCAGGAGGCAGATTAAGAACTACTCTTGTTTCTCCATTTTCCAGTGTCTCTTCTTTTAGTGCTGTAGCCAGTGTGGCTAAAAATAAGCGATCCAGTCCAACAGATGTTTCTACCACATAAGGAACATAACTCTGATTTTCTTCCGGATCAAAGTACTGTAATTTTTTTCCGCTGAATTGCTCGTGTTGTTTCAGGTCAAAATCTGTTCTGGAATGGATCCCTTCCAGTTCTTTGAATCCGAATGGAAACTGAAACTCTATATCGCAGGCAGCATTCGCATAGTGCGCCAATTTCAAATGATCATGATAGCGGTAGTTCTCATTTCCTAATCCTAAACTCTGATGCCATTTTAGTCTTGCTGCTTTCCAGTATTCGTACCATTGCATCTCTGTTCCAGGTTTTACGAAGAACTGCATTTCCATCTGTTCAAATTCACGCATGCGAAAGATGAACTGTCTTGCCACGATCTCGTTTCTAAATGCTTTTCCGGTTTGTGCAATTCCGAAAGGTATTTTCATTCTGCCTGATTTTTGCACGTTCAAATAATTCACAAATATTCCCTGCGCTGTTTCAGGTCTCAGGTAAATAGTACTTCCTTCTTCTGCAACTGATCCCATTGAAGTAGAGAACATCAGATTGAATTGCCTTACATCTGTCCAGTTCCTGCTTCCACTGATAGGGTCTACGATCTCGCAGTCCACAATGATCTGTTTTACCTCCGCAAGGTCATTCTCATTCAATGCTTTTTTAAATCTTGCATTGATCTCATCTATTTTCTTTTGATATTCAAGTACTCTTGTGTTGGTGCTCTTGAACATCACTGCATCAAAATTCTCAAATCGTTTCGCGGCCTTCTCAACTTCCTTATTGATCTTGTCTTCGATCTTGGCAACGTGTTCTTCTATCAAAACATCCGCCCTGTAACGCTTCTTGCTGTCTTTGTTGTCGATCAATGGGTCATTGAATGCGTCCACATGTCCGCTTGCTTTCCAGGTTGTAGGGTGCATAAAAATGGCGGCATCGATACCAACAATATTCTCATGCATTTGCACCATTGCCTTCCACCAGTATTCACGCAGGTTCTTCTTTAGTTCGGCACCATTTTGCCCATAATCATATACTGCACTCAGGCCGTCATAGATCTCGCTGCTTTGAAAAATAAATCCGTACTCCTTGCTGTGGGAGATCACATTCTTGAAAAGATCTTCTGGTTTAACTGACATATAAAAATTTGATGGGCAAAAATAGCCAATAAATTGATAATTTTAAGCGTGAAGCAGATCTCCTTAATACTCTTTTTTCTACAATCCCTTTTCATAGCATGGACAGAGCGATTGGAATTATATAGGCCCGGGTAAATTAAAAGAGCAGGTGAAAGGAATGATCAAGTCTGTTTGGTGCGAACAGAGCGATCTTAACTTTGTTTTGGCAGGCTCTGCTGCCGGTGGATTGTTCAAAAGCGAGAACGCACTCAGTGAAGAGCCACAATGGGAATGTATAACAGATTCCTATACACTCCAGTCTTTTGGTGTAAGTGATATTGTGGTTATTTCAAATACGAATAAAAAGGAAGTATTCATTTCAACTTCCAGCAGAAGCGCTTTGGCAGAAGCATATGGAAATGGAATATTGCATACCATTAATGGCGGTGATACTTGGGAACATGTAGGCCCCGGCGATAAAAATGACATTCTTTTTCCGATGGATGGTTTGATCCGGAATAAAGAGAATGAGAGGGAGATGTTGGCCTTTGCGCAGCATTTGGTGTATTTTACAACAGATGCATGGGATTCATTCAAGACCATTGACATTGGTTTAAATAAAGAAAATAAAGATGTGAGCATTTGTGATGTTGAATTCGCGCCCTTTGAGAATGGAAAATTTTATATCTGTACAAGGACGAATAATTCGCAAACAGCAAAAGTATATCAATACGAATTAAAAGGCGAAGTCGTAAAAGATATGACACCTTCAGAATTTCCTTCCGAAAGAATGGAAGTCGCCACGATCCATAATTCAAAGTATAAGGGCAAATTCTATCTGGCAGGTGGGGCAGCTTCTTGTTATGTTATGTATTTTAATGGAACAAGATTCTCTCCTGCACTTAATAAAGAAGGTTTATACCAAACATTTGCCAATGCATACTGGAATTTTGAATTGGCCGTGAACCAGAATGACACCAATGTCCTTTACCTGAGTATGACCGAGACTTCGAAAAGCATAGATGGAGGAAAAAGTTTTTATAAGCTTTCGCAATACAATGGAGAGAATACGCATGCAGACAACAGGGCTCAGTTGTTGGTGAAGCAAACAATCAAAGGAACTGATGACCTGCTGATGGTAGGAAATGACGGTGGGGTTTCTGTTTACGAAGAAGAAAAAAAGAATTGGAAGAATTTGAATGGAAGTGGGTTGAATGTAAATCAATTCTGGGGAATTTCAGTAGGGCAGAGCGATAGTTTGCTTCTGGTTGGAGGAACCGCAGATAACGGTGGTTTCGTTCTAACAAACAAGAAAGCAGTGAACACGGTGGGTGCCTGTGGAGACGGATATATGACGCAAGTGATCGATGACGAGGGAGCAGTATTAGAATGCAATACACCTTCCATCTTTTATTATGATCTTAAAAGGAATTCGCTGAATGGACTTCATATTAGCGATCAGCGATATGACAGTAAACGTCCTCTTTGCAGAAACGATTCCTTCGTTTATGTGGGTTATTCCGACTGCTGGCGAATCAGTATCATTGATCTTAAAAAAGGAAATCTCACTTTTGATAATTTTAGTCAGTTACCGGTTGTTTACAATGCAAATGGTAGCATTAAAAACGCATCGGTAAAAAGCATGTGTGTTGGAAAGCTAAATGAAGCTGTTATGGCCTATCGCGATCCGAACTGGGGTGATATTGAGAATAAAGGAAAACTGTATTATTGTCCGGATCTTCAGAAGAAGAAATGGACCGATATCACCAATGATGCAGTCGGAAATAATTTTGCAATCTGTCAGTGGAGCGAGATCAGTTCGGTGCAAATGGATGATGAAGTAAAGGGTAAATTCTATCTTGTAAGTAAGGATATCTTTCATCAGACCAATTCTAGATTGTTTTCAATGCAATTCATTCCTGATTCCGGAAAATGGATCGTGAAGGAGATAGGATCGGGGCTGCCAAAGATCGGCATCAATGATATATGTGTCGATCCGTTCAGTCGTATGATCTATGTTGCTTCTGATAATGGAATTTACGCCTCCGACCTTCATGAAGATTCACTACAATGGAGAAAACTGAATGGTAAAAGAGGAGACATGCCTTCGGTTCCTGTATTTGATCTAGATATTAATTATGCTACAAATACCTTGTATGCAGGGACTTTCGGAAGAGGGGTCTGGAGTAGTAAGCTTCTTCAGAATAATAAGAATAAAAAATTCATAGGAAGGAATACTACATTCAGAGATAGCTACAAGCTAGATGGAAAACTAATATTAGGCCTTAAGAAGCAATGTACCTTCAATGACAAGTTGATCATTACCTCCGGTTCAGTTATTGAATTAAAAAAGGGAAGTAAACTTTATCTTAAAAATAAGAACAAAATACGTGATGAGAATAACAGGATCGTAGATATCAATCATTTCATAAAGAAGTCGGCTTCTTCACAAGTTATCTTCAAAGAATGAGATTGTCGATCAAACGGATCTTACCTACATAACAGGCAATGAGTGCAATGTATTCACGGCCTTTCTCAAATGAATTGATTTCCTTTAAATTTTGTTTTTCACAGATCGCAAAGTAATCCGGTTTGTAAATTGAATTAGTAGAAAGCGCCTTCTCAACCTTTTCTTTTATTTCCTTTGGTGAGATCCCTTTCTGGTAATTTTGTTTCGCTTCCAGTAAAAGCCGAGAAAGAAGCACGGCGGCTTTTCTTTCTTCTGTATTTAAAAGACTGTTTCTTGAACTCATTGCCAATCCATCTGCCTCTCTTAAAGTTGGACAAGGTATTACTTCGGTCTTGATTTTCATTTGCATCACCAATTCCTGTATGATCATCACCTGTTGCATGTCTTTCATTCCGAAAAACGCTTTGTCTGGTTCTACGATCAAAAGAAACTTTCGTACTACCTGCGCTACACCGTTAAAATGTCCGGGACGATGTTTCCCTTCCAGCACTTTTTCTAGCTCGCCAAAATCGAATGATACATTTTCTTCTTTAGGATACATTTCTTCCACGCTGGGAATGAATACAGCATCGCATGGCACAGTTCTTAGTAAGTTCTTGTCCTCTTCAATGGTTCTGGGATACCTTTCCAGATCCTTCTTGTCATTGAATTGCGTAGGATTCACAAAAATGCTGGCCAACACCAGATCGCATTGCTTTGCCGCTATTTCAACCAGACTTAAATGACCGGCGTGTAAAGCGCCCATTGTGGGCACAAAACCTATTTCACGACCTTTCTTACGCTCAGATGCCAAAAAGTCTCTTAATTCGCTTATTTTCGTGAATATTAACACGTTTTAAAGGGGGCTAATGTACATTTAACTTTGAAATTCGGCTTTTTTTTTATTACTTTTGTATATTCTTTTAAAAAAAGGAACGATTATATGAAGAAAGCCAGAGTCCTTTTTGTTTCTCAAGATATTACTCCATACTTAGACGAAACATACATCGGTAAAATTTCCAGAAAACTTCCACAAGGCATCCAGGAGCGCGGAAAGGAGATCCGAACGTTCATGCCTAAATACGGTTCTATCAACGAGAGACGTCACCAATTGCACGAAGTAATTCGTCTGTCAGGTATGAACCTGGTAATTAACGACGTAGATCATCCTTTGATCATTAAGGTAGCCAGTATTCCAAGTGCCAGAATGCAGGTCTATTTTATAGACAATGAAGAGTTTTTCAGCAGAAAGGCAACTTTAACCGATAAAACATCAGGAAAGTACTTTGACGATAATGATGAACGCGCTATGTTCTTTGTTCGTGGGGTTGCTGAAACTGTAAAGAAACTCGGTTGGCAGCCTGATATCATCCATTGCCATGGATGGTTCACTTCACTGATGCCGTTGTACATCAAGAAATATTATGCTGAAGATCCATTGTTCGCAGACACCAAGATCGTGGTTTCATTGTACGATGATGAGTATCCAAAGACCCTGAATAAAAAATTCATTGAGAAACTTACTTTCGATGGATTCAATAAAAAAGACATCAAACATATTACAGAGGAATCAACTCACTTGAATATGATCAGACAATCCATTGATTTGGCTGACGGATTGATCCAGGGTTCAGAAAAACTGAGTCCTGAAGTTGAGAAATTTGTGAAGAAGAGCGGTAAGCCGTTCTTAGGCTTCAAGAATGAAGTTGAATACATGGATGCGTTCAATGAATTCTACGATATCATTCTGGAAGAAGAGAATGTATTGAGTTAACGATCTCTTTTATATCTTGGATACCCCGGTTAATACCCGGGGTATTTTTTTTAAACTTTTTTATGCATTGGGGAAACTTAATTTAAGTACTTTAGACCTTTATTAATTGAAAAAAGCGAAACATATTCTCTTCATTCTTTCATTCGGATTCATCTTATTCGCATGTAAAAAAGATCATAGTGTTTTAGGCGTTGAAGTTCAGCCTGCATCTGATGCACTGGCGGTTTCTTTCAGTGATACTTCACGTTTGTATTGCCATACAATCGCTTATGATTCCATTCTTAGTTTTAATGATCGTTATAAATTCCTTGGAAGTAATCAGGACCCTATCTTCGGCAGAACAGATGTTGGTTTGTACCTCAATGCGAATATTCTGAACAATCAGACTAACATTACATTCGGAGATGATCCAAACCTTATTTCTTCAGAGATCATCCTTGCAGTTGCTTCGCTTGATTTTTTAGGCACCTATACCAACGCACTTACCTATTCGGTTTTCCCACTCACTTCGCAACTTGTGTCTGGTAAATCTTATTACACAAATGGCTCTTCCATTTACAACAAGAATGCAGTACTTGCAAATTACACGGGAACGCTTCAGTTAATGGATGGAAAACTTGTCGTAAGAATTCCGATCGATAATAATTACGCCAGTTCAATATTGACGAACAATCAGTTTCTGGTAAATAATTCCGTTTTCCAGAATACCTATAAGGGTTTTTACATTTCCACTTCAGGAAGCAATCTGAATCCTGTCAATCAGCAAGGCTTCATCGCTAAATACGATCTCGAAGATCCCTTGAGTGGTTTTTACTTGTATTATCAGAATGGAACGCCCTCTGCTGTAAAAGAAAATAAAAGTTATCGTTTTACTTTTTCTGGTGTAGATGCAGTACGTTTCAATTCGGTGAAGTATGATAAAGGAAGTATTCCTGATCAAAATTTACATGCGCAATTGGTCAACAAAGATACAGTCAAGGGCGCACAGTCACTTTACCTGAAAGGATTAGGAGGCACCAAACTAAAAGTCTATATACCGGGCTTAAAGAATTATGCAGATTCTACTTCAATATCGGTGAACAGGGCAGAGGTCGTGTTTTATTTAGATCCTTCCTTTGTCAGTACCGGAGGAAGTTATTTCTTTCCTCCGAAATTCTCTCTTCTTCCAATTGATGAAAATAGTCTGGAGTTATTTGCCCTCGATCAGGCGAATGAAACGGACCTCGCGCGATACGATGGCAAGTATGATGCTACTGGTAATCGCATTGTTTTCAATATTTCTAAGACCTTTCAGGCCATCATGCGTGGAACAAAAGTCAACAGAGGTTTTTATCTTGTGATCGCTGATCCGATCCCGCTTTATACAGCAAGAAGGGATAATTACGCAGAAAGAATTGTGTTGGCCGGAACAGCCAATCCGAATCTTTATCCAAGATTGAATTTAAGCTACACAAAACTGGATAAAGTGAAGTGATTTTAATTACCTGATTTTTATGATCAGATAATTTTTACTGAATCGATCCGTTATACAACTTTGATCAGGAACAAGAAAATAGCAGAACTTCTAGGGGCAACATTCAATGTAAAATCCGATCCTATTCATTTTATATGGATCTATTCGGAGCAGAAAAGTGAACGATTGCTTTACACGTGTGATTTTATTTTCCGACATTTTTTAAAGATCGAATTCAAGATCATTACACAGCTTGATGGAAAGTTAAATGACGGGAATCCGGTGATCAATTACTCTAAAAATACGCAAGCAGGAGGGATTCAGATCCAGCCTGAAGGATTGTTGTTTGAAACCGGCATCAGGAAAAATATTCCTGAATTTAGAAAGGAGAAGGATAAATTCTGTTTGTTTCCTGGTAAAATTGGAACTTCATTCGATCTTTTTTCTTCTGTATTTTTTATGATCTCCAGGTACGAAGAGTGGCAGGAATACAAGCCGGATCAACATGGAAGATTTGAACTGCAACAAAGTATTCTCTATAAAAATGACGTTCATTTGCGTCCCGTTGTGGATGAATGGATCATGTCATTGCGTGAAATGATCTCGAGCCAATTCAGTTCTTTTTCTTTTCCTGCGAGAGAATTCAGAACACTGGCCAGTATTGATGTTGACAATCTCTTTGCATACAAACACAAAGGTTTATTGCGCACTTCCGGTGCCATGCTGAAGGATGTTCTTAAAATGGATTTTAATAATGTTAGCAGAAGAATGGCTGCGATCAATGGAAAACAAAAGGATCCGTTTGATATCTATGATGCATTTTCTGAATTCTGTCATTTGAATAACATACCTCTGATCTACTTTTTTCTATTCAATGACAAAGGAAAATATAACAGGACAATTGATCCGGCCTCGAAAATTTTCGAAGCTACTTTCAGGCGCGTGCGAGATCATGATGCCATTGTGGGACTTCATCCCGGATATGATTCAAAAGAGACAGAAGCAGAATTTAGTGAAGAATATAATGGTTTCTGCAAGGCAGCAGAAGAGAAAACGGAATTCACTCGTCAGCATTATTTGCGATTTAATATCAGATCCACTCCTCAGCTTTTAATGAAAATTGGGATCACGGCAGATTTCTCTATGGGATTCGCTTCCGGTTCCGGATTTCGCGCCGGCACAAGCGAGGCATTTCCTTATTATGACTTGGAAAAAGATAGAAGGACGGACTTCCTGCTAATTCCATTTTGTGCCATGGATGGCGCCTATTTTATTTATCAGAATATTTCTGCAGAAAAGGCACTTATTGAATTAGTGAAGATAAAAGAAGGAGTGAAAAAAGTGAATGGATTATTCACTACAGTCTTTCATGAACGCACTTTTGATGATCAATTGTATCCCGACTTCGGAGAGATGTATAAGAAGCTATTGACGACTTAAGGACGATAATTCAATTTGTATTTATACAAGCCTTTGGCGTTGGCCGGAACTGAAAATGCTTCCAGATCCTTCAAGATCCTTTCAATTGCATTTACTTTTTTATTGCTTAGGCCATTTGCATTGTAAATATTCACTTTTTCCACTTTGCCTTTTTTGTCGATCAGAAGCTCTGCATCAAAAGCTACATTCACTTCTTCCGAATTCAGTTTATTGCTTAGATCTTTCATTAATTCTTTCTCTCCGGATTTATATTGATATTCGAAAGAAATATTTCCTGGCCCGCTATTTTTTCCGGAAGTAACAGCTTCATATGTTGGAGCACTAGGAGAAAGTTTACTCTCATTCTTCTTCTCCGCTTCATTTTCAGATGCGGCGAGGCTGATGTCTTCGTCTCTTTCCTGTTGTTGACTAGGTTCAGTATCTTGTTTGCCTGCCACAGAACTGCGCGATTTTTTTCTGGCTTTTTCCTTCGAAGATCTGGCTAGATTACTTTCTGCAGAACCAGTGGCCGGTACGGCTTTGGTATCTGAACTCAATTGATCCTTGAAGTTTTCTGATTTTTTATCTTCTGATGGTGATTGTTCCCGGTCGGCAGCTTTTGCGATCCCTTTTTTAGGGGCTTCTTCGCCGCTTTTGGCGTTGTCATTTCGGATATCATCAAGTGCTGAACTTTCTTTTGATTCTTCCACAACAATATCCTTGGTTTTTTGTGCAACACCGCTTCCATTTTGCTCATCGGTCACAGTAATGGGCTTACCTTCTGATCTTTTTTCAGCTTCATTCAACGACTGTTCTTTTGTGACTTTATTCAGCGATTCTTTTGCGCCGGATTCCTTGTTTTTTTCTAACGAACCAATCTCAGCAGGAGATTCTGCAGGTGCTGGTGTCATCTTTGCAGCTTCAGGTAATGAATTTTCTTCCGTTTTTGCATTGATTGCCAGCCCGGTTTTTTCTTCCAATCCTGAATTATTGAGTACAAAAAGCACGCTTAATCCAATAACAAGCACTAGTGAAGCAGCTGCTAAAAGAAAGATGCGTGGATTTTGTTTTTTTGGCTTGAACACTTTCTGTTCCATTTCAGCATCGAGTTCTTCTTTTAACTGAAAAGCCTCTTCGCCTGAAAGCATATCGAATCCTTCGATGGCTTCTTTTTCAAAGTCATCGAGTTGTGATCTGTCTTTTTGATTGAGGAGATCGCTCAGTTCTTTATGATCCTTCTTGTTCTCCATTGAGTAATTCTTCCATTTTTATTTTTAAATTCCTTTTGCCGTTCTGTATATAACTTTTCACATCGTTATTGCTATACCCGGTTATTTCCATGATCTCAACATATGACTTGTTCTTCAAATAAAACAATTCAATGCAGATCTTTTGTTCTTTATTCAGTTTTTCAAGTGCTGATTCCATGGTACTGATCTGCTGTTCTTTTTCCTTTAGATGATCAGGCGAGCTGAAATCCATAATTAAATGTACATTATCCTGTAAATCAAGCTCTTTCTTTAATTCTCTTTGCCTTTTTCTTAATTCCATCAAACAAGAATTCTTAGAGTACACATAAAGCCAGCTTTTGAAGAATTGGATCTTATGTTTTTTCAGATCGGTGAGAAGCCCGCTGAAGATCTGAATGACTAAATCTTTGGCTTCATCCTTATTTTTCATGTATTTGATACAGAGACCTAGAACGAGATGTCCATAACGTTCATAGAGAGCACCAACAAATTCATTGTTGTTTGTCTCTAAAAAATTGTTAATTAATTCATTATCGGTATAATGATTGTATTTAGAACTGACAGGCAAACTCTGCGAATTTTAGTACTAAATTACCAAATAAACAGTTATTTGCCATTTAAAAGCAAATGTTATATTTGTAATTGCGTTTTAAGACTGAAAACTTACCATAAATATCTACTGTTATTGCTCTGTTTACTATCTCTAAGGTTTCAGCAGCCTTCCAACTATGACACAAACGCAAAGATCAAAGCAGTCTTTATCTACAATTTCACGAAGTATTTTGAATGGCCCGATAAAAAGAAGGCTGGAAATTTCGTGATCTATGTGGCAGGAAAGAATGACAATCTTATCACAGAATTAAAAACACTTGCAACCAAACGGAAAGTGGGGAATCAGGATATTGAAGTGAAGAATACTCCTGTTTTTGACCCATCCGTAGCAGCAAGTATCATTTATTTATTACCGGAAGAAGGAAAGAATGTTGCCACTGCTTTGACAAAGAACAAAGGCAATGGTACTTTGCTTGTTGCAGAAGCACTCAATGCTTGTAAGTCAGGTGCAAGTATCAATTTCACGGTAATTGAAAGTAAGTTAAAGTTTGAGTACAGTAAAAGCAATGCGGTAAAAGCAGGTTTAAAGACGAATGATGATTTCAAGGCTTTAGCAGTAAAAAATATAGACTAATAAGATGAAAAGATGAATAAACTGCGCAACATATTTAAAAACCTACTGCTTGGCATGATCATGCTATTGGCAGCTACAGGTTTTGCGCAAAGAGATAAACTGGACAGGGCCATTACCTTGTATCAGGCCAAGAGCTATGATGCTGCCCGTTCTGCTATCGACAGCGTGGTAAGGCATCCCGAGACTTTCAATGATCCGGCGGCCTGGAGCACACGTGCCTTTGCCTATTTTGAACTGTACAAACGTACTGAGCGTAATAAACTGAATTCTCCATTACGTGATACGATTGTGTCGTCTTTAAAGCGATCCAACTCTTTCAAGCCGGATGCAGATTTTGCAGCCAATAACAAAAAACTGATGTATAATATGTCGGTTGCTTACTACAATGTAGCCTTACAGCTTTTACAAGATTCCGTAAATCATGCTCGCAGTCTGATAGCTTATAACAAGTCAAAAGAATTATCAAAAACGATTAAACCCGACACGAATTTTACGTCTGCGGATGTAGAGTATTTTTCAACCACCGGTGCAATTTATTCAGATATTTTCAATAAGGATAACAGCAACATGAAGGCGCAGGATATTGCCAAAGTAGCCTTACTTAAAGCGATCGAGTTGCAGCCAAATAATTCAAAATCCAATTATAATCTGGGAATCATGTATTACAACCAGGCCGCTAATCTGGGCAAGACTCTTGATTATGGCGCAGATATTTCTCAGATCGATGTGATCGTAGAAAGCATAAGTAAGTTAGCTAAACAAGCAGAACAACTTATCGATAAAGTGTACAAGAAAGACCCTAAGAATCCCAAAGCGGTTGAAGCACTTTATCTCATCTACAGAATGCTGAACGATCCTGTAAAGACTGAGGAATTCAAGAAGAAATGTATTGAACTGCAAATTAAACTCGACTGATCCTATGGCATACAGATTTACAATAGGACGTAGGATCGGTTTCGGTTTTGCTGTTTTTATTCTCATGACAATGGTGGCCTTCATTTCCACCATCATTACCATCAGAAACAGTAAAAGTCAGACTGAGACAGTCGTGGGTCAGGTTACACCAAGTGTGGCTGAACTTAAACAGTTAAATTTCTTACTTCAAAAATCACACACGAATATTTCAAAGTGGTTTTACAATAAGAGTTTCAATGATGTTGAGTTCCGAGAAGAACTCATCAATATCATGGATAAGGATTATGATGCGCAGAAAAAGCGGCTACAGGAATTATCCAGAAAATGGACTGTAAGTGAAAAGGATCAGCTGCGAGTTATCTTCAACCGGATCGAAACACTTTTCAAGGTGTATAAGAATGAGATAACCGGGCAATTGACTTCAACGGAAGCCTATGAAGATCCAAATATCATTATGATGGCCAGGATGTCATATGAAGATTCAGAACTTAATATTAAAACATCCTTTACTTTACTGAATAACCTGATCGATTCCAAACAGAAACACGCAGTCGAAGTAACAACATCGATGTTCAGAAGCTTCAGCTTCCTGAATACGTTTGTTGAGATCATGGGAATTGTACTTGTGATTGGGGGTATACTTATTGCTGTCTTCACTACCCGTTCAATCACGCGTCCGGTTCAGAAATTAAAGAAGATACTGCTTTCAATGGGTGTTGGAATTCTTCCGAAAGAAAGGATCAGTACCGGAGATGATGAAGTAGGGGAAATGGGTAAAGCCTTGAATGAGCTGGTGCAGTCAATGCATCAGACCACAGATTTCGCAAAAGAAACAGGAGCAGGAAATTTTGATGCAAGCTATACGCCATTGAGTAAGGATGATTCTCTTGGGCATGCCTTGTTAAAGATGAGGGATGACCTTGCGAAAAATGAAAGAGAACTCGAGCAGAAAGTAATTGAAAGAACCGAAGAAGTAGTTCGCCAAAAGGAAGAGATCGAAGGGAAGAATTCCGAGCTGGAGATCCTCTATAAACAAGTTACGGATAGTATCCATTATGCGAAGAGAATACAGGAGGCAATTTTACCGCCCAATTCTTTTATCTCACAAGTGCTTCCAAATTCATTTGTACTCTATAAACCAAAGGATATCGTTTCCGGAGATTTTTACTGGGTAGAAAAGAAACACAAACTCATCTATTTTGCAGCCGTGGATTGTACCGGACATGGTGTGCCGGGTGCCTTCATGAGTCTTGTTGGACATAATATATTGAAGGATATTATCAATAATTCGGATATACTTAAACCTTCTGAGATTATGGATACGCTGCGTGAAGGCGTGATCAATACACTTCATGTGGATAAAACAGGTAAAGAGACAAAAGATGGAATGGATATGACATTATGTTGTCTTAACACTGACACATTAGAATTACAATATGCAGCCGCTTTCAATCCATTGTACATTGTTCGCGATAATCAACTGGTCGAGTACAAAGCCAATAAATTCCCAATCGGCGCATTCATCGGCGAGAAAAAGAGCTTCACGAATCACACGATACAATTGAAAAAGAACGACCAGGTTTATATTTTCAGTGATGGTTATGCAGATCAGTTCGGCGGACCACGCGGGAAGAAATTCATGGTCGGGAATTTTAGAAAGTTATTGAATGAAATTGCTGTTCTGAATACAGAAGAGCAAAAGAATATTCTGGAGAATACCCTCGCAGAATGGAGAGGTGATCAGGAGCAAGTAGATGATGTTTTGGTGATCGGGGTGAAAATTTAATATTCAATAAAATGAATCGCTTTCTCTTATGTTTTGTTTTAATTCCAATCATTCAGACGGCTCAACCTGCTTTTAATTATTTTAAACAATCCAAGACCGGAATTGGAGTTTCTGCTACCAGTCAAGCTACGATCTTTGCCAAATCCTATCAATTCAACTACCCTATTTTCACAGTACTGCCTGACACAGCGAACAAGCAATTGCTGGTAAGTGTCAGACAACATGATCCATCCGGAAAATCTTTCACGCACAAAGGTTATCACATGTGCCTCCGTAGTGATGACTCCATTAAAAGTGTTTTCGAAGATTCTAAGCTTGAATTCGAAATGCTGGGTGATTTTCTTTTAATGTCAAGCGAAGTTAAGACCGGCCGCTTCAATAGAAAATTTGGTTATGAGCAGTTTGAATATCCTTCTCGCATCATTCATATTAACCCGTCCAATGAAACAGGTTTGTCATATAATCCTCTTTTCAAGATCAATAACGAAGTCGGTTTGAGCGCTATGACCTTGAATGATGGGAAGGTAATGTGGACTTCTCCAGTGCCTTCGAGATCAAACTGGAATGACCTGGTAAAAGTAAATGATAGTTTGCTTGTGATCGCGGCAAGTGGTTTGTATTGTATCAATGTGAATTCAGGACTGAAATGGTCTTTTCCAATGATCACCGCATTAAAGACAGATCAGCCTTTTGTTCAACCGGTTTTTAATTTGAATACGGTGAAAAAACTTTTCAAGCCGGTGAATACAAAGGCAAAAGAAGGACTGGTAACTCAACTTGCATCTAATATCCTTGTATCTGACGGGACCATCTTTTTTGCAGCTTCTGACAAGATCATTGCATCCAATTCGGAGGGAAAACTATTATGGGAACAAAGTCTGAATGGAAAAGGAATTTCAAATTGTTTATTGATCGATCATGATCAGGAGATTTTGTTGCTTAATCTGGGCTTGGGTGAGTTAGAAGGACAATTGGTGACCTATGGTAAAACATTCGCGGCAGCTTTCAGCAAACAGTACGGTTCTGTGATCTATGAAAAGGATCTGAGTGAGAATGGTATGCTTGCAGATGCAAAATTCATTAACGCAAAGCTTTATTTCGCATCAAGGACCAAGATCATGATGGCAGGCGAAAAGGACGTGAGGACGGTTTTTCAGTTATCCGATACTAAATACGGCAAGTTCATTGAATTCATTGACGGTGATGAATATTTTGTCGAGAAGGAAGGATTTTATGTGCCTTTGAATTTTATAAATGACAAAGTTGTTTATTTCAAATCGGATCAGGACAAGGTTTACGGATTGATTGACGATAAAATCGAGTATGTTTATCACTTTACAGAATTGTACAGAAAACTAGGTGAAACAAACGGACTCAAAGTGATCTCTCAACGTGATATAGGACTTATCATTAGCAAGAACATGGAGGTATTGGGAAAATTAAAATGTCCTGAAAAGGCAGTCGGCCTGAACGGAAAATTCTATCTGTACGATGGTGGCATGATGCACATCATTGAAACGAAAGACCTGAAATAACTTACTCGAGAGTATTCCCTTCAAATTTGCGAATAAGCTCAACCCATGCTGTGGGTAATTCAATGCTTTCCTGTTTGTTATAATTCATTGCGACAAGAATTCCAACAGCATGAGCACACTCTATTTGTTTGCCGTCCACTTTTTTTACTAGAATATTCTTTACTGTGATGCTTTTTGTACCGATCTTGGAGATCCTGGTGTAGCAATGTAATTCATCATTTAGAAATAGTGGCTCCAGATGATCCATTTCCGTTCTTGCGAGAATGAATCCTTTTTCAATCCAGTCAATTTCATTTTTAAATACATCCGTAAAATAACTTACTCTTCCTGTTTCGCAATAATTCAAATAGCAGGCATTGTTTACGTGTTTCAAGGGATCGAGATCGCTAAAACGTATCTGAATAGGGGTGCAATGTTTATAATTTTGAGTATTCATCAGTTCGATCGTTCTAGTAAATGTAGTGCGTACTTTTTAAGTGATTCCTTTTTAATGGGATCTGCTTTTACTTTTTCTAGATTGCTGATTGCTTTTAAAGTATGTTTTCTTGCCTCTTCAATGCACAATTCTTTTAGACCGAGCGAATCATAGATGCCTTTTACTGCAGTAACTTTTTCTTCGTTTGAATGGTCAGTTCCCGTCAGCCATTTATTCAGCTCTTTGCGTTTTGTTCCTTTTGTTTTTTCCAGGGCTTTTATAAGAAGAAATGTTCTTTTGTTTGATACAATATCTCCTCCTGTTTGTTTACCGAATGAATTCTTATCAGCATAAACATCCAGCAGATCATCGTTCAATTGAAAAGCGAGACCAAGATGAACGCCAAATTCATAGAGCTTCTTTTGTGATGATTTTCCGGCACCGGCACATATGGCACCCATTTGTAAACTGCATCCCAATAAGACAGCTGTCTTTTTTCTGATCATTTCAATGTATTCTTTCACCGTTACTGAATCTGATCTTTCAAAATTCATATCCAGTTGCTGCCCTTCACAAACTTCAATTGCTGTTCTGTTGAATAGAGTTAATAGCTGTTTCAATTCTTTTGTTTTGTAATTAGCCAGCATTTCATAGGCCTTTACAAGTAAAAGATCTCCACTTAGAATTGCAATATTGGTATTCCATTTTTGATGTACGGTTGGACTGTTTCTGCGAAGTGGGGCCTGATCTAGAATATCGTCGTGTATAAGAGAAAAGTTATGGAAAAGCTCGACTGTTAAGGCAGCATCCAGTGAAGTCTTAACTTCTTTGTTGAAGAGATCACAACCGATCAATGTGAGTAGAGGTCTGAGTCTTTTGCCGCCGAGCGACAAAATGTAAAGTTCCGGGTCGTATAATTCTTTCGGCCTTTGCTTCCTTTCGACTTCGCAGTACTGATCAAGATGTGATTTGAGAAGTTCGCTGAATATTTCGTAATTCATCAATGTGCTTATAAATGAGATTAAGAGTTCTTGGCAACTTCTAACAAATAAGTTCCATATCCGCTTTTAGTAAGTGGCTCTGCCAATTTTATCAATTGATCTTTATTGATATATCCCATTTTAAAAGCTACTTCTTCTATACAACCAATTTTCAATCCTTGTCGTTCTTCTATTACCTGAACGAATTGACCTGCCTGCATAAGTGATGGAAAAGTACCGGTATCGAGCCAGGCCGTTCCTCTATCCATAATGGAAACTTTTAATTTTCCTCTTTTCAAATACTCCTTATTTACATCGGTGATCTCGTATTCACCTCGAGCACTCGGCTTCAAGTTTTTTGCAATGCTGATCACTTCGTTGTCGTAGAAATAAAGTCCCGGTACTGCATAATGTGACTTTGGTTGCTTCGGTTTTTCTTCAATAGAGATCACCTTATGATCCTTGTCAAATTCAACAACACCATATCTTTCCGGATCACTTACGTGATAAGCAAATACCACTCCACCATTGGGATCATTTATCTGTTGCAACATTCGCCCCAATCCAACCCCATAAAAAATATTGTCACCTAATATAAGTGCAGCCTTGTCCTTACCAATGAATTTCTCTCCAATGACAAAAGCCTGAGCCAGACCATTCGGAACTTCCTGAACGGCATATTCAAAGTTGCACCCCATGTTCTTTCCGTTGCCCAGCAGTCTTTCAAAGTTTGGAAGGTCATGCGGAGTGGAAATAATAAGTATGTCTTTTATACCTGCCATCATGAGTACAGATAGCGGGTAATAGATCATTGGCTTATCGTAAATAGGCATCATCTGTTTACTCATTGCCAGAGTTAAGGGATGAAGTCTTGTGCCGGATCCGCCGGCTAGAATGATTCCTTTCATGTTAAATGCTTAGTTCACAAATTTAATTAAAAGGACTTAACAGCAGCAATTAATACTTATTTTTATTCGTATGAACAGGGCGCTGGTATTTTTTATTAGTTCAATTTTGTTTTTGTCATTCCGACAAGAGACTGATCTTGCAACGAAGTTAATCAAACATGCAATTGAGCAGACCAAAACCAAAGTTGTGTATGATCCCGCTTATGTGAAATTAAAATATCCCAGTGGAGATGTTCCTGCCGGAACAGGAGTTTGTACCGATCTGGTTATTCGTGCCTATAGAGGAATAAACATAGACCTCCAGAAAGTAGTGCATGAAGATATGAAACTGCATTTTAATGAATATCCGAAATTATGGAAACTTAAATCGCCGGATCCAAACATCGATCACAGGAGGGTTCCTAATCTCATGGTTTATTTTGAAAGGAAAAACGCAAAACTGAAGATTAGTCAAAAGTGGGAGGATTACAAACCAGGAGATCTTGTTACTTGGAATCTTCAAAACAAGAATTCGATCACTGGGACCACACACATTGGCATCATAACAAACTTAAAGAATACAGATGGAACAGGTTATTTGATCGCTCACAATATAGGAGGTGGTAATGTGCTGGAGGATATGCTGTTTGATTATACGATCATAGGCCACTATAGATATATAAATGATTGATAATCAGTAATCAACATCTTGTTAATTCGCCTAAATCGATTATAATTCCCCATTTTAAAGCTTGAATTTTGAGTGAATCAACCATTCTACTTAGTGAAAAAAGGTAGTTTTCTCTATTGAAATTCTAACTTTGTATAGTATAAATTACGTAAAATGAATTCAAAACTTAAATTTCTATTTCTTTCCCTTCTAATGGGATTTTCACTTGTGTCTTTTTCGCAACAAGTAGAAGACATTAAACTTAACCCTGAAAAGGTAAAAAAGTTTACACCCTATATGGAGTGGAAACATGGAGGACCTCAAGGTTTTGAAGCCTGGAAGAGTACCAATAAAATGCAGTACGCGAAAGAGATGTGGTATTATTCTGAGTCTTTCTATGTAAAGAGAAATCATTTAGCAACTGGTGTCACTCTTGATGAGTCCATCATCGATATTTCAAGATTTGAGAATCAGCGCAGTAAAACAGATGAAGTGATCGTCACGCTTCCGGGTTATAAAGATGTTTTGGTTTTATTGCCTGAAAATAAATTGATCTACAAATTGAATTAATAAGTCAAAAAGCATTTAACATGAAAAGAATCAATAGCATATTCATCTTTCTTTGTCTGATCTTCACGGTGAACAAAGGATTTGCGCAGCCGGGTGTTGGTTCAGCACCTTACTGCCTTCCTATTTACTTCATGACACCTTGTAATCAAGCCGGAGCTTGTAATGCACCGGGTAACTTCATTAATGACTTTATCAATAGTTTTAATACAAGTGGGGCCGTTACAAATATTGTGAACAACAACTCTTGTTGTAATTCACAAATCGTAACAGGTATTGGTCAAAGAAATTATCGTTTCTGGGGTTGTGAGCATTACATGGTTGCAAATCCGGGACAAGTGATCACATGTAATTTTCAATCCGGTAACGTTTACTCTCAGGGATTTGCCCTATTTGTTGATTGGAACCAAAACAACGTTTTTGATTTACCTGGTGAGCGTTTGATCGGAACTGCAGTTCCACCGGCAGCAACATTTATCTCTGGAACATTTACTGTACCTATCGGACAAGCAGGTGGAACTTATCGTATGCGTGTGAGATGTATTTGGGCAACAAGCGGAGCTTTTATCGATCCATGTAATACAACCACTTACGGTGAATGCGAAGATTATAATCTTTATATACCTCCTTCAATGCCTGCAGGAGCAATTACTGCAACAGCTTCTGTGAATTCACCAATCTGTAATGGCTCAACTGCTAACTTTTCAATTGCAACTACTTATACAGGAGCGTTGACCTATACATGGACAGGGCCAAATGCATTCACTTCTTCATTAGCGGCACCTGCGATTCCTAATGCACAGGTGAACGCAAGTGGAATTTACACGGTTGTTATTTCTCCGGGTCAGTGCCCTATAACAAAAACTGTAAATCTTGCTGTGAATCCTACACCTACCGTTGTTCCTTCAAGTAATTCACCGGTATGTCAAAATACACCTTTAAGTTTAAGTGTTGCAGCCGTACCGGGTGGTACACTCGTTACATATAATTGGACTGGACCAGGTGGTTATACTTCTTCGTTTCAGAATCCTGTCATTCCCGTAGCCCAGCCAAGTAACTCTGGTGTTTATTCAGTTCAAGTTGTGAACTCCTTCACGAATGGTGGAACCTGTATGGCTGGTAATACAACAACTGCGGCGGTGGTGCCGGTTAACCCAACAAACGTAACTCCTAATTTCACTCTTTGTATGGGAGATCAGTTGAACTTAACGGCTAATAATGCTGTTCCTCCAACTGCATACATGTGGTCTGGTCCGAATAACTTTACTTCTGCACTTCAGAATCCAAGTATCCCGAACACTGCACCAATTCATGCCGGTAATTACATTGTAACTGCATCATTTGCTGTACAGGGTATTACTTTGGTTTGTACAAGTACAGCTGTCTCTAATGTATCCATCGTAGCTACTTCTCCTATCACGCTTACTTTGCCAAATAACATTTGTCAGCATAACACCGCCTTCCTAACGGCCACCACTAACCCGATGGCTCTTAACTTCCTTTGGACCGGTCCTAATGGATTCATTGCAACAAGTTCGAACACGAATATTGTTGACATTTCTCCTTCTGCAACCGGACTTTACAATGTGGTTGCCACATGGGCGATAGGAACAAAGAGTTGTTCTATTAATGCATTCAACGTGATTAATGTAGTGCCTGTTTCACCAATCGCGGTAAATGCTCCAACAGCTGTTTGTTATCCTGAAAACGTTCAATTAACATCAAGTTCTCCGGGTGCGATCTCTTATAGCTGGGCTTCTGCTACCGGTTTCACCTCGAGCATTCCTAACCCAATTTTAGGAGCTCCTGGTACAACTGCAACCGGAATTTATACTGTGTTTACTGCATACACAAACGGCGCATTGATGTGTTATAATAGCAACACTACGCAGGTAACGATCAACCCTATCATTCAATTTGATCTGGAGCCATATAAACAAATGTGCTACAATGCCACTTATTCAGTAAGTGGCCCTGCAGGTGGAACTAGTTACTTATGGACTGGTCCGAATGGTTTTACCAATACAAATCAGGTTCTGTTGATCCCTTCTATGCAAACTCCTTTAGCCGGAACTTATTCACTGGAAGTGACTTTGGGTCCTTGTAAAACTTACGGTTCTACTAAAGTAGAAGTGTTGAGTCCTATTTCCTTCACAAGAACTCCTGGTAATAAAGTTGTTTGTCGTGGCGACAGTATTCCTTTGATCGCAGGAGCGAGTGGAGGTAGTCACAATTATGCTTATGTATGGAACCCTCAACAATGGTTGGGTTCACCAACAGGAAGTGTTCAGTACGGTCATCCTGACGGAACAACCATCTATAACGTGACTGCTTATGATATAGCTTGTCCTTTCTATACAATTGGCGCTTCATTCACAGTGAATGTAAATAAGGCACCTGAACCGCAGATCGAATTGCCTTCTTATGAAGGTTGCCAGCCAATGTGCGTGAAGCTGAATTCACAGACGCAAAACAATGCGGCGTCCATCGTTTATGACTTTGGAAATGGCAAAGTTTATCAGGGGGATGATTTCACTTATTGTTTGGATGAAGCAGGAATCTATAACTTAAAGATAAAAACAATTGGTAAGAACGGTTGTGCTTGGACATTCGATCATCATACGCCTATAACTGTGAATCCAATGCCGGGAACTGATTTTACTTCAGATCCTGAATTGATCACAACTGCAAATAATAACGTTACCTTCAATCCAACAAATCGTGCAGGAAATGTAACAAGTTATCTTTGGACCTTTTCAGGAACAAAAGGTAATAATGGAAACGACACTTCGGGAACTAAAAATCCTGCCAGATTGTACGACAGAACAGGTAACTACCCTGTCATGTTGATCTCAACAACTGATAAAGGATGTGTTGACAGTATTCTGAAAGTGATCGAAGTTCGCGATGAATTCTCAATGTTCATTCCAAACTCATTCACTCCTAACGGAGATAATTTGAATGACATCTTTAATGTGAAAGGTGTTGGAATGAAAGCAGACGGATTCAGTATGGATATTTACGATCGCTGGGGTTCATTGATCTATTCTACCAAAGATGTGAATAAAGGATGGGATGGAACTGTAAAAGGTATCATGGCTGAAAATGGAACTTATGTATTCAAAGTAAAAGCGAATGGCGCCAATGGCGAAGGCCGTAAGGAATATGTAGGTCACGTTTCTTTGATGAAGTAAACAAACTAACAACTTTTTAAAATCCCCTTCTCGAAAAGAGAAGGGGATTTTTTATTTTAGCACTGTATAACAAAGAGAAGAGTAGAATGAGACAATACCATGACTTGATGAAACATGTGCTGGAACACGGCGCAGTGAAAACAGACAGAACCGGCACGGGTACTAAAAGTGTATTTGGTTACCAGATGAGATTCGACCTGGCAGAGGGCTTCCCCCTATTAACAACAAAGAAAGTGCATACCAAAAGTATCATACATGAATTATTATGGTTCCTGAAAGGAGAGACAAACATAAAATACCTGAAGGATCATGGAGTAAGTATCTGGGATGAGTGGGCGGATGAGAACGGGAATTTAGGACCGGTTTATGGCTATCAATGGAGGAATTGGCCTACGCCAAATGGAGAACATATTGATCAGATCACTCAGGTCATTGATATGATCAAAAAGAATCCTGATTCAAGAAGACTTATTGTTAGTGCATGGAATGTTGCAGACATCAACCAAATGAAGCTTCCTCCATGTCATGCATTTTTTCAGTTCTATGTAGCTGATGGAAAATTGAGTTGCCAGCTTTATCAGCGAAGTGCAGATATATTTTTAGGAGTTCCATTTAATATTGCCTCTTATGCTTTGCTTACATTAATGGTAGCTCAGGTTTGTGGTTTAAAAGCAGGAGAGTTCGTTCATACATTGGGTGATGCACATTTGTATACAAATCATCTGGAGCAAACCAAACTTCAATTGAGCCGTGATTTCAGAAAATTGCCAACTTTGAAAATAAACCCTGCTGTAGCAGATATCTTTCAATTCAAATTCGAGGATTTTACAATTGAGAATTACGATCCTCATCCACACATTAAAGCGGCAGTTGCAGTATAAATGATAGGCACTTTATTTCATAAAGGAAGAGAATTCAACATTGATTTCTTCAAGCCAATTGACATTTCAATTCCTCTTCATTCAGGAAAAGATTGTGTTAGTGCCTGGTATGTGCCACCAATGAAACTCGAGCCGGTTGTGAATGGAGAATGGATTGGCGATGTAAATCAAGGCGGCAGTGTTAATTTCAGGAATATCACTTTCAATCCACATGGTAACGGAACACATACAGAATGTGTCGGGCACATCAGCAAGGAATTCATTACCATCAATCAGTCCCTCAAGCGTTTCGTTTTCATTGCTGAATTGGTAACGATCTTACCGGTAGAAAAAGATAACGGAGATCATATCCTCACAAAAAAGCAATTCGAAAATGCCCTCGAAGGTGTTCCTGTTCCGGAAGCAATTGTGATTCGTACAATAGGAAATTCACCCACTAAGAAGTCTTTTCAATACAGTAATACCAATCCGCCTTACATAGAACATGATGCAATTGAATACCTCAATTCAATTGGCATAGAGCATCTGTTGATCGATCTGCCAAGTATAGATCGCGAGAACGATGAAGGTAAACTCGCTTCACATCATGTCTTCTGGAATTATCCCAAAGCCCCAATACTTCATAAAACAATAACGGAATTGGTTTATGTTCCCAATGAAATCATGGATGGAACTTTTATTCTTAATCTTCAGATCGCATCATTTGAAAACGACGCATCTCCGAGTAAACCTATTCTTTATAAAGTGTTTTGATCTATATGGATCAGCAAAAAAATACACATGGCCTTGACCCGAAAGAGTGGGTAAATAAATATTCAGATTATCTGGTAAATTACGCATACTACAGAGTAAATGACAAAGACCTTGCGGAAGATCTGGTTCAGGATGCTTTTCTTTCTGCATTAAAAGCAATTCAAACATTTAAAGGGGCGGCATCTGAAAAAACCTGGCTCACTGCTATTTTGAAGAATAAGATCATCGACCATTATAAAAAAGCTTCCACAAAAAAGGAGTCTCCTTTACAACTCAACATGTACACTGCACCTAATTATGATCATTTTTTTAATGAGGAAAAAATGGGCCATTGGCAAAGCAATGCCACCCCCATGGATTGGAACAGCAGTGAATACAAAGTAGAACGAAGCGAATTTCAGGAAATGCTGGATCGATGTCTTGAAAAATTGCCTGTCAAATGGAAAGGAATATTTTCACTGAGTATATTGGAAGAGGGAACTGCAAAGGAAGTTTGTAAGGAATTCAACATCACCTCGTCTAACTTCTGGGTCATTATGCACAGAAGCAAACTTCAAATAAGAGAATGCATAGAAAAGAACTGGATCAAAGTTGAATGAACAACGAACATCAACATACGTATAAATGGTACAGATTTGGCTGTAAGGATGCGACCTACATGCAGACAAAATCCTCATATACCAAATTAAGCTTTGGAGAAAATCTTTTATACCGTTTTCATCTTATTACTTGTAAATATTGTCGCCGCTTTGTGGAACAAATAGGCAAACTAGAGAATTTGATCAGGCAAAGGTCAGAGTATGCATCTGTTGAATTCTCTGAAAAAAGAAAAAATACTGTAAATCAAGCAATTACGGAATATTTTGCAAAAAAATAATTCCCCTTGTAAGGAAGCGTTTTCTGAATCGTATATTAGTATATAACTTAAAAACACAAAACAAATGGAAAAAAAATCATCACTTGTAACCTGCTCAATGATCGCAGGTGCTTTACTTAGCGTTTCTGCAGTAAAAGCGAACAGTCTTCTTGAGTACAATGCACTGGGAACTGCCGGTGAAGTTCGTACTTCATTAGTTAAAACGATCGAAGCGAATTGCGGCGAGAAAAAAACTGAAACTGATCACACGAAGACAAAAGACGCAAAATGCGGAGAGAAAAAAGCGAAAGACGCAAAATGCGGAGAGAAAAAAGCAAAAGACGGTAAATGCGGAGAAGGTAAATGTGGAGAGAAAAAAGGAGAGAAGAAGGAAGAAAAAAAGACCAATCCAAAATAATGAAACAGTGAGCCTGCCCTTCCTCAAAAGAAGGGCAGGTTTTTTATTTGTAATAACATGATCAAAAAAAGGTATACGGGTATTGGATTCAGAAAGGATTTCGCTGAAGAAATGCTTCAGAATGATATCCTTTATCCTTCCTTCATTGAACTGGCTCCGGAGAACTGGATCGGCATGGGAGGTTATTGGAAAAAACTGCTGGATAAAGCTGCAGAGAAGTATCCCATTACCTGTCATGGTCTTTCACTTTCAATTGGCAGTCCTGAAGAACTGGACATGGAATTTTTGAATAAAGTGAAAAAGTTTCTGAAGACCTACAATGTAAAAGTTTACTCAGAGCATTTAAGTTATTCTAAGTGCGAGAATGCCCATCTCTATGATCTTCTTCCCATTCCTTTCAGAGAAGATGCAGTCAAGCATATTGTTCAGCGTATTAAACAAGTACAGGATGTGCTGGAAATGCCATTGGTACTTGAAAATGTTTCGTATTACACACCTGTTGCAGCGGAGATGAAAGAGTCAGAATTCATTTTGGCTATAGTAAAAGAATCAGGATGTAAGTTATTGCTCGACGTAAATAATATTTACGTGAATTCTTTCAATCACAATTACAATGCAAAAGAGTTTCTTTCAGAACTGCCTTTAGATCAAGCAGCGTACATTCACATGGCAGGACATGAAAAAGTTTCAGATACTTTGATAATTGATACGCATGGTCACGCAATGATCGACCCGGTGTATGAATTATTTGAACACGCCATTTCATTGATGAAACCTGTTCCCGTTCTATTGGAGCGTGATTTTAATATACCAGAGTTAGAAGAATTACAGCAAGAACTTGAACGACTGAATGGGATCACAGAAAAGGTTTGGAAAGGAGCAGAAGTACATGCTTAAGAAAGAAACGCAACTTCAACAAAATTTGCTTGCAGATTATTGCAGAACGGGAATAGAACCGGAGGGACTAATAGGCATTAATAAGGAAAACTTGCATCATTACCGTCGATTGGTTTATAATATCGTTACAGATATTCTTGAAACGGCATATCCGATCACTTACAGTTATCTGAATAAGGAGATCTGGAATGACTTGGTGAATGAATATTTCACGGAGCATAAATGTCAAACCACACAGGTCTGGCGCATGCCGCTCGAGTTTTATGAATATTGCATTGCAAAAAACAAAACTGAAGAGTTAAACACCCCATTTCTGAACGACCTACTTTATTTCGAGTGGCTCGAACTGGATGTTCATACGATGGAAGATATTGATTATCCTCCATTTAAAATAGAAGGGGATCTTCTCTCTGAGCAAATTGTTTTAAATCCTGAATACAGGATCATTCCACTAAGCTTTCCGGTTCATACCACCCCTCCGGGTGAAGAACTCACAGCAAAAAAAGGAAATTACTTTTTATTGATCTATCGCGAAAAAGAATCGGGCAATGTGCAGTTCGTTGATCTTTCCATGTTCTACACCTATGTGCTTGAGAATATCGCGAACGGTGCATTACTGAAAGATATTCTCGTTGAAGCCAATTCTGCATTTGGAATTAATGATATCAAATTGTTGAAGGATAAGTCACTTCATTTCATGGAAGATCTGCGAAACCGAAAATTCATACTTGGTTTCAGCAAAGCAAAATGATGAAGTTGTATAATATTTATATTTCTATTGCAGAGAAATCAGCCAGCCCCAGTCTTTTATTAATTCGTTTGATCCTTGCTTATGGTTTTTGGGAACCAGCAAAAACGAAGTGGACTGATATTAATTCGGTAGCAGAATGGTTTGAGAGCATAGGTATATTCGCTCCAAAGTTGAATGCTTATTTATCCGCATCTACAGAAATGGCAGGTGTATTTTTATTATTGTTCGGTTTAGGTACTCGAATTATAGCTTTGCCTCTTATCATTGTTATGTTGGTCGCTATTAAAACTGTTCACTGGCAATATGGATTTCCGGCAAGTGAGAATGGTTTTGAAATACCACTTTATTACATCATCATGCTGCTGGCACTAATTTCTTTTGGAAGTGGAAAATTCAGCCTAGACTTTTTGATTAAAAGTTTCAAAAAACAATCTACTTCAGATCTCTTGCATAATCACGGAAGGAGATCCCTTTTCTGATCGCATCTGTGTAAATGTAATCATGCATAATATTCGTCCATACCTGTGGTGTGTGCGTTGTATAGAAAAGGGAGGGCTCAATGATCTTTCCAAAATGGATCTTGATGGTGTTTCCTCTTTGTTTGAACATTTCATCCGGAAGAAAAAGCATTTCAAGATTTGCTTTGATTCCGAGCCTTTTTCTCCACTTTGAAAAATTATAAAAGAATTTAGAATTCTCTCCCTCAATGAAAACCGGAACGATCGGCTTGTTGTATTTAATGGATTTATTGATGAAACTCTTATTCCAGGCCAGATCACGGATCCCCTCAGGAAATTTTCTGCTCACTAGACCTGCCGGAAAAATAAGGATGGCCGCCTCTGTTGCGTAAACCTGTTCTACGAATTGCAAACTGTTTCTGCTCTGACCACCCACTTTGTTCACTCCAACAAAAACATCACCATAGTTTTTAATATTCTTCAAAATATCATTCACGATAAAACGCACGTCCGATCGCTGATCACCAATCGCTTTGATCAGAGCCATGCCGTCTAATCCTCCTAGTGGATGATTGGAGGCAATGATGATGCCCCCTGTTTTTGGTAAATTTTCAATTCCAGTCACCTCTAGCTTAACATTAAGAAATTTAACAACTTCCGTATTGAACTCAAGTTCATGAAACTTTTCGAGGTAAAGCATACCTTGATTAATGTCGTCTTCATGCAATTTCCGCTTTAACCAATTAATGGCAAAGCGAGGAAGCAACCTGTAAAGCGTCTTGGCTTTCGTCTTCAGAACCTTCTCAACATCAATATACTTTTTCACTTCCATTTCAAGTGGACAAAAATAATCCATAATTGTTAATATCCTACAGACTTCTATCCAAGGTTTTTCAAAAGCTTTTACAGCCCTAAAAAGCCCTTTTTCATTGGGAATTTTTTACATCAATCATAAAAATAGCTTCCGGATATACCTAAAAAAGGACCCTCTTTTCTTGTTAACAACCTCGATTTATCAACAAAAGTGGTAAAAAATGGAATTTGGTGGTAGAAAGTGGTAAAATTTTGAGTATTTTTGCCACTATCATTTAAATCTGCAGATGGCAAGTCTCATTGGAGAATACGATTGTAAAGTAGATGCAAAAGGAAGGTTCATGTTTCCTGTTGATCTGCGTAAACAACTCGAAGTGTTGTTCGATCATGGATTTGTCGTGAACCGAAATCTGCACCAGAAATGTCTCGTTCTCTATCCCATGAATGAGTGGGATAAACTGAATAAAAAGATCAGCAAACTGAATCGCCTGATAAAAGCGAATGATGTGTTCGTGAGAAAGTTTACAGGTGGGGCAACAAGTGTGTTGGCGGATACGACTGGTCGTTTGCTTTTACCAAAACCACTGACTGAATATGCTCAGATCAAGTCAGACTTAAAGGTTTTGGGAAGCAATAACATTATTGAATTGTGGGATAAAACAGTTTATGACGAATTCCTGAAACAGGAAGTAGATATTGAAAAATTAGCAGTTGATGTGTTGGGTGGACTGAACTTCAACGAAGGTGATGATGAGTAAAGCACCAGCTTATCACACCCCCGTTCTTTTACAAGCTTGTATTGATAACCTTAACATTTTACCAAATGGTATTTATGTTGATCTCACTTTTGGAGGTGGTGGTCATTCTGCCGAGATTCTTAAGAAATTAGGACCTAACGGAAAGTTATTCGCATTCGATCAGGATGAAGATGCTCAGGCAAATTCATTGAAAGATGCTCGTTTTACTTTGATCCCGCAGAATTTCCGATTCCTGAAGAATTACCTCCGTCTGCACGGCATAACCGAAGTTGATGGAATTTTAGGTGATCTGGGTGTTTCGTCTCATCAATTTGATGTGCCGGAAAGAGGTTTCTCCATTCGATTCAACGCGGATCTGGATATGCGAATGAACAGAAAAAGTTCACTCACTGCTCAAATGATCCTCAATGAATATGATGAGAAGAAACTTACGACAATTTTCAGAGAATATGGGGAAGTATTGAATCCGCACAAACTCGCAAGATTGATCGTAACAAAGAGAGCAGAGAGAAAGATCACTGAATCTGACCAGTTAAAAGAGATCATCACTCCACTTACACCGGCCAGAGATGCAAATAAGTTTCTGGCAAAAGTGTATCAGGCACTTCGTATCGAAGTGAATGGTGAAATGGAAGCCCTGAAAGAATGTTTGCTTCAGTGCAATGAGGTCTTGAAAAAGAACGGGCGACTTGTTGTCATTTCATATCACAGTCTGGAAGATAGAATGGTGAAGAATTTGATCAGAACAGGAGATCCGGATGGAAACGAGGAAAGAGATGTGGTGTATGGTACAGTAAAGAAAGTGTACCGAAATCTCACATCAAAGCCAATTGTTCCTGAGGAAAAGGAAATAAATATCAATACAAGAGCAAGAAGTGCAAAGCTGCGTGTGGGAGAAAAACAATAATAAAAAAACACACAAAAAAAAGTGGCCAACAAATTCAGGGAAGTAGTCAAGCCCGAACTAAAAAAAGAAACAACGGAAGCAGTAAACGAGCTTCGTCCGACCTCGAAACCCCAAAAACCACGCAAAAAAGGAGTACTGGCAAAAGGATTATCTTCTGTTTTCAGCGGTACTTTTCTTACTTCCGACAGGACCTTAAATCATCTTCCGTACATTCTTTTTCTCACTGTTATCGCTGTTCTATATATCTCCAACGGATATTATGCTGATGATAAGATCAGACAAGAAAATAAATTGAAGAATGAAATAAAAGAAAAACATTCTGAATTTATATCAACTACAAGCGAGTTGATGTTTGCAAGTAAACAAAGTGAAGTGGCAAGAGCTGCTGAAGAGCTTGGCTTAAAGGAACCTTTAGTACCACCGGTGAAGATCAAAGTTGACAGCATTCAATTAAACGCACATAACAGTGGAGAATAAAAAGCAAATACTTACACGTACCTACATTATTTACGTGGCCATGTGTCTTTTTGCACTGGGGATTCTTTACCGAATCGTTGTTATTCAATTCGTTCAGGGAGAGAATTGGAAAGCGAAAGCAGAAGCGAATACAACACAACTCTTCACCATTGAGGCGGTAAGAGGAAATATTTTTGACATGAACGGAGCGTTGTTAGCTACAAGCGTTCCATATTACGAGATAGCCATTGATATTTGCGCTCCATCCATCGATGATAAATTATTCAAGGAAAAAAGAGATTCGCTTGCTTTGTGTTTCAGTCAATTGTTTGGAGATCGTAGTTCTGCTGAATACCTGAAGATTCTCAGAAAAGCAAGAAGTGAAAAAGACAGTTACGTTATTCTTCAAAAAAATGTTTCCTACAAAGACCTTCAAAAAATAAAGAAATTTCCCATTCTTAGAAAAGGCAGCAGAGGTGGCTTGATCACCTTGCAAACGAACAAACGTGAACGTCCTTTTCAATTGCTTGCTGCTCGTACCATTGGACTCGCACGTGAAGGCATAAAACCGGTTGGATTAGAAGGAGCTTATGATTCAGTTCTGTTAGGTGTTCCCGGAAAACGTCTCATGCAAAAGATCGCAGGAGGTGTTTGGCGTCCGATCAATAGCGAAGCGGAAATTGAACCTAAAGAAGGAAGCGATCTTTATACGACTATCGATGTAAATGTACAAGACGTTGCCGAACATGCATTGATGAAAGCCTTGATCAAGAATCAGGCTTCGCATGGTTGTGCAGTTTTAATGGAGGTGAAGACCGGCGCGATTCGTGCAATTGCAAATCTATCAAAGAGCACAACGGATACGAATTATTATGAGAGTTTAAATCACGCAATGATCGATGCGAATGAACCGGGTTCAACTTTTAAACTGGCATCTTTCCTTGCAGCCATCGATGATTACAATGTGAGTCTCGATGAGAAGGTGCAGGTTGGTAATGGTGAAGTGACCTACTACAACAAGACGATCAAAGATGCTCACCCTCCTAAAACTCCTACGCTTACAGTTCAACAGATCTTTGAAACTTCTTCCAATTGTGGTACCGCGAAATTGATCATGAAGTACTATTCCAAGGATCCTCAAAAATTCGTTGACAAGATCCGTTCTTTTCACCTTGATAGAAAATTGGGATTGTCTATTCCGGGCGAAGCTAGTCCATTCATTAAAGATGTAAAGCACAAAGATTGGTCAGGGGTTACGCTTCCTCAGATGAGTTATGGTTATGAAACACTCATCACTCCATTATTAACACTCTCCATGTATAACGCAATTGCAAATGACGGAAGAATGGTGAAGCCAAGATTTGTAAGAGAGATCAGAAGAAATAATCAGGTCATAAAAAAATTCGATACCGAAGTGTTGGTTGAACAAGTTGTGAAGAAGGAAACAGTAGTGAAAGCTAAAAAATTAATGGAAGGTGTTGTTGCTAATGGAAGTGGAAAAGGATTGAACATTACTGCATTTAAAGTGGGTGGAAAAACAGGAACAGCTCAGATCGCGAAAATGGGTCCGAGAAAAGGAAGCGGCAAAACTGCTTATGGAGATGTTGGTGATCGTACCTATCAGGCCTCTTTTGTTGGTTATTTCCCTGCGGAAAATCCACTTTACACATGCATCGTCATTATCAACAGTCCAAGTAATGGAATTTATTATGGAGGTCTTGTTGCCGGACCGGTATTCAAAGAGATCGCAGAGAAAGTTTATTCCGGAAGTCTTGATTTCATTCATCAAGTGAATGATAAAAATGATCTTTTAACGAAAGCGCCTGAAAGCATCAATACAAAATCGGATGAACTGAACCGAATTGCGAAAGCGTTTTCACTCCCTTCTAATGCTGGTGATTCGGATATGTATGTTTCAAGAGACTTAGCCGATACTTCAAGGATCGCTGTTCAGGAGAATAATATTGAAAAGCAACTGAAAAAAGGCATAATGCCAAACCTCTACGGTCTATCAGCAAAAGATGCAATTTTTATTCTTGAGAATCACGGCTTGAATGTTCGCTTATTGGGATTCGGTAGCGTGAAGAAGCAAAGCATTGATGCAGGTAAAAAATTTGAAAAAGGAAACAAAGTTACACTCACACTTATTTGAAATTATTAAGCGACATACTTTACAAGGTTAAACTGGAAGAGATCATCGGTTCCACGCATGTGGCCGTTTCATCTGTTGTGCTGGATTCACGCAAAGTGAAAAAGGATTCTCTTTTTGTTGCTACTGTTGGGGTGAATGTAGATGGGCACTCTTTTATTGACAAGGCAGTTGAATTGGGTGCCATTGCAATTGTTTGTGAGAAGATCCCTGAGAACAGAAAAGAGAATGTAACCTATGTGAAAGTGAGTGATTCAACTTACGCTTTGGGTATCATTGCTTGTAATTATTTTGATAACCCTTCCACCAAATTGAAATTGGTTGGAGTAACGGGTACCAACGGAAAGACAACAACTGTTACACTTCTATATAATCTATTCAGATCTCTTGGCTATGCAGTTGGTCTGCTTTCTACTGTTCAGAACAAGATCAACAATACCATCATTCCTGCAACGCATACCACTCCTGATCCACTTTCATTGAATGAACTTTTGAATTCTATGGTAGAGCAAGGTTGCGAGTATGCTTTTATGGAAGTTAGTTCTCATGCCATTGTTCAACATAGAATAGCTGGAGTTCATTTCACTGGCGCTGTATTCAGCAACATCACACACGATCACTTGGATTATCACAAAACATTTGATGAGTACATCCGTGCTAAAAAAATGTTCTTCGATCATCTGCCATCTACTGCGTTTGCTTTGACTAATAAAGACGATAGAAATGGATTGGTGATGTTACAGAATACTCAAGCTGAGAAATTCACGTATTCATTAAGATCAATCTCTGATTTTAAATGTAAGGTACTCGAGAATCATCTGAATGGTCTCTTTCTACAGATCGACGGAAAAGATGTTTGGGTGAAGCTGATCGGTTCATTCAATGCATACAATGTGCTTGCCGTTTATGCAGCTGCTGTTCTATTGAAACAAGATAAAACAAATGTATTGACAGCGCTAAGCAATCTGAATTCGGTGGAAGGAAGATTTCAGTATGTAAAATCTGAACATGGGGTAATTGGTATTGTTGATTATGCACACACACCGGATGCATTGAAAAATGTACTTGAGACAATTAAAGATATCCGTACGGGAAATGAACAAGTGATCACTTTGGTAGGATGTGGCGGAGACAGGGACAATGCAAAGCGTCCCGTTATGGCTGCCATCGCATGTGAATACAGTAACAAAGTGATACTAACTTCCGATAATCCAAGAAGTGAAGATCCTGAAAGTATTTTGGATCAGATGCAAAAGGGCGTGAGTCCTTCTGACGCGAGAAAAACTTTACGCATCACCGACAGAAAAGAGGCGATCAAAACTGCTTTGAGTTTAAGTAAGGCAGGTGATATCATTCTTGTTGCAGGTAAGGGACACGAGAAGTACCAGGAGATAAAGGGAGTGAAACATCCTTTTGATGATTTTGAAATTTTAAAAGAAACAATTAAAACACTAGGCGTTTAATGCTGTATTATCTTTTTGAATATTTAGATAAGATATTTGATTTTCCGGGTGCGGGATTGTTTCATTACATTTCTTTTCGTGCAGCATTGGCCCTGATTGTCTCTCTTTTGATCTCCATGGTATTTGGAAAAAGGATCATTGAATTCATACGCAAGAAACAGATTGGTGAAACAATACGCGAACTGGGTCTTGAGGGACAAAAACAAAAAGGGGGTACACCCACCATGGGGGGACTTATCATTCTTGCTGCAATCATCATTCCAACTTTGCTTTTCGCTAAAGTGTTGAATGTATATATCGTATTGATGCTGATCTCTACTGTTTGGCTGGGAGGAATTGGTTTTCTGGATGATTACATCAAGGTATTTAAAAAGAATAAAGAGGGATTACAAGGGAAATTCAAGATCATTGGACAGATCGGTATCGGATTGATCGTTGGCTGCGTATTTTATTTTCATCCGGATGTTGTCGTGAAAGAGAGAATTGCACACGGAAAGACGGATGTGATCTCTATTTCGCAGGGAAATGAAAAGGTTGTGACACTCCCTAAGTATGCTGAAGTGCCGGTGAAGAATCTGAAAACTACGATCCCATTCCTGAAAAACAATGAATTGGATTATTCAGCCTTTATTTCCTGGATGTGTAACGATTGTGCTAAGTTCGGATGGATCATCTTCATCCCTATGGTGATCTTGGTGGTGACCGCTGTATCTAACGGTGCGAATATTACCGACGGAATTGACGGACTCGCTGCCGGAACAAGTGCAGTGATCGGTGTCGTTCTCGGAATTCTTGCCTGGGTTTCCAGTAACACGATCTTCGCCGATTATCTTAACATCATGTATATCCCCAATTCGGGAGAGCTGGTGGTCTTTATTGCGGCTTTTATTGGTGCCTGTGTTGGATTTCTTTGGTACAATTCATTCCCGGCTCAGGTATTCATGGGTGATACCGGAAGTCTTGCTATCGGAGGTATCATCGCAGTATTTGCAATTGCGATCAGAAAAGAATTATTGATCCCCATTCTTTGCGGTGTGTTCCTTGTTGAAAATATTTCGGTGATCCTGCAGGTTTATTATTTCAAATACCAGAAAAAGAAAAGAGGACTTGAGTATGCGCAAACGCATCGCCTTTTCAAAATGGCCCCGCTTCATCATCACTATCAGAAATCAGGATTCCATGAATCCAAAATTGTGATGCGTTTTTTCATTATCAGTATAGCTCTCGCAGTATTAACCCTTGTAACCTTGAAGATCAGGTAATGGGAAAGAGATTGGCAATACTCGGAAGTGGCGAAAGCGGCGTTGGAAGTGCGATCCTTGCCGTACAAAAAGGATTTGATGTTTTTGTAAGCGATAAAGGCTTGATTCAGGAGAAATATAAAAAGCAATTACAGGAAGAGAATATTCCTTTCGAAGAAGGAACGCACACGTATGAAAAGATCCTGAATGCAGAAGAAGTGATCAAGAGTCCTGGTATTCCTGATTCTGCTGATCTGGTTAAACAATTACATGAAAAGAAAATACCGGTCATCTCTGAAATAGAATTTGCCGGAAGATATACAAATGCCAAGAAGATCTGTATCACCGGTTCGAACGGTAAAACAACAACTACGCTATTAACTTATCATATCCTTAAAAAAGCAGGTTACAATGTCGGACTTGGTGGGAATGTAGGAAAGAGTTTTGCATTACAGGTGGCGAGAGAGAAGCATGATTATTATGTTCTTGAACTCAGCAGCTTTCAACTGGATAACATGTATTCGTTCACGGCTGATATTGCTGTTCTTCTCAATATCACTCCGGATCATTTAGATAGATATGATTACTCATTTGATAAGTATACGGCAAGCAAATTCCGCATCACTCAAAATCAAACCTCTTCCAATTTCTTCATCTATAACAGCGATGATGACGTGATAGCAAAATATTTAAGTACGCACAAAACAGGTTCAACACTCATTCCTTTCAGTATAAAAAAAAAGATCGAAGGAGACGGAGCGTATCTCGACGAAAATAATCTAACCCTTAATTATAAACCAAACCAAAACCAACCCTTAATTATGACAATTGAACAATTAGCACTGCAAGGTAAACACAATGTTTACAACAGTATGGCCGCTTCTCTCGCTTCCAGGATCGTGGACGTACGTAAAGAGATCATTCGCGAAAGTCTTCAGGATTTTCAGAATGTTGAACATCGTCTCGAATTTGTTGCCTCTATCAATGGGATCGAATTCATCAATGATTCCAAAGCAACAAATGTAAACTCTACCTGGTATGCACTAGAAAGTATGCAGAAACCAATTGTTTGGGTATGTGGCGGGCAAGATAAAGGAAATGATTACAACGAATTGTCTGAGCTCGTTAAATCAAAAGTGAAAGCAATCGTTTGTCTCGGAAAAGATAACAAGAAGATCATTGATGCTTTTAAAGGAAGTGTGGATCTTATTGTGGAAACAGACAATGCTGCTGATGCAGTTGCTGCTTCTTACAAGATCGGTAAAAAAGGAGATGTGGTACTTTTATCTCCTGCCTGCGCAAGCTTCGATCTTTTTAAGAATTACGAAGACAGAGGTATGCAATTCAAAGCTGCGGTTCGTTCACTTTAAAATAAATTATTAAAACAGAATGAAATTATTTACGTATTTAAAAGGAGATAAAGTGATCTGGGCGATCATGCTATTCCTATCATTGCTGTCTGTACTGGTTGTATATTCGGCAGTGGTAACGCTTGCACATAAGTTCAAGCAAGGGAATACTGAGTTTTACCTGATGAAACATTTCGTGCTCATCTCACTTGGCTTCTTACTTGCGTATTTTTTTCATCGCATCCGTTATACTGTATTCAGTAAGGTGGCACAGGTTGGATTTTTCCTTTCCATTCCACTTTTACTTTATACTTTATTAAAAGGTGTTAGTGCCGGCGAAGCTTCTCGTTGGCTGGAGATTCCGGGATTAGGACTCACATTTCAGTCGTCTGACATCGCTAAGTTGATGCTTCTGATCTATGTTGCACGTGTCCTTTCTGTGAAAGGAAAGGAATTGATCGATTTCAAATCAGTGATGAAGCATTTAATGATACCTATAGGGATCATTTGTGTTTTGATCCTTCCTGCTAATTTTTCCACTGCCGCTCTATTGTTCTTTAATTGTTTGTTGTTGATGTTCCTCGGAGGCGTCAACATCAGGATCATTCTTAAAATAGCCGGAATTTGTTTACTCACAGGCGCATTGTTCTTTACATGGGTTTGGTTTGCGCCGAACACAATTCCCGGAGGAAGGGGCTCAACTTGGAAATCAAGGATAGAAAGTTTCTCAAGTGGCGACTCAAAGTCAAATTATCAGAGTGATCAGGCAAAGATCGCTATTGCAACCGGTGGTGTGATCGGAAAAGGTCCGGGCAACAGTACCCAGCGCGCATTCTTACCACAGGCTTCTTCTGATTTTATTTATGCAATTATCATTGAGGAATATGGTCTCATCACAGGGTTTGTGATCTTATTCTTATACATGATTCTGCTTTACCGAGGTGTGAAATTATTGCGAGATAATGATAAACCATTTGGAACATTCATGGCATTAGGGCTCATCTTCAGCCTGGTCTTTCAGGCATTGGTCAATATGGCGGTAGCCGTGAATCTTTTTCCTGTTACAGGTCAGCCTCTTCCTTTGGTGAGTATGGGAGGAACTTCCATCTGGTTCACCATGATCGCAATGGGAATAATATTAAGTGTAAGTAAAGGAGTAGAAGAAAAAACAGAAGAGCAGCTTGAAACAACTTAAGGTCATACTTAGTGGAGGAGGTACCGGTGGACATATTTTTCCCGCCGTGGCAATTGCGAATGAGATCAAAAGAATAGTACCCAATGCAGAGATCCTATTTGTAGGTGCACTTGGTAAAATGGAAATGGAAAAAGTTCCAGCAGCCGGTTATAAGATCATTGGCGTTCCAATAGCAGGTTTTCAAAGAAGATTTACGCTCTCAAATTTCAAATTGCCTTTTCTTATCATTAAAAGCATGATGATGACTAGAAAGATAATCGCTGATTTTAATCCGGATGTGGTGGTAGGTACCGGAGGCTATGCAAGTGGACCATTGATCAAAGCAGCAACAGGAAAAGGAATACCGGCATTGATTCAGGAACAGAATTCATATGCAGGTATCACAAATAAAATTCTCTCCAAGAAAGCGGCAAAGATCTGTGTAGCCTATGAAGGAATGGAACGTTTTTTTCCAAAAGAAAAGATCATCATGACTGGAAATCCGGTGAGGCAGGATATCAAAGATCTTTCCAATAGAAAGATGGAAGCACAAACTTTTTTCAAATTGAACGCTGATCGAAAAACGATATTGGTCATTGGAGGAAGTCTAGGTGCTCGCACAATAAACGAAGCCATGGGAAAAGATCTTCAGCAACTTGCTGATAAAGGAATTCAATTGATATGGCAAACCGGTAAGACTTACGCTGATCAGGCGAAAATGCAGACATTACCTTTTTCTGATAAAGCGATCTATGCTTTTGATTTTATTTCAAGGATGGATCTTGCTTATGCTTGCGCTGATCTTGTAATATCTAGGGCCGGTGCAAGTTCTGTTTCTGAACTTTGCAATACTGCAAAACCCTGCATTTTGGTACCTTCTCCCAATGTGGCTGAAGATCATCAAACAAAGAATGCATTGGCTTTATCAAGAAAGAATGCTGCTATTTTGATCAAAGATCAGGATGCATCTCAGGAATTGGTCAAATGCGCTGTTGAATTGTTAATGTCGGACAGCCGAATGAAAGATCTATCTGAAAATATCAGCAAACTTGCTTTTCCCGATTCGGCCAATGTGATTGCAAAAGAGGTATTGAAACTCGCAAAGTATAGTGTATGAAGATCCTCGATTATAAATTTTACTATTTTCTAGGCGTAGGTGGTATTGGTATGAGTGCACTTGCTCGCTATTTCAATCACTACAAAAAAAAGACGGCGGGCTATGATAAAACATCAACAGTTCTAACAAAAAGACTCGAGTCAGAAGGGATCATTTGTCACTACGAGGAGAATACCTCTCTGCTGAAAGATTTATTAAAGGATTACCGAAAAGAAGAGGTACTCATCGTTTATACTCCGGCCGTTCCGAATGATCAAGCGGAATTCATTTACCTCAAAGAAAATGGCTATGAGATCCTGAAGCGTTCTGCCGTTCTGGGTAAGATCACGGAGCAGTTCAAGACAATTGCCATTGCAGGTACGCACGGAAAAACAACTACAACAACATTGGTGACACATATTCTTAAAAGTGCTGGCATCAATTGTTTTTCATTTATGGGGGGTATCTCAAAAAATTACGACACCAATCTACTTTTAGGTGATGTGAATGCCTCAGAAACTTACGTGGTAGTAGAAGCCGATGAGTACGATCGCTCGTTTTTAACACTTCAGCCTTATATTGGTTTGATCACAAGTGTAGATGCGGATCATCTTGACATCTACGGAAGCGAAGATCACGTGAAAGAAGGCTATACTTTGTTTGCCGAAAAGGTAAAAAAGGAGGGTATTTTAATTGTTAAGAAAAATGTTGATAACGATTTGGCGCTCACCCGTAAACGCCTGATCTACTCCCTAAATTTAGATACGGAATATTGTGCAGATTCGATACGTATCGAAAATGCGCAGTTTTTGTATGACATCAAAAGTCCTGTTGAGCCTGTAAGCCCCGTGGCACTAGGCATTCCGGGGCTTCACAATGTTGAGAATTCGGTGGCTGCAACAGCCATCGCTCAGCAGCTGGGAATAAAAAGTGATGTGATACGAAAGGCCCTAAGTTCTTTTAAAGGTGTGAAAAGAAGGTTTGATTACAGACTGAAGGAAGGTAACTGCGTTTTCATCGATGATTACGCGCATCATCCGGAGGAACTGAAAGCCACAATTGATTCTGTGATGAAATTGTATCCAAACAAAAAGATAACAGGTGTTTTTCAGCCCCATCTTTTTTCAAGGACAAGAGACTTTGCAGATGGATTTGCAGAAAGTCTGCAAATGCTCGATGTGTGTTTGCTTTTGGAGATCTATCCTGCAAGGGAAAAACCGATTGAAGGCGTGAACTCATCCATGCTCCTCTCAAAAATGAGAGAGATGAAGAAACTGGTCCTGACAAGATCTCAATTGATGGAGGAACTGAAGTCAAATCGTCCTGAAGTCTTGATCACCATGGGTGCCGGAGATATTGACACACTCGTAGAACCAATAGAAAAACTGCTCTTGGAAAATTAAAAATAATTCGAAAGAATAAATTGAAAAAAATAAATTATAGAAAACTATTGACGCTCCTGCTCTGGACAGTTTCCATTTGTGGACTCTGTTTCTCATTTGCTTTTGTAGCCAAAAGTGAAAAGGAAAGTGCAGTGAAGGCGCTGAATATTTCTGTCTATAACAATTTGGAGAATCAATTCATCAGCGAATCAGATATCCGGAATTTTTTAGATGAAAGTGGCAGAAAGATCATTTCTGAAAAGATCGCTAAAGTGAGTATTCCTGATCTTGAGAAAGTGATCAATTCACATCCGGCTGTAGAAAAAGCAGAAGTGGCAAAGGACATGAATGGCGAGATCAAGATCGACGTCTATCAGCGCACTCCTGTTTGCCGTGTGATCAATCTCGACGGAGAAAGTTATTACATCGATTCACAAAGTAAATTGATGCCATTGAATGAAAATTACTCTGCCAGAGTGATCGTAGCAAGTGGAAATATCACGGAGCCTTATTCAAGAAGGTATCAGTACAGTGTAGATCAGATCGCGAAAAATAAGATCTTCAGTGAGGTAAGTGTATTGGATGATGTACTCGCAGCCGTAAAGCATATTAATCAGGACACTGTTCTTAGTGCCTTGATCCATCAGATTTATGTGAACTCCGACAAAGAACTGGAACTTTTCCCTGCGATCGGAAATCACAAGATCATTTTCGGAACGACAAAAGACCTGGATCAGAAATTCAATAAACTAAAATTATTCTACACTCAGGGTTTGAATAAAGCAGATGCCTGGAAAAAATATTCTGTTATTAATTTAAAATACAAAAACCTGGTAGTTTGCACTAAAAAGTAAAATTATGGATACAAAGATCGAAAACAAACAAAATCTCGCTTCTGAACTGGTTGTTGGTTTGGATATTGGTACTACAAAGATCGCCGCAATCGTCGGACGTAAAAACGAATTCGGAAAAGTTGAGATCCTGGGTATCGGTAAAGCAGAATCTTTGGGTGTGACCCGTGGTGTGGTTGTCAATATCGAGCAAACGATCGCTTCGATCCGTGCCGCTGTGGCAATCGCGGCAGACAAAGCAAATGTAGATATTGGAGAAGTGATCGTGGGTATCGCAGGTCAACATATAAAAAGTATGCAACACAGAGGAATGATCACGCGTCAGAGTTTGGAAGATGAGGTTTCGCAAAAGGATGTGGATAATCTGATCGATAACATGCATCGTTTGGTGATGAATCCGGGTGAAGAGATCATTCATGTGATACCTCAGGAATACATCATTGATAGCGAATCAGGAATTAAGAATCCGATCGGTCATGCCGGAATTCGCTTAGAAGGTAATTTTCATATCATAACAGGACAAGTAGGTGCTGTAAAGAATATTTTCAAGTGCGTGAATCGTGCAGGATTGGAAACAGTGGATCTTCACCTCGAGCCATTGGCCAGTGCAGATGCTGTTCTGAGTGACGAAGAGAAAGAAGCAGGTGTGGTATTAGTAGATATAGGTGGTGGTACAACTGACGTTGCGATTTTTTATGATGGCATCATCCGTCATACTGCCGTGATCCCGTTTGGCGGTAATATCATTACAGAAGATATTAAAGAAGGATGCAGTATCATTCGTACACAAGCTGAGCAGTTGAAAGTGCGTTTCGGTTCGGCTTTGGCTCAGGAAAATCAGGAGAATGAGATCATTTCGATTCCCGGTTTAAGAGGACGTCCTCATAAAGAAATATCCATTCGTTTTCTTGCACAGATCATACAGGCAAGAATGGAAGAGATATTGGAATTTGTATTGTTCGAAATAAAGAGCAGCGGCTTCGAAAGAAAACTTTCTGCAGGGATCGTTGTCACCGGTGGAGGTTCTTTATTGAAACACCTTCCTCAATTGGTGATGTTGACGACAGGTATGGATTGCAGAATCGGAACTCCAAATGAGCATTTAGCAGGTGGTGATGATGAATTGAAGAATCCTTTGTATGCAACAGGCGTTGGATTGGTGATGAAAGGAATTGAGAAGTACGAACGAGATGCTAAGAAAGGTATCAATACCAATAAAACAGAGGTTCAGCCGGAAGTGAAAACTGAAGAGATTGAACAAAAAGATAAAAAGAAAGTGGTTGGTCATTCCAAAAAGAAGATCGGTGGATTTTTTGAGAACATCATTAAATCTGCATCTGAATGGATCAGCGACGACATAGAATAAAAACTAATAAACAAATCAATACAAACCTTAATCAGTAAAATCATGATGCAATTTGAATTACCTCAGGAAGAGAACTCCATCATCAAGGTGATAGGAGTGGGCGGGGGCGGAAGCAACGCCGTTAATCACATGTACCGCCTTGGAATTAAAGGGGTGGACTTCGTGATCTGCAATACAGATAAACAGGCAATGGATCAAAGCCCGGTGCCTAACAAAATTCAGCTGGGAAGCAGCTTAACGAAAGGACTTGGTGCTGGTGCCATGCCTGAGGTTGGTCGCAACGCAGCGCTTGAATCGATAGATGAAATTAAAAGTTATCTGGATGCGAATACACAAATGGTATTTATCACTGCCGGATTAGGTGGTGGAACCGGAACAGGAGCAGCTCCCGTGATCGCAAGCATTGCCAGAGAAATGGGAATACTAACGGTTGGTATTGTTACGATACCTTTTGCTTTCGAAGGAAAGAAAAGAAGAATGCAGGCCGAAGCCGGATTGGAAGAAATGAAAAAATATGTAGATACATTATTGGTGATCGGAAACGATAAACTGAGAGATATTTACGGAAAATTGAAAATGAGTGAAGCATTTGCGCATGCTGATGATGTATTGACCGGTGCTGCAAAAAGTATTGCTGAGATCATCAGTCTTCATATGCATATCAACGTTGACTTCAACGACGTGAAAACAGTTATGACGGATAGTGGTGTGGCAATCATGGGTTCAGCGATCGCAAGTGGAGAGAAGAGAGCCTTGAAAGCTGTTGAACAAGCTTTGAATTCTCCTTTGTTGAATGACAATGACATTTCAGGTGCTCGTCACGTTCTATTGAACATCATGAGTGGAAGTGATGATATTGATATGGACGAATTCGGTGAGATAACTGATTTTATTCAGGAAGCGGCAGGAGGTACTGCCGAATTGATCACCGGTTATGGTACTGATGCTTCATTGGGTGACAATGTAAGTGTTACGATTATCGCAACCGGATTCAATACCAAACAGGCTACCGGATTTGAATCGCCAATGATCAAAGACAGAAAAGTGGTGAACCTGGATGATAAAGCAGAAACGAAGATCGAAACAAAACAAACGAACATCATCGATGAGATCAAAACCAACGAACCGTTTGTTTTTGTAAAGGAAGAAGTGAAGGAAGAGAAGAAAATTGAGCTTCCTCCGATCGTGAATGAAACTGAGAAGACAATTGAGTTCAAGGTGACTGAGATCAACGAAACAGAATCATCATCTGACGAGATCGTTGCAGAAGTGAAGGAATTCACTTTTACCGAGATCTCTGATGTTAAAGCAAACGACAATTCTACCATTTCCGAATCAGAAGGTGAAGTTGTAAATCGCGAAGAACAAATTCGTTTGGCTCAGGAGCGTATTCGCAAACTGAAAGAGATAACCTTGAAAATGAAGAGTCCGGAAGGATTGGCTGCATTAGAAAAACAAACTGCATTTGAAAGAAAGAACATCTCATTGGAAAACAAAACTCCTAGCCAGGAGTCCAATGTGAGCAGATATACATTAAGCGAAGGTGAGGACAAAAAAATAGAGATCCGTCCGAATAATTCCTTCCTGCACGATAATGTTGATTAAGTTGTTGGTTTATTAGTTAAGAAGTGCGGATCCTGTAAGGTCCGCATTTTTTTTGCCTTTAAGCAGGGAAGGTGATCTTGATGTTGGAACCATTTGAGCTGTTAGCGAAGTGTGTGGTGCCGTCCAGCTGTTCTGTAAGTGAATTGATCAGGCTGAGACCAAGACTGTCTTTCTTAACTGTTTTCTCGTCAAAACCAATTCCGTTATCTCCAATTTTAAGTACTACATTTCCAAACTGATGTTTTAATGAAATGTAGATAGTCGGAGCTATTTCTTTTTTTTGAAAAGCATGCTTCATTGAATTCGTGATACATTCGTTTACGATCAATCCTAAAGGAACCGCTTTGGTAATGTCCGTTTCAATCAAGTCAATTTCTTCTTCTAATTTAATTTTATCGTGAAGGGGGTGAACATGTATGATCTCCTTACACAGCGAAGAAAGATAATTACTCAGATTTATTTTAGATAGATCCTTTTTACGATAAAGACTTTCATGTACCATGGAAATACTTAGAACACGATTCTTCGCCTCCGTGAGTGCCTCTCTTGTTTCTTCGTTGATGGCCTGATGTTTTTGCATATTGAAAAGTCCAATGATCACGGCCATGTTATTCTTAACCCGGTGCTGAATCTCAGCGATCAGTACCTCTTTCTCGGAAAGGGAATGTTCGATCACCACTTTGTCTTCATTTACTTTTTTCAATAGATCAAGCACTTCATCGTGCTGACGATTGATCAGTGTGATCATGATATACACCAAGACCAGTGTAAGAATGATGCACGTGAAAATATTATAATAGAAAAGGATTTTATTCTGCTCAGCTGTGAAAGTTACATCCTGATTGACATGAAAAGTAAAAACCTGCGAAACAAAAAAACTAAGAACGATAATGCCAAAGAATGCTATTGTTCTGTAATTGGATCTTTCGGGATTGTGAAGCAAGGCAACGCAAAAGATTACAGGATAGTAGAACATGTGACAAGCAGTTGATACATCGTAATACTCGCCTACATACAAAAGTGTGAGACTTATCCCAAACACAAAAATCCAGACGGTATATTTAAATTTTTGCAAATGATTTAAAATTATGATTAGTCCACTATAAGTCAGAACAAAAAACTGAATGGCAATAGGGTAAACTTCTTCCAGAATAAATAAATTTGTGAGGCCGACCAAAGCTCCCATCACTGTAAGAAAGCTGACAATGTTCAGAATCCTTACTTCCCTCTTCTGATAGAATTCAGTTTCTGGTTTAACACCAACATCAATTATTTTTTGAATGAATGACAAATCAGTTTCATAATTTAAATAACAATATTCACGATCTTTTTCGGTACGATGATCACTTTTTTCGGAGAGGCGCCGTTGAGGTGTTTTTGCACTTCCTCTCTGCTCATCACTTCTTTCTCAATTTCTGCATTGCTGAGCGAAAGCGATAATTCAATATTCAACCTTGTTTTGCCATTGAAAGAGATCGGATAACTGAATGAATCTTCTGTCAGATGTTCCGGATTGAAAACTGGAAAAGGGGCAAAGCTGATACTTTCCTTGTGTCCTATCTGCTCCCATAATTCTTCTGTAATATGGGGGGCATAGGGCGAAATCAGGATCAAAAGAGGTTCTAAGATGCTTCGCTTCGTACACTTCTGCTCAGTTAATTCATTTACACAGATCATGAAATTGCTGACCGATGTATTGAAAGAGAAACGCTCAATGTCTTCCGTTATCTTTTTGATCGTTTTGTGTAATGTTTTTAATTCGGTTTTCGTTGCAACCTCATCCGTTACATGTAGTTTACCGGTCTGATAGAACAGCTTCCAGAGTTTACGTAAGAACCCGGATACTCCAGTAATTCCATTGGTGTTCCAGGGTTTACTTTGCTCCAGTGGACCTAAAAACATTTCGTACAAACGCAATGTGTCAGCACCAAATTTTTCGCAGATGGAGTCGGGAGTAACAACATTATACCATCGCTTGCTCATTTTTTCTACTGCAGAACTGCAAAGTAATTTTCCGTTTTCCAAAACGAATTCTGTTTGAGAAAAATCATCTCTCCATTTCTTTAAGACATTAATATCAACTGAATTTCCATCCACAATATTCACATCAATATGAATTTCATTGGTGTTGTATTCTTTTTTCAGGCCTGCCGATACTATTTTGTTCTCATTTGCTACTCTGTGAACGATTGCAGATGTCCCCTGTATCATCCCCTGATTGATCAGTTTCTTCGCAGGTTCATCCACTCCAATATATCCTAAGTCAAATAAAAATTTGGTCCAGAATCGTACATACAATAAATGTCCGGTTGCATGCTCGCTTCCTCCAATGTACAGATCAACATTCTGCCAGTAATCACTTAATTTTTTATCGGCAAACGTGCTCTCATTCTTTGCATCCATATAGCGCAAAAAATACCAGGAACTTCCAGCCCAGCCCGGCATGGTCGTATGTTCGTAATCAAATTCTCCTTTGTATTTCCAGTTCTTTGCTCTGGCCAATGGAGGCTCTCCATCTTCCGTCGGCAAAAATTTATCTACCTCAGGTAAAACTAGCGGCAATTCATTTTCATTGAGCGCATGTGCAATTCCATCTTTGTAATAAATTGGAATTGGTTCTCCCCAATATCTTTGTCTTCCAAAGACAGCATCCCTCAAGCGATAATTGATCTTTCCTTTTCCTAAATTTCTTTTTTCTATTTCTTCGATGGCCTTCTTGATCGCCGCTTTTACTTCTAATCCATTCAGAAAATCGGAGTTGATCAGTTTCCCTTCTTTCTCACCCCAGGCTTCTTTTTCAAGATCATGATCTTTTGTTGGTTCAATTACCTGTGGTCTTGGTAATGAAAAATGTCCGGCAAATTTATGATCGCGTTCATCGTGCGCAGGTACTGCCATCACGGCTCCAGTTCCATATCCTGCCAATACATAATCTCCCACCCAAACCGGGATTTGTTTTCCTGTAAATGGATGTTCAACATAGGCTCCGGTGAATACACCACTGATCTTTGTGACTTCCGCCTGTCTCTCTCTTTCACTTCTGTTCTTTGATCGGATCACGTATTCGTCAACTTCTTTCTTCTGTACTGCACTCGTAATTTTACTGACCAATTCATGTTCGGGTGCTAAAGTGACAAAGGAAACACCAAAAATTGTATCCGGACGAGTAGTGAACACTTCGATCGTTTCGGCCTCACCCCCTTGCCCCCTCTCCAAAGGAGAGGGGGACTCGGCTAGTTTCCTTTTTATTTCAGAAATAACTTTTTCTAAATTATTCTTTATTTCAAAATTTGAAAAGCGAATAACTTGGAATCCCATTTCATTAAGAGCAGCTGTTCTACTTTCATCCTTTTCTTTTTGAAAATCATGAATTTCTCCATCCACTTCAATAATGATTTTATTTGCTAATGATATGAAATCAGCAATATAAGTACCAATTGGGTGTTGCCTTCTAAACTTTACATCTAATTTTTTATTTCGGATTGCCTGCCATAAGATGTCTTCGGATTCAGTTAACGGTTGCCTATTCTCGCGCGCATATTGTTTTAATAATGAATATGCTTTTGGGTAAGCCGTTTTCCAGTTTGGTTCCTGAGCGTTTGTTTCATTATCAGTTGAATTTATTTCCGGTTGTACTCCCTTCTCCTTAGGAGAAGGGTAGGGGATGAGGCTGAATTTAATACTTGTTCCTTCACTTTTTCCTATCCAATATCTTTGTGATTCTTTTAAGCTTTCAGTCCATTCGATCGTTTCCAATCCATCCAATAGTCGCTGCGCATAGGCTATGATGCGCATGCTCCATTGTTTCATTAACTTTCGTTCTACAGGATGTCCTCCTCTTTCGCTTACTCCATCTTTCACTTCATCGTTTGCTAATACCGTTCCAAGGGCGGGACACCAGTTCACAAATGCTTCTCCTAAATACGCAATGCGATAGCGCATTAAAATCTCAGCTTTTTCTTTCTCAGAATATTTTTTCCAATCTTCATCGGAGAAGAGAGCTGTATTCTCTTCACAGATTGCTTCTATTTCTTTGTTCCCATTCTTTTCAAATGCAGTGATCAGTGTTTCCAGTTTTTCTGCCTTGTTGCTTTTTTTATTGTACCAGGAATTGAAGAGTTGAATGAAGATCCACTGTGTCCATTTGTAATAAGAAGGATCGGATGTTCTTACTTCTCTTTCCCAGTCAAAACTAAAACCGATCTTATCTAATTGTTCTCTGTATCTATTGATGTTTTGTTCTGTTGTGATGGCGGGATGTTGTCCGGTTTGAATGGCATACTGTTCTGCGGGCAATCCAAAACTATCGTATCCCATTGGGTGCAATACGTTGAATCCCTTATGTCTTTTGTAACGTGCCATGATATCCGACGCAATGTATCCCAAGGGATGTCCCACATGCAATCCTGCTCCTGAAGGATAAGGAAACATATCAAGTACGTAATATTTTGGCTTAACGGCGTTATTTTCTGCCTTAAACGTTTTTTCTTTCGCCCATCTGGCTTGCCATTTTTTTTCTATTTCCCTGAAAGAATATTCCATTGTTATTTTAAAGGCCTAAAGATAGTTTTTTTATTGTCTTTTCTAAGTCTTTCAATCAACTTACGAGTTCCTGAACAGCACCATTGTCCACTAAGAAAACCTTGTGTTCTATTTTCATCTGATCAAAAAGATCCTGCATTCGGTCGGCATGTGTATCTGTGATGAAAACTTGTCCGAATTGCTCACTGCTTACTAATTCGATCAGCTTTGTGAATCGTTCTTCATCCAGTTTATCATAAACATCATCGAGCAAAAGAAGTGGTTTGGTATTTTTCTTATCTCTGATGAATTCAAATTGCGCCAGTTTCAAGGCCAGCAAATAGGATTTTTGTTGCCCCTGCGAAGCAAACTTTTTCAAACTATTTCCATTTAAGGTGAATTCCAGATCATCTTTATGTGGACCAACTGTTGTATAGTGAACTGCTCTATCTCTGGATAAACTGGTCATGAGCGCAGTTTTAAAATCCCTGTCACCAATACTGCTTTCGTACTGCAAGCTCACTTCTTCTTTGCTGTTGCTGATGAAGGTGTAGAATTTATTGAAGATGGGTATGAATTGTTTTAAGAATTCCTGTCGTATTTCATTGATCACCCGTCCGTGAAGGATCAATTGATCATCCCAGATATCAATGGTCTCAGAATCAAAACTTCGGCTTTCCGCAAATTGTTTCAATAGTGCATTTCGTTGTCGGAGTACATGCTGGTAGGAGACCAGTTTTTCAAGATAAACTTTATCATATTGGGCGATCACGCTGTCCAGAAATTTCCTTCTTTCTTCACTACTACCTATAATGAGCTCCGAATCTCCGGGTGTAATGATCACCAATGGAAATTGTCCGATATGCTCACTTAGTCTTTCGTATTCTTTTTTATTCTTTTTGAATGTTTTCTTTTGATTTCTCTTTAAACCACAATACACTTCAGTCTCTTCATGAAATTTATTGAAAACACCTTGTATGACACAAAGCGACTCATTGTGCTTGATGTTTTGACTATCGATCGAATTAAAATGGCTTTTACAGAAGGAGAGATAATGAATGGCATCCAGAAGATTGGTTTTACCCATGCCATTATTACCCACAAAACAGTTGATCTTTTGCGAAAAAACGGCCTCAAAGGAGGCGTAATTCTTGAAATTGACCAGAGATAACTGCTTTAAATACATTGATTTTAAACAAAAATAAGGCATTTTTGGGGTACAAGGCCTGTATTTTAAAAAAATTCGGAATTCAAGGAAAAAATGCTAAATTCGCAGACTAATTTTTTATACAAATGTCTGATTTGAAAGAAGAAGCAAAGGTTGAGAACAACGAAGAGATTGTTGAATCATTTGAAGAAACAACGGAAGTATCTTCGCCTAAGCCAATTGACCCTAGTTTAGAGGGAATTCAGCTATTCTACGAAAAGAATAAGAAGATGGTCACTTATGTAGGTGGTGGTCTGTTACTTGTTGTAGCCTTATTCGTTTATTATAAGTTCATGTACCTTCCTGAGAAGGAAAAAGAAGCTGCGAATGAAGTTTTCTGGGCACAGGCTTTCTTTGAAAGAGATAGTTTTAATTTGAGCTTGAAAGGTGGACCAATGGTAATGGCACCGGAAGGACAAAAACAAATGTTGGGTTTTGAGCAGATCGCTGAAGATTACAGTATGACCAAGATCGGAAATCTTTGTAATTATTATGCCGGTATCTGTTATTTGCGTACAGGAAAATTCGATCAGGCAATTGAGAAATTGCAATTGTACAGTGGTAATGATGCTTTGATCGCTCCGATCGCTTTGGGTGCAACCGGTGATGCTTATATGGAACTGAATAAAACAGATGAGGCAATTAAATTCTATTTGAAAGCCGCTGAAAAAAGAAGCAATAATTTTACTACACCTGTGTATCTTAAAAAAGCAGGTTTTGCTTATGAAACAAAAGCAAATTATGCAGAGGCGCTGAACCTATACGAGAGGATCAAAAAAGAATACAGCAAAAGTGCAGAAGGAAAAGAGATCGAGAGAGATATAGCCAAAGTAAAGACACTAGGAAATCTTTAAAAATAAAGTCCCGTACAAACGGGACTTTTTAATTTAAAATGAGCAGTTCAGATCATCATTTATCAGTCGTTCAGGGAAGTGAAGTGCCCGAAGCATCTCCCTTTTCTTTTGCCATTGTTTGGTCGGAGTGGAACAGTGAGGTAACCGGTGCTATGCGTGATGGGGCCATGAAAACACTTTTAAAGTACGGGGCGCTCAAAGAAAATATCAGCGTTAAAGCAGTACCTGGAAGTTTTGAGCTTACGCTTGGAGCTCAGTGGATGTTAGAGAAAAAGGAAGTCGATGCTGTGATCTGTATCGGTTGCGTGATACAAGGTGAAACAAGGCACTTTGATTTCATCTGCGATGCAGTGGCAAAGGGAATTACGGATCTGAATATAGAATACTCGACTCCTGTCATATTTGGTGTACTTACTCCTAATGATCAGCAACAGGCAATGGACAGAGCAGGAGGTAAGCACGGCAACAAAGGAGATGAAGCAGCCATAACAGCAATTAAAATGGCAGCTTTGTACGCTTCCCTTTAAATTTTATTACATTTACAGTATCGTTAAGAAGCAATGCTTCACAAGGAATCCTGTGAAATTCAGGAGCTGTCGCGCAACCGTAAAGCAAATTGCTGAGCCGGATACTTGGAACGAAAAAAGAGAACCTTCGCGGTACGGGGTTTCGCTTAATGAAATTAAGTATAAATGTATCGCTTTAATAATGAAGCGATTTTTTTTATTTCTATTTTTTCCTCTGGCGATCAATGCGCAGTTCGCTCCGGCTGCAGGTCAGCCAGGCTCTACGGCAATCAAAAAAGACAGTTCAATTATCATTAACTGGGCAAGTGCCTGTATTGTGAATAGAGGCTTGCAGGATATTTCCAATCCGGGATTAGGTTCTGTATCGATTGGTGATGGCACGAGCGCAGTTGGACCGGCAGACGTAACGAATGTTGTCAGTTTAGGCGACAGAGGCACGGCACAACTTACATTTCCACAAGCGATAAGAAACGGAAATGGTTTTGATTTTTGTGTATTCGAGAATTCATTCGATCCCGGTTTTCTGGAACTTGCTTTTGTGGAAGTGAGTAGTGATGGTGTTAATTTTACGCGATTTCCTGCTGTGAGCAATACGCAGAATACATTGCAAATAGGACCCTTTGATACCAGTAACGAAGCGGTCAAGCTCAACAATCTGGCGGGAAAATACATTGGAGGATATGGTGTTCCATTTGATCTGCAGGAGCTAAGTGGAACTCCAGGTTTGGATCTTGAGCGCATTACGCATGTAAAGATCATTGATGTGGTGGGATGCATTCAGCCTGCTTATGTGTCTTACGATTCTAATAACAAAATTATAAATGATCTTTGGAGCACGCCCTTTCCATCGGGAGGATTTGATCTGGATGCTGTAGGCGTGATCAATCAGGCACCTGTGGGAATTGGGGAGGAGCAAAAGGAAGACGTTAAATTGTATTATGCAAATGAGAAAGTGTTTTTGAAAACATTGAATATTGAGAATAAAACTTGCACTGTTTTCGATCTGAGCGGGAAATTCATGAAAATTTTTGATTCAGATAAAAAAATAATTGAATTGGATCTATCAGATCTTGAAAAGGGAATTTACCTGCTCGAAGTGAAAAGTGGAAATAGTACTTCTCGAATGAAATTGCTCAGGTGATCTTCACACTTTTCGAATTCACTTCACCCTCACAAAATTAAAATCTTCCTGATGGTATTTTCCTTCTGTCATTCCAGCAATGCGTGCACATAAAAAATCAGGTTGTGGATTTTTATAAATGATCTGTTGCGGAAAATCATGCTCACTGTTCTCAAAATAAAATTCTCCGTCTTTAATTTTAGTGAATTTAAATGGTACGGGTTTGCTTCCATTCTGATCATTCACGGTAGGAATATAGAATAGATCAGCTCCATTCTGTTGTAAAGTAATACTTTCCTTGAATAAGGTGTCACTTCCTCTCAATGTAAAACTTTGTCCGTAAAACAAGCGATCGTCTTTTTTCTGCCAGATCTCGTAGGAGATCAGTTTATCATTCACCGATTTCCACTCACCCAACAACCAGGTCAATGCTTTGAGGTCGATCTTTTTTTCAGGAGTACTTTCTGTTTTTTCTACTTTCTGTGAACAAGCAGACAAAGCGAAAATGAACAACAGGATCAGCGTATTTTTCATAGGATAATTTACAATTTTATATTGGAAACTGAACCATCATTCTTCTTTCACCCATAATTTCATGTGTCCGTCTTCTGCCGAAAATTTTAAATGATAGGTGTCAGGCACATGTCCAAGTTTTACATAATAGGTGATCAGTCGAGATCCGGGAGTTGCTTCATTTAGCTTCTCCTTCAATTTTAATTTCAATTCATTGTAGAGCTCTTGCGATTTCACTGTCTTATCATCGATGATACAATCCGGATTGTAATACTCTTCAAAGGAATTAAAGAAATAAAAGGCATTGAACTTTTTAAAGTCGATGCTGGTGAAACTTCCATGAATGAAAGAAGGTGCATTGTAATTTAATTCAGTGGCTACACGCACAGCTTCATTGTAAAAATCATCGCGTAATTCAACCCCGGTAAATTTACATTTACTTAGTTGAGAACCTACATGACAAAACTTGCCGATACCGGAGCCAATATCCAGTATGGAAACAGCTTGAGAATCTCCAATCAACTGAATAGCCAATCGTGTCGAACGAATTTGCGTGAAATGCCTGTAGGATAAGGATAGAAATTTGGGATCATAGATCTTATCAAATTCTTCATCCCCTAATTTTGGATGAGAACGCATTTTCCTGATGGTCTCCTTAATATTGTTCATTCCCCTACAATATCCAACAATTTTAATAAAATGTGAAATATTCCTATAAAACCGGCATATATTTAAAACGTTTTAGTTATCTTCGTGTTATAATACATTCCAATGAAAAAATTCTTGTTTTCTTTTTTTAGCATTCTCTTGTGTTTGAATGCATCTTCCCAAAATCCCGGTGATACCATCTTCGTGAAAGGTTTTAAATACGGAAGCAATACACGTGATTCCGTTCTGAATTTCCCATCAGGTAATCTTACGTTTGAAAAGATCATCATGAAATACAACATGCGTTGTAAGAATGCACTTATTTCTAATCAGTCGCAGCCGAATCAGGGTTGTGGAGAGTGGGATTATTCATGCAATACCTATGTGGTGGATTCTTCACGTATTGAGAACGCATTATTTACCGCACCCAGTCATATCATTTCCAATTTCACCGGAACTCTTTTTCCTTATAGCACCCAAGCAGTGTTTGATTATTATAATTTCACTCAGACGAACGTGGTGTTGAATAACATCAATTCTGAAAATCAATATACGCTTGGAGTGGGCAGCTCCACCATCGGGAATTTCCTAAAGGCAAATGAACGTTCGGGTCGCTCGCAATTGCTTTTTACAGCAGCAGAATTGACTACTGCCGGTTTTACTGCAGGAAATATAGATGGTTTGTTATTGAATGTATCCAATGCAGGTGGAGGAGTTAATTTCTTTAAGGTGGGAGTGAAACATACTACACAAAACAGCTTGAACTCAAACACGGTAAGTGTTACCTCTTTCACGAATGTTTTCTACTCCAACAAAACATTTACAACCGGTGTCAACCGAATTCAGTTTCACACCGCATTTGTGTGGGATGGTACAAGCAATGTGCTTTTTGATTTCTCTTTTACCAATACAGTTCCGGGTAATCCCATTGTCTTTTTAGGAACAAGCACTGCATCTGTCATGTCATTGAGCGCAAAGAATAATTATGCCTTGGATTTGGCTGCTCTCGGCCATGTGAATATCAATACCAGCATGCTCTCCACGATCAACAATGAGATCACTGTTGCTTTTTGGGTGTATGGAAGTTCAACTATGTTGCCGGCAAATACTTCTCTTCTTTACGGATGGGCCAATGATCCGAATCAAAGACATTTGAATTTGCATTTACCATGGAGCAACAGCAATATGTATTTCGATTGTGGCAACACATCCGGCAATTACGATCGCATCAACAAAGCTGCTGTGAATTCTGAAATTGGCGGACAATGGAATCATTGGGCTTTTACCAAGAATGCTGTAACAGGAAATATGAAGATCTATCTGAATGGTGTATTGTGGCATTCAGGAACAGGCATGACAAGAACTATGTCCATTCTCAATCTTCTTCTTGGAAAAGATAAAGACATGCAGAACAATTACAAAGGGAAGATCAATGAATTCACTATTTGGGACAAAGAACTTTCTTTAACGGATATACAAGCTTGGATGAATAAACCTTTGAATGGAACACATCCTTTTTACACCAACCTTCTTGCTTATTACACCATGGCCGAAGGAAATGGATTGATCATAAACGATTCTAAAAATAATCAGAATTCAACCGGAGTGAATGTACAATGGACCTATGACAGAGGAGATAAACTGGTAAGGACATTTACCGAAAATTTGTTGCGTCCGAATGTTACTTTATTAAGAGGATCATACAATATTACCACCAATACCTTAACAGTAAAAGATTCTGTTCAGAGAAATCCGAACATCGTGCAAACCTATACAGTTGTTTCTAATGGCACCGTTGTTCCTATGATGGATGACGCAGTGAATCTTGTCTCGACGCAAAATCTCTTTGAAACAAGTCCGATAAAAATTTACGATGGAGATTCCGGTACCTTAACTGGAACATTGGCCGTTCCTTCTAATGGAACCATCACCGTAACAAACATGAATTATTACCGTCGTTATCCTTATTTCAATGAATTACTTTCTTTCGTTACACCTTATGGTAAAGGTTTGGATCTGGGTGTAAAAGGAAAAACCTGGTATTATGATGTAAGTGATTTTGCTCCTATCTTAAAGGGACCAAAACGATTAGTAATGGCTTTAGGTGGACAATGGCAGGAGCAAATGGATATTGATTTCTGGTTCATTGTCGGTACACCTGCAAGAACAGTTCTAAACTTCAACCAACTATGGCAAGGAGCAGGACGTGCAGGCGATGCATCCGTTCAAAGTATCAATGCCGATCAGCGCTTTAACACACAAGTTGTAACAACATTGAACAATGGAATCTATTTCAAACTTCGTTCAACGATCACAGGTCATGGTTCACAGGGAGAATTTGCGCAGAATGGCGGCTTCATGAATCACTATTTTAATATTGATGGTGGTCCGAATGAATTTATCTGGCAGATCACTCAGAATTGTTCTTACAATCCGGTGCAAGCGCAGGGTGGTACCTGGGTTTACAACCGACAAGGTTGGTGTCCCGGACAAACTTCGTTGATGAAAGAATTTGATCTTACAGGAGCATTGGTGGGAGGAACTACTTATAGCCTGGATTACAATTGCTCAAATCCTCCCATTCCAAATGGAGATTACCGATACATTGCCGCGCATCAATTGGTAACATATGGTGCTCCGAATAAATCACTGGATGCTGCACTTGTGGAAGTGATCGCGCCAAGCACAAAGGTATTGTACAGCAGAACAAATCCGATTTGCGCCAATCCTGTTGTTCTTGTTCAGAATACTGGATCTGTTTCTTTAAGCAGTATTGAGTTTGATTATTGGGTGAATAATTCCAATGTGAAACAAACGTTTACATGGACCGGTACTTTGAATTTCCTGGATACCATGAGTATCCGATTGCCAATTGGTACGCTTTGGCAAAACGGACTTCAGCCAACAAACAATATTTTCAAAGCCGAGATCAAGAAGACAAATGGTGCAGCAGATACCTATTCATTCAATAACATGTATCAATCTGCTTTTGTAATTCCTGCAGTGGTGAGCAATTCTTTCACAATAGAATTCAAAACAAATAATTATCCTGACGAGAACACTTATACTCTTTACGATGAAAATAACAACATTGTTGGGGCAAGCAGTTTTACGAATGGAGCTAATTTTACCTACAGCGATAATTATGTACTGAACGGCTGTTACCGACTTGTTGTAAAAGATACACAGGGAGATGGTTTAACCTGGTGGGCAAATACAAATCAGGGAAGTGGGTATGTGACAATAAAGAACAGTCTAGGTGCTCCGATCAAAACATTCAATTCAGATTTCGGAGCAGGATTTGAATATAGTTTTACAACAGATTCACCATTGAAGTTGAAAGAAGAAGTATTTGGCTCTATGTTGAATATTTATCCTAATCCGGCAAGAGGGAAGTTCGTAATTGAAGGTTCCGAACTTGAAAATTCAAATATTGAATTGACCGATGTGCTTGGACATGTGATCTATTCGATTGACTCAAAAGAGAAAACGAAAGTGGAGATAAGGGTGAATGAATTAAGCCCTGGAATTTACTTTGCTGTAGTTTCTAAAGATGGTCAACGAATGACAAAGAAAATAGTGGTGAACTAATTCAAGGATCAGCAGTCAGGTAAATTCACTGCAACGGCTAAGCCTCCTTCACTTGTTTCTTTGAATTTGGAATTCATTGCCTTTGCAGTTTCCCACATGGTTGCAATGACTTTGTCCAATGGAACAATTGCGTTTTTTGCATCCGTTTCCAATGCCAGTTCAGCTGCATTGATCGCTTTGATGGCTCCCATCGCATTTCTTTCAATGCAAGGAATTTGAACAAGTCCACCAATAGGATCGCAAGTTAAACCAAGATGATGTTCCATTGCAATTTCTGCTGCCATCAGAACCTGTTCAGGAGAACCGCCCATCAATTCACACAAGGCTCCTGCCGCCATTGCACTTGACACGCCTATTTCAGCCTGACAGCCACCCATTGCAGCAGAAATGGTTGCGCCTTTTTTGAAGATACTTCCAATTTCACCTGCAACCAATAAAAATTGTCTGATCTCTTCTTCGCCTGCTTTGTGATTTTCAATTACCAAATAATACATCAGTACTGCAGGTATAACACCGGCGCTACCGTTCGTTGGTGCCGTTACAACTCGACCCAATGAAGCATTCACTTCATTCACAGCCAACGCAAAACAACTCACCCACTTTAATATTTGCCTGAACTTGACTTCAGTTTTTCGGATCGTTTCCAGCCATTCGTGAGGGGAAGAATAGGGGAGTGTTCCTTTTATTCCCTGGTGAATATCGTAAGCTCTACGTTTTACATTCAACCCTCCCGGCAAAGTGCCTTCGGTATGACAACCCGTGAACATACATTCCAGCATCGTTTCCCAGATCTTGATCAAGTCTTTGTTGATCGTTTCTGTACTCCTTAAGGCCTTTTCATTTTCCAATACGATCTCCGATATTTTCTTATTTTCTTTTTTGCAGTATGCCAGTAACTGATCAGCAATTTCTATTGGGAAAGGAAACGGTTTTGCACTCTTGGGATTATCCTTCGTGCTGTTTTCCTTAACAACAAATCCACCACCAATGGAATAGAAGGTGGATGCATATTCATTCATGTCATAGACAGCAGTAAAAGTAAGTGCATTGGCATGATAAGGGAGAAAATTGCGATTGAAATGTATATCCTTTGTTATGGAAAAAGGTATTGGAAATTTTCCCTGAACGAGTAATTTTTCCTTTGTTTTGATGGTGTTGATGGTACTTTGAATTTTGTCGATGGGAATTGTAACAGGATCTTCTCCACTTAACCCTAAGGCAACAGCCAGGTCGGTTGCATGTCCTTTGCCGGTAAGCGATAGGGATCCGAACAGATCCACTTTTATTTCGCTCACTTTTTGAAGATCTGTTTTTTCTTTCAGTTCAAGTAAAAATTGTTCTGCCGCACGCCATGGTCCGAGTGTGTGAGAGCTAGAAGGACCAACCCCTATCTTGAGCATGTCGAAAACTGAAATGAATTCCATCTGAGGGCAAAACTAATAGACAAGATTCATTCCAAAGAAAGTACTTGAAGATATTATAATCAAATCATTGTTAAGAAAACCGGAAGGCTTTTTATAATAGCATTACTAAGATTTTTGCTTATGCTTCTATGAAAAAGTATATTTGATAAAAAATGTTATGCTAAAATCAATATCCTTGTTCGCCATTATTCTCTTTTTCTCTTGTGGTAGTGGAAAAGAGCCTTCTTCTTTGAAAAGTAAAGTTGTCTGTAGTGATTCTGTTGAAGTCGAGCAATTCGATTCGCTTGGAAATCCATTTATGGTAAGAATTCCTGGAAAGTGCGATACGATCGTTGAAGCCAATTCTCATTGATCAGGCAAGATCCCACAGATCAAGATTATTCTGAATTTGTCTGTGGATAGTCTTAGGTTTATGTAGGCGATTCACATTAAAACTTGTATTGAATTGACTGATCATTATCATTTATTTAGGAGCTTTCCCTTGCTAACTTAGCTAAATAAACCTTAATACCAACTAACATGCAAAAGCACGACTTATTACACGAATTTCCTGAACACAAGGAGAAAATTCATAACTTAAAGGTAAGTGACACTCATTTCAGAAAATTATTTGAAGAGTATCATCATGTTGATCACAATATCCACAGTGTTGAATCGGGCGCTAGTCCCACTACGGATGAGCATTTGAATGAATTGAGATTGAAAAGGGTTCATTTGAAGGATGAGATCTACCAGTACTTGACCAAAAGTTAGATGAGGAGTTGATTTCTAACCCAGAACTTTTTGATGAACCCGTTAAGAACATGACGGGTTCATTTCATTTTAATTTTCCTGTAGAAATAGGATTTGTTTCGTAATAAAGGTTAAATTTGAAATAGTAATAAATTCAAAAGTATGAATGAGATTCAAGCATCGATCGTAGAAAGAATCAGCGAAAAGTACAAGAATATTGGACAGGATCCCAATACACATTTAGAGGGCTTGGTATGGGCTAATCCTATTACTTATTGGGATTATATCTTACCGGACGCCCTTTTATCCCTGCAAATTCAGCGTACAACACAACCCGATGAGATGGTGTTCATTATGTACCACCAGATCAATGAACTGTTGTTTAAAATGATCTTATGGGAGATCGATCAGGTAAGTAACAGAGAAAATGTGACGGCAGAATTCTTTTCTGAGAAGTTAACCAGGGTGAGTCGTTATTTCGATATGTTATCCTCTTCCTTCAACGTCATGGGTGATGGAATGGAAAAGGAACAATACATGAAATTCAGAAATACCTTGACTCCAGCAAGTGGATTTCAAAGTGCACAATACAGACTGATCGAATTTGCATCAACGGAACTGATCAATCTGATCGATTTTCGTTTCAGAGCGACCATCGATCGCAATACACCTTATGAGCATGCCTATGATCATTTGTATTGGCAGGCAGCAGGCAAGGATCACGCAACAGGAAAGAAGAACACATTGATCACTCTTTTTGAAAGACGTTATAAAGCTGAGTTTTTATCAAAGATGGAATCGTATAACACGACCAATCTATGGACCAAGTTCAAACAATTACCTGACGCTATAAAGAACAACATTGATCTTCGCAATGCAATGCGTCACTACGATCATACAGTAAATGTAAAATGGGTAATGGCTCATTACGATGCAGCAGGAAAATACTTGGGGAATGCAGAAGCAACAGGTGGAAGTGATTGGAGAAAATACATGCATCCTAGGTATCAACGTCGCATTTTCTTCCCGGATCTATGGACAAAAGAAGAACTCGAGAACTGGGGTGTGACGAATTTACAATCTTGCGAGATCTTGAAATAGTTGAAAAGAAAGTTCTGAGAATTTAGAATTTCTAGCATTGCAGTATTAACTTATAAGTCCTTTTTGATACATCAGAAGGGGCTTTTTTTATTAATTGTACCCAGCGGATCGTGAATATCGAACTTACTTGAGGGTTTACAAGGGCTTCGAATTCTGATCAACTCTCGAAACTGGAAATCACTCCTTTATTTGCAAGAGGAGTAAGCCAAGCCATCTGGCAGCCCGGCAATTTAGTAGGTACAACGTTAGTAGTTTCTCAAACCATAACCACGGCCTATGTGGTAAGCGGGGGTAACGGTCCGGGTTGTACCGTTGTTTTAACTCTTACTCAATCGGTTTCAGATTGTAGTGTCATCGAATAATTAAGCGACTTTTTTACCGATTTAAATGTTTATGCAAACCCTTCTTGCAAAGAATTTACAATTGAAAATAAATTTAATTCCGAAAGCGAATTATATTTTTACGATTCACAGGCTAAACTTTTATTTTCGAATAAATACGGCCGATCTGAAACTCCAATAAAAATAAATACTTCCGATTATACTGAAAGAATTTATCATTTAAGGATAAACTCTGCCGGAATAAATTAAAGGGCGAAGGTGGCTGTTTCTAAATAATTTCTGCATTTATTTCTTGGCTTTAAATGAACCGTCATAAAAATCTAGCGGTTTTTTCTTTACCCAATTTATAAATTTTTGAAGGTCTTCGTTTTCTAATATTTTTTCGATAGAGGTATAAGTGCGAGCTAATTCTTTTTCATTAAAAATTGAATGCACTTTGCTGTGACAGATTTTATGCATCATTAAAGTAATATCCCCTTTTCCTCCTTGAGAAAGAGGAATTAAATGGTGACGACAACTTGGTTCAGCCAGTTCACGCAAACAAATCGGGCATTTGACTTCTTCCATGTTTTTAATAATTGTGTTCAGAAATCAAAATTAATTTATTGGAGACTAACCTGAATGACCAAGGCCCCTTGTAAATAACTACCGGAGCCTCCGCCAATATAGGCAGCACTTCCACCGATTGGAATCAACAATCCTCTTACATCAAAAGTATGAGTACCGGCACCTAAAACTTTAACTGTTTTCATTACCGCGTTGCCATAGGTATTGTATGCGTTATTTAAAGTTGAAGGTCCAACTCCAATGCGTTTTAACCCTCCATTTCCAGCGATCCAGGTAGCATTGGTGAATATGGCAACTTCGCTGGAGCTTGGCCACATAGCTCCAGCAGTCTCCAGACCTATATCACAATGAATAACAAATGTGCCTGTCATTCCAGCCGGAACCGTTAGTGTTAATGACATCCCGGGAATAATTTGCCAGGAAAGATTGGAAGTAATTCCTGCGGTGCTATATGCAAAGTAGGTAGCATGATTACTCGGTGGACCCGGTGCTCCTGTAGGACCTTGAGGGCCTGCGGGACCTTGTGGTCCGGTAGGACCTGTTGCTCCCGTAGCACCTATTGGTCCGGTTAAACCTGTTGGGCCTGCAGGTCCTGTTGGTCCGGTTAAACCTATTGGACCAGCAGGTCCTGTTGCACCAACCAAACCCTGAGGACCAACCGGGCCTTGCAGCCCTTGAGCTCCAGTTGCGCCGGTGGGACCGGTTACTCCAGCCGGACCTTGCGGGCCGATCGGTCCTTGTGGTCCCGATGGACCGTTAGCTGAATACAAAGCATAAGGAACACTTAAAAACTGTGAGGCCCCCATACTTGAGAAACCTGCTCCAAAATCAACTTCTTGTTCAATCCATTTGGTATTAGTTCCCCAGATAATAGCAGAAAATGTGCCGCTAAGTATAGTTCCTGTTCCCAGATTTAAATTGTATAATCCAAACGGACTTGTTGTTACTGTGTGAATTTCCTGATAAACTATTGGGCCGTTACTTGCGTTATCATGAATAGTTATTCTCACAATTAGTGACTGTGATGCCAAAGCATTTCCCGCTATGTTACGGGCTATACCCTGATACTTCATTGATTGCGGAATTTGAGCAATTATAGAGTATGCTCCTAAGAAAAGACCTAGTAAAATATTTAGCAAATGTTTTTTCATAGGTATTAATAAATTAAATGTACAAAAAAAAGAGACTTCTCTATCTTTCGATGAAAAGTCCCTTTCAGTACCCGAAGACTTCAGTTTATCTACTTTTTTGGCTGATTTATAAGCCATTAAAAATTTCACTAACACTCCAGGTTTTGAACCGGTAAATAACTCTAAAGAAATTACCTTATGTAATCTTATTTCAGCATTGCAAAATTGATTGATTTGCCAAAATTTAGCATTAATCGATATAGCTTTTAAGAAAGAATTGATTTTTATACGACTGATGTTCAATACATTATGTATTTTTTTATTTTTTTATTTGCATTCCTTAGATTTTTGTCTTTACCTTTGACCAAGCGTTCAGTCATAAAATAATTAAACTATGTCACCACTATCAAAAGAACAATTTGAAGCTATAAGGGAAGAAAGCAAAACCAAAATTATTGCCGTGGCCCTACAGCTCTTTTCGAAAAAAGGATTCGAAAACACTTCCATCAGCGATATTGCCAAAGCAGCCGGCATATCAAAAGGATTAACCTATAACTATTTTAAAAGTAAAGACGAATTGCTTGAAGCTACTTTACTTTTCATTCTAAGAAATGTTGTCGAGGTATTAGAAAAAGGGCAACTGCTTACAGATCCTTTCAAAAGACTTGAATTTTTTATCAGAACTAATTTTGAATTATTAAAAAAAGAACCCGATTTCTGGAAGATGTTTATTGTTCTTTCTCTTCAACTAGACAAAAAAAGTAAAGCGGCTAAAATACTTAAAGATTATTGGGGCAGACTCTTTGAAAACGCAATAAACATTTTTAAAGAAATGGGCCATGAAAATTATCTTGAAATGGCTTATCAGTACGGTGCTATGATGGACGGATTAAGCATGCAGTACATTTTACTTAGCGATCCTTCTTTCCCTTTTGATGAAACACTGGAAAAAGTAATTAAACAATATTGCACACCTAGAAAATAAATTTATTACCATGAAAACAATTAAAAAAACATTTATTCTGATATTAAGTCTGATTACTGTTCAGTTTTACAGTCAAGAAAGTGCTTTTGATATCGTTAAAAAAATGGACGATAAGATCAAAGGCAAATCAACCCAGGCTGAAATTACTGTAAAAATAAAACGCCAGAAATGGGATCGCGAAATGTCGATGAAACTCTGGACAAAAGGTGCAGATTATTCGATGGTATTTGTAACCGCTCCAATTAAAGAAAAAGGAAACGCTTTTTTGAAACGCAAAAAAGAAGTATGGAACTGGGTTCCTGGTATAGAAAAAATAATAAAACTGCCGCCTTCCATGATGTCACAATCGTGGATGGGAACCGATTTTACGAATGACGATCTGGTTAAACACTCCTCCATACTCAATGATTACACACATACCTTATCGGGTGAAACCACTTTAGCTGATCGGGTATGCCATAAGATAATTATGACTCCTAAACCAGATGCTGCTGTTGTATGGAGCAAGGTAATTGTTTTTATTGATAAAAAAGATTACATACAAATGCGCGCCGAATACTATAATGAAGATAATGAACTGGTGAATATTTTAACAGGTAGTGATATTAAAATGCTGGGAGGAAAATTACTAGCCTCTAAAATTGAAATGGTGCCTGCCGATAAAAAAGCAAATTCTACAACTCTTATTTATAAATCACTCGTTTTTGATCAGGATATCAACGATAATTTTTTTACTCCTGATAAAATGAAAAATATTCAATAACATGATTTACTTTAAACTGGCATGGAAAAACATCTGGCGTAACAAACGCAGAAGCTTTATTACCATCGGCTCTGTATTGTTCGCAGTATTTTTCGCAATATTTATGCGATCCATGCAACTTGGCATGTATTCGAAAATGATCGACTCAGTAGTTCGTTCTTATTACGGTTATGTGCAATTGCACGCAAAAGGCTACTGGGAAGAACAATCGCTCGAAAATACCTTCGAAAGAAATACGGTTGATGAAAAAAATATTTCACAATCACTGAACGTTCTTAATGTAATTCCGCGCCTGGAAGGTTTTGCTCTTCTTTCGGCTGGAAATCAGGTGAGAGGCGTTTCATTAGCAGGCATCGTACCTGAAACCGAAAATGAATTGTCTGGACTTAAAACCAAAATCGTGCAAGGTAATTACCTTTCAGACAATTCAAATGCAATTATTATCGGACAGGGCTTGGCCGAACAACTTAACCTGCATGTTAAAGATACACTGTCTATGATCAGTCAGGGTTACCACGCAGTTTCTGCGAGCGGAAAATTTATTGTAAAAGGTATTGCTAAATTTTCTTCTGCTCAAATTAATAATACGGCTGTTTTTGCTTCGTTACCTGCCGTTCAGGAGTTTTATGCTACCGGAAACCGACTTACTTCCTACGCTCTTCAATTAAAAGAAGGAAGTGATACAAAAGAAACTATAAATGCACTGGCAGCTTTTGCAAGTCAGGATGTTTACGAAATTCTTCCTTGGGAAGAGATGTTGCCAGAATTGGTACAAATTATTCAGGCAGATAGTTCAGGCGGTGAAATAATGGTGTTTATACTTTATATGGTTATTTCATTTGGGATTTTTGGTACGATTCTAATGATGATCGCTGAAAGGCAATACGAATTCGGAATTTTGCTTTCGATTGGAATGGGAAGAGTCAAACTTATTTTTGTTTTATTACTCGAATCAGTGATGATTACATTAATTGGTGTATTGAGTGGAATTATTTTATCAAGACCCTTCATGCATTATTTCAACGCTCATCCCATCACATTAACCGGGAAAGCTGCTGACACATTACGCAAATTTGGTTTCGAACCCGAAATGCCAACATTGCTTGATTTCTCAGTACCTGTAACTCATGGCACAGCTGTACTCATTATTGCCTTGACCTTATCTCTTTATTCAGTTTTTTCAATTTTAAAATTAGATCCCGTTAAAGCGGCTAAAAGATAATAGTATGATTACGAAAATCGCATGGAAAAATATCTGGAGAAATAAACTGAGAAGTTCAGTTTTGATCATCTCCATCGCCCTCGGAATTTGGGCAGGATTATTTTTAATGTCAATGACAACAGGGCTTAATACCCAACGCATCAGCAATGCCATTTACTCAGGACTAGGCCATGTACAGATTCATCATCCTGAATTCACAAAGGAAAATAATCCCAAGTTTTTCCTTTCCGATACTGCTTCTCTTATTAAAACTTTGAATAATACGCCACACATTGTCAGCTGGTCAGCTCACAGTAATTTTACCGGGATGGCTGCCTCTCCAACCGGTGGCTTCGGAATACAAATCACAGGAATAAATCCTTCACGAGAAAAAAACACAACAATTATAAGTAAGAAAATAACTAAGGGCTTTTATTTCATTGCAAACAAAAAAAATCAAGTGGTTATCGGAGAAAAACTCGCGAAAAAACTAAAGGTTAAACTAAACAATAAAATTGTACTTACATTTCAAGATACAGCGAATAATATCATTTCCGGTTCATTTAAAATTACTGGGATCTTTAAAACTTCCTCCTCCCGCTTTGATGAATCTTCTGTTTTTGTAAATGCAATCGATATAGAAAACTTAACCGGTACCAAAAACTTAATTCACGAAATTATTATCATGGCAAATGAAGTAAAAAGTGTTAACTCAATTGCGCAGTCGCTCATAAAACAGCACCCTTCAACCAAAGTTAGAACCTGGGATGAAGTAAGTCCTGAACTCGGCTACGCGAACGAACTTATGACTATCGCTCTCTCCATTTTCATACTGATTATTATTTTGGCAATGTCCTTTGGCATCATCAACACCATGCTGATGGCTGTATTAGAACGCAAACGTGAATTAGGAATGCTTCTTTCTGTGGGCATGAATAAACGCAAAGTATTTTCAATGATATTGAGCGAAACTCTATTTATCTCAATTATCGGAGGACCATCAGGATTAATCGGAGCATGGTTAACCATAACACATTACGGTAAAAAAGGAATTGATCTCTCCGCGGTCGGAAAAGGTCTGGATAGTTTAGGAATCGGAAGCACAATTTATACACGACTCGATAACCATTTATATTTCACCATCGCCATTATTGTAATATTAACCGCCGTACTAGCTTCAGTTTATCCTTCGATCCGAGCCTTGCGATTGAATCCCGCTGAAGTAGTACGCCAAAACTAAAAAACTATGTCAATAATAATTGCTAAAAATCTTTATCGCGTTTATAACGCAACAGCCGTACCTGTAAATGCGCTGAACGGCGTAAATTTAACTATTGAAGAAGGCGAATTCACCGCCATTGTTGGTCCATCCGGTTCAGGTAAAACAACCTTACTGAATATCCTTGGCGGACTGGATAGTCCTACCGGAGGATCACTTGAAATTGCCGGAAGCGATATTTCTAAATTGAGTGGGAATCAACTAATCGATTTCCGGCTCAAAAATATAGGCTTTGTTTTTCAGGCATACAATCTCATTCCGGTATTAAGTGCCCGCGAAAATGTTGAGTTTATTATGCTGCTTCAGGGTTGGAATAGAAAAGAACGGGAGCAGCGCGCCGTACAGCTTTTAGAAGAAGTTGGCCTAAGAGAAAGAATACAAAACAAACCATCGGAATTATCAGGTGGTCAGCAGCAACGTGTTGCTGTAGCAAGAGCATTGGCATCACGTCCTCGCTTTGTCCTAGCAGATGAACCAACTGCTAATCTCGATAGCAGCTCAACCAATAATCTGCTCGACATTATGAGTATGCTTAACAAAGAAGAAAAAATGACGTTCATATTTTCTACGCATGATCAAAGAGTAATTGACCGTGCAAGAAGAGTAATTACATTGGAAGACGGGCAAATTAAATCAGATATCTGTAAATAATAAAATAGATAGAAGTGAGATTTTTGGTTTACATAATAAGTTTATTTTTTTCTGCAACGATTTTTGCACAGAGTGATTCTTTGCAGGAAAGTCCAAAGGAACGGAAATTTAAACTGAATGGTTATGTAAAAAACCTGAATGGAATTTTTCTTTACCCTGATGAAAACTCAATGCAATGGGGATTGCTTCATAACCGTTTAAACTCAAAATGGACATTTAATTCGAAATTTACTACAGCATTGGAAGTGAGAAACAGAATATTATATGGAGAATCGGTAAAAAACGGAATGTATTACAGATCAAGCCTTGATAATGATAATGGACTTGTTGATTTAACTTTTTTGCCATTTGATTCCAAACCCGCTAAAATGGTTTCATCCATTGAAAGATTCTGGGCACGTTATCAATCTGATAAAATAGAAATTACTATTGGACGCCAACGTATAAACTGGGGGGTAAATTTGGTATGGAACCCTAACGATATTTTCAATACCTATTCATTCATTGATTTTGATTATGAAGAACGGCCCGGATCAGATGCTTTAAGAATGAAATTAAGAACAGGAGAAATGTCGGAGCTGGAGATAGCGGCAAAACCAGGAAAAAACAAAAACGACGATATATATGCATTGATGTATAAAATGAATAAAGCAGGATTTGATTTACAGTTTCTTGGAGGATACTATGAAAAAGATGCGGTAATTGGTGCAGGATGGGCAGGAAGCCTGAATAAAATCGGATTTAAAGGGGAAGCCACTTATTTTCATACGGCAGAAAATTTTGCCGATACAAGCGGAATTGTAAATGCCACATTTGAATTTGATTATACCATAGCTGGGAAAATTTATGTAAATGTTTCCTACCTTTTTAACAGTGAAGGCTTAACAAAACCTGATGCCGTGGTCGCATCACAGTTAGTTTCAAACGGAAATATAAGCGCAAAATTCATGAGTCCCGCTAAACACAGTACATTCCTACAGCTAAAAAGCATTTCAAGTCCGGTTTTTTCAACTGGAATATCAGGAATATATTATTTTGAGATGGATGGTATTTATGTATTTCCGTCGGTAACCTACTCCATCAATAATCGATGGGATATTTCCATATTTCTTCAAAGTTACTGGCTGAAAGAAAAAGAAATAGAAAATAAAATGAACAACATTTTACTCCGGATAAAATGTTCGTTTTAGTTCTGTACAAATGTTCTAAGCGTTCTTAAGTTCTTTATTAACATTTAAAACAAAGAAAAAATGAAAAAGCGATTAATTTATATCGCTGCAATAATTGCAGCGGGTGGGATATTATTTTCCCAAATTTTCACAAAGATTTATCCGAAGAATATAAATCTTGAAACAATTCAACTTGATAAAAGCTCAGAGGCCATTCAACGCGGAGAATACCTGGCCAACCATGTTTCTGCCTGCGTTGATTGTCATTCACCTAAAAACGGCAGTAAGGATTCACTGTTTGCAGGAAGCAATTCGGAATTCACCTCCGAATATGGATTTCCGGGTAATTATTATGCGGCCAACTTAACCCCCTATAATTTAAAAACCTGGACTGATGCTGAACTATTCAGAGCCATTACCTCCGGAATTAGTAAAGATGGCCATGCATTATTTCCTGTAATGCCATATAAAAATTATGGGCAAACAAACAAAAAAGATATCCTGAATATAATTGCCTATTTACGCAGTTTACCTGAAGTAAAAAAAGATTTGCCTGAATCGAAATCAAATTTTCCTATGAATTTCATTATTCGTACAATTCCAGAGAAAGGCAGCTTAGCGCTAAAAAACAGTAACACAAATTCAATCGCAAGAGGAAAATACCTGGCAACTATGGCTTCTTGTGCTGATTGTCATACTAAAACAGAAAAAGGCAAACCGATAGAAGGTTTTGAATTTGCGGGAGGAAACGAATATTTAACTTCTCACGGGAAATTTGTTTCTGCAAACATAACTCCCGATAAAGAAACGGGCATAGGCAACTGGACCCGAGAAAGTTTTGTTTCGAGATTTAAAAATCACAGTGTTAGCAATGACCCAAATAAAATAAGCATTATGCCTTGGCAGGCGTATGCGAAAATGAGCGAAGATGATCTTACAGCTATTTACAATTATTTGATGAGCCTGTTCCCAGTAAAAAATAAAATTCATATAACATTAACCTTTTAAAAAACAATAATCATGAAAACAATTCAATTTATCAGCAAAATCATTGCCATTAGCTTTCTTTGCGTAAACATTCTATCAGGACATACAAATTTATCGGCAAACTCGCACGGATTCTTTTACGGTTCTCATACCAGCGACAACGAAAAACCAAAACTTCATGTAAACAATAATAAATGGCCCGAATGCGCAATTGAACTAGATCCTTCTCTCTCACAAAGCGATTTCAGGAAGTTCGGACAGGAAGCGAGCTCATTTCTGTATTTTAAATCAGTTTGTTCTCCGAAAACATTGAAGAAATGGAAATTTGAGCTTTCACTAACCAGAGTAACAACCGGAAAAATTTGCGATGACAAAACCCACTGGAATAATACGTTCACACATCCTGATTCAACCCACTGGTTGGTACCACAAAGCAAACGCCTAACTTTTCCACATTTAAATTTCAGAATTGGAATTAGTTCACGCATAGACTTAGGCGGATATTTTATCTATCTCCCAAGTAAAACCAATTACGGTTTTGCCGGAGTGGATTCAAGGTACAGAATAATAAACGATACCGCACATAAAATCTATCTCACCGGACGTTTAGCTTTAACAACTTTATTAGGAACTAAAGACATGAACTTTCACATGGTCAGTCATGAATTATCATTTGGAAAATCCTTTGGATTATTTACTCCTTATGCAGGCATATCAGCAAGTTTAGGTTATATGGAAGAACAAACTGATAAGGTGAATTTAAATAAAGAATATTTACCATTAGTTTCCGGGGTAACCGGAATTGAATTTAATTACAAATTTATTTCCGTAGGTGTTGAAGCTACTCTTTCTAAACTTAATATGTACACTTTAAAATTAGGAGCAAGATTTTAATTTCATCTAAACATTATTCTATAATATTATTAATACAAATAAAATGAATACTACAGCAAAAGAAATAATAACCAATCCGATTAGCTTAAGTATGAAAAGAATAGGACATGTAATATTGATAAGCGTACTTTCTTTTCTTGTGCAGGCTTTTATAACAGGGATACTGCCATTCACAGATAAATTTGATCTAATAATTAAAGGAAATCAATCGAATTATTCGGGCGTTATAGGCTACTCTTTCCTGATTCATTTAATAAAAGCACTAATCATCTTCTTTATTTGTTCTTATTCGTCCAAACCAAAAATTAATCTATTCATTTCATTGTTTTGTACACTTTTCATAGTTGAGTATTTTAATTTGCAAATAGAGACTTGGTACTTCAGAAAAGCGTTCCCTGTTTTATCCGTACGCGATATTTTCTTGCTCATGGTAGTTGGGGTACTACCATTGGCAATGTCAATTGCATTAGGAATAAAGCTATTTTACGGCAGGAAGAAACAAAACAATCTGTTTCAGAAATCACCATTTTCTCGTTCCCGTTTAATTACTGTTTTATCCGCAATCGGGATAGTTTATGCTGTCATTTATTTTTTATTTGGCTATTTTGTTGCGTGGCAGTTTGAAGAAGTTCAAGTATTCTACTCCGGACATTTTTTTGATTCATTCGCCAGACAAATGCAAAACAACTGGGAAGCAATGGCCGACATTTTTCCATTTCAGTTTTTGCGGGGAATAATATTTGCATTCGCAGGATATTTACTCTTTCAACTAACAGAGTTTAATACAAAGTTATTTTTTCCCTTATTATTTTTACTGTTCTTGATTCCCGGATTATTATTACTAATTCATAACCCATTATTTCCTGATGCTGTGAGAATGGCGCATTTCTATGAAGTCAGTACTTCCATGATTCTTTTCAGCGCTATTGTATCCTTGGGGTTCTCAATAACTTTAAAATTATTAAATAAGATGAGTATTAATTAAAAATTAAGTCAAATACGGATGAAATTTCTCAAAATAATTACAGTTATACTCCTAACCTGCAATTTGGTTTCCTGCAAGAAAAAACATTATAACGGAAATGAAGTTAAAATATTTGAGATTAAATCAAGTATTAACGGTAATAGTTATGATGTCTGGGTAATTATTCCTGAAAATTATAAAGAAAACGAGAAACATCGTGTTTTATATTTTTTAGACCGTGAGTGGGATTTTGATTTATTTTATAAAGCCTCGAAAAAATGCGGCAATGGTAAATATTATTCCGATTTACTCGTAGGGATCGGATGGGGTAATAGTTCCCGCGAAAGCGATTATACTCCTACCCTCACCTCTTACGGACAAGGCAAGGCAGACGAATTTATTGAGTTCATAAAAAAAGATTTATTCAGCTATATGGAACTTCATTTCAATGCCGATACAACCAGAAACAGCCGGTGCATTGCTGGTCATTCCTTCGGAGGTTTGTTCACAGCATATTGTTTTGTTAAACATCCAAGTATATTCGGAAATTATTTGGCGCTAAGTCCGAGTTTATGGTATGACGAACAAGTTGTTTTGCGCATCGAGGAAAAGACCAGAAATCAACATAGCTATAACTCTCTAATTTATAGTTCAGTTGGGGGCACAGAATCCGGCGGAATGCTGCCGGTATTTTCGGTATGGAAAGAAGCTTTTAATTCAGGATATCCAACGGTTAAGAAAAACTTCGAAATTATTCAAGGTCAGGGACACGAAGGTTCCAAGCGTGCCAGTATTGAAAACGGTTTAAAATACTATTTTACAAATCGATAAGTTTTATTGTATGAAAAATATTATTATTCCTTTTCTATTTAGTATCAGCTTTCTTTCTGCGCAGAACAAACCGCAGAAATCCGAATACGGTATAGCGTTTCACCTTGATCCTCCACAAAAAATTGGTTTAAGTACAAATTACACATATTACATGAGTTCATTCTTATTTGCAGAGGTTTACGGTTCAGTAAGCAATGACTTTATTACCAGAACTGAAAAATATATTAAGCGCTCATATAATATTCATTCTTCCCTCAAAACAGGAATAGGAATAATCCTTGGAAAAAAAGCTGTTAAATATATGTGTTCACTTTTATTCGGCGTTAATTCCGATTTTGTAAAAGAAAGTCTTCATAACCCTGCCTTGCCAAAACGCACCTACATTAATGGGTATACAAAAACAGGAAGCGGTATTACGCAAAAAATATGCATTGGAAAAAAAAGGGCGCATTATTTTGTCTCATTATATTTGCCTTTTACGCCACATGACATAAAATATGATTACAAGAATTTTACAAACATTGATATTGGGTTATTATACAGAATTTCATATTAGATTAACCGGGTTAATGCATTCATTTTAGTTCAATAAATTAGTATGACATTTTCGAAAAGATGATAAATATTTTCCCGAATATTAAAACCAACAATCCGCAGCTTCGTCAGTTTGTTGAAAGCGATCTTGAAAACGTATTTTCCGGGTTATCTGACCCTGAAGTTACTAAATACTACGGAATAAGTGATAATACTTTTTATGACACGAAAGAACAATTAAGATATTTCTCAGAATTAGAGCAGAATAAAACAGGAATCTGGTGGGTTATATGCTCAGCAGATGGAAAAGTTTTCTACGGCGCATGTGGTTTCAATAATTTAAATAAAATTCACAAGAAAACAGAAATTGAATTTTGGCTTGGCCTTTTTGGAATAAAGGAATTATGAATGAAGCAATACCTCCTATTTGCGAATATGCTTTTAAAGAACTTGGCTTACACAGGATTGAAAGTTTTGTTGAATCTGAAAGCGCTAATTGCAAAAAAGTCATGAAGAAATTTAAATTCATCCACGAAGGAACAATGAAAGATTGTGAGTTGAAAAACGGTAAGTTTATTAGTTTGGATATATATTCCAGAATTGCGAGTGATTACTAACCAAAACTTTAATCAATACTATTGATTAACGCAATAATACAAAGGTTCATTCAAGTTGTTTTGGGCACATTTATATCACTAATAACGAAGAGTACCGAATGCTTTTTAGCGAATTGAGCAAATAACTTAAAAGACATAGTATTCTTTTTTTTTTTGACAAAGAAATAAATCAAGCTCAAAGCCGTAAAAAAAACTCCAAAAAAAGTCACCATTTTTTGGAGTTCATGTACCCTTGGGGGGACTCGAACCCCCACGTGTTACCACACTAGATCCTGAGTCTAGCCTGTCTGCCAATTTCAGCACAAGGGCCTGATTTTCAAATTGACCAGCAAATTTAAACAGAAAATCAGCTGATACAACTCAATTCAATTGATTCGGAATTTTGTTTCATTCTACCATTTTTTGCAGAATACAAACAAAAACATAGCTTTGTACCCCCTTTTTGAAGGAACGTCCTGCCAGGATGGCGGTCCCGATAATTATCGGGATGGTAGACGCGCTGGATAGTTTGTTGCAGAAAAGCAATTGAAAAAACGAAAAATGCCCGGATGGCGGAATTGGTAGACGCGCTGGTCTCAAACACCAGTGATAGCAATATCATATCGGTTCGACCCCGATTTCGGGTACTAAGCTCTTCAGAAATGAAGGGCTTTTTTATTTGGAGGCAACAATATCATATCGGTTCTCCCGATAGCTATCGGGACCGATTTCGGGTACTAAGCTCTTCA
>Ga0154020_10000167_pt1 | contig 76604 bp, 48 predicted proteins | sample Klosneuvirus_201_FD_109709 | JGI IMG/M metagenome (GOLD analysis project Ga0154020, IMG submission 109709) | Active sludge microbial communities from wastewater, Klosterneuburg, Austria - Klosneuvirus_20160825_MG | ecosystem: Engineered > WWTP > Aerobic digester > Activated sludge | place...
ACGCCCCAGAGTTTGCCGCCGGCGCGAAAAACGTTGAACGCGCCCGGATTGCGGTCGCCGTAGCCGCGAATATCAGTGTGCAGGGCCAGCTTTCCGACCCAAACCGAGAACGGCAGCGCGCCGCTGACGTAAGCAATCACCACCCAGAGCAGCGTGTTCATACGCGCCGTCCCTTCCATGTGATGCCGCGGCCCAGCAGACGGCGCAGCACGCCCCACACCGCGGCAACCTGCACCAGCAGCGCCCCGAGCGGCGTCAGCAGGGCAGCGGCCGGCGCGCCCGTACGACGCGCCCACGGCAGTGTGCTGAGCGTGGCCGCCAGCCATGTGAGCGGCAGCCAGCGCAACGCCAGCCGGCCGTTGACTACGCCGGTCGCGACGATCAGCGGCGACATGATCGCTGAGATGAAAGCTATCGTGAAAATCGAGCCGACGCCGCTCCAGCGTAACGAACCGGCGCCAAGGCGCGTCATTCCCTGCCACAGTTGTCGAGAGTTGTCATACATGCGGACATACGCGGCGTCGTTTGCGTGCAGCACGGCAACGCGATAGTGCAGCCGGCGCAGATGCCGTCCCAATGCCAGATCTTCCAACGGTTCGCTGCGCACCGCGGCAAAGCCGCCACTTGCACAGTAGACCGACCGGCGCATCAAAATGTATTGTCCATTGAGCGCGTAGGCGCCTGGCGCCCGCCCCGCAAACAGCCCCTCGAACGCGACCGTCAACGCAAGACGATCCATCAGGTCGTGAAACTTCTGGCCGACAAAGAGGCTCAATACATCGAGGTGCTGTGCTTCTGCGTAAGCCACCGCACAGCGCGGGCCATCCGGCGCATGGAGCAGGTCGGCGTCGGTAAAAAGCAGCCATTCGCCGTGCGCCGCTTCGACGCCGCGATGACAGGCGTGCGGCTTGCCGTACCAGCCCGGCGGCGGCCCTTGCAGCGGAACGACGATGGCGCCATGTGCGCGCGCGATCTCACTGGTGGCGTCGGTTGACCCGTCGTCGACGACGATGATCTCGAGCGGGCCAGGATAGCAGGTCGCCTGGAGCGAGGTCAGCAGACCGCACAAATTACGCGCTTCGTTGCGCGCCGGTGTGATGATCGAGAGGGAAGGCAGCGCACCCTTGCCCGAAGAGAAGGGCAGATTGGGCAGGGCATGAAAAGCCTGTTCGGCGCGCCATGCCAGCGGCAGCGCCAGAAAGGTCAAGCGCGCCGCACGCTGCCAGTTCCAAATTTCCACGATGACTATTTCCTGCGTTTGACGCGCATTGACACGCCGGGGCGTGGTTCCAGGGTGGCGCCCATGTGTGGATGAATCTGGTCGCCGTTGAGCAGTTCGAGGTCGAAGCGCTGCAGCAAGCGCGCCAGCACCGTGCGCGCCTCCACCTGGGCAAAGGCGGCGCCGATGCAGTTGCGTGGCCCGCCGCCAAAGGGAAGGTAGGTGAAGGGCGGCGTCTTCTCCTCTGCCCCGCGCGCAAAGCGCGCGGGGCAGAAGGCGTCCGGATCTTCCCAGTATTCCTTATCGCGGTGCGAGAGATAGATCGAGTACATCACGCGCGTGCCCTCTGGCACGTGGTAGCCGCAGACGGTCATGTCCTCCGTGGCGTGGCGGTTGCCGATGTGAATGGGTGGGTAGAGGCGCAGCGTTTCCTTGATCACCTGGTCGAGCAAGGTGAGCGCGTTGAGTTGATCGGCAGTGGGCGGTTCATCCTGCGCGCCGAGCACGCTGTCGACTTCGGCTTGCAGTTCGGCCAGCGTGGCGGGATGCGCCCCCAGCAGGTAGAGCACCCACGCCAGCAACGCGGTGCTGGTATCGTGGCCGGCGATCAACATCGTGAGCAGTTGGTCGCGGATCAGGTCGTCGGTCATGTCGGGCGCGACGATGAGCGCGGCGAGCAGATCGGTGGGGTCAGGCTCCGCTTCCCGCGTTGCCAACTCCGCCCGCCGCGTGCGAATGATGTCGTAGAGATAGGCGTCCAGCGTCTCGATGGCCTGGCGCTGGCTGGCCTTGACCGGCGCGCCCGCCCACAGGATCCACAGACCGGGCGAAATGTATTCGATCAGGTGCAGGATCGGCTGCCAGAGACGCGGCAGATGGGGGGCGACATCGACGTGAAAGCTGGCGCCCATCAGGATGATCAACGCCAGCTTGCGCATCTCGACGAGCATGTCTTGCGTCTCACCGTCCGCCCACGTGGCGGTCACATCGTCGGTATAGCGCCAGAAGGCCGGAATGCTCGGCAGCACATTGCGCCGCTGATAGGGGACATCCATGATGCGGCGATAGCGGTCGTGTTCTTCGCCATTCACCACCAGGACGCCATGTCGCAGCAGTTTTACGACCGGATCGCTGGCGTTGCGCCAGCTCAGCAGGTCGCGCTGGGTGACGAGCACCTGCCGGTTGGCGTCTGGCCCGACGAAAACCGCGGGACGGAAGCGCGGCATGGTGATCTGGAAGATGGGGCCGACGTGCTCGCGCATCAAGGCCAACGCGGTGAGCAGCGAGCGGTCGCGCAGCAGGCCGCGCAGCACTTGAAGGCCGCTGCGCGCTTCGGCAATTGGTAGAGGGCGAGAGGAGTCAGTCATTGGCATAGTAATAATTACAGCAGGGCGGCGCGAAATTCCACCGCGCCGTTGCCCACAATCTGTTCATCAGGGCGAAAGCCGTCGGCGGTGAAATACAGACGCAACACGCCGCGCCACGCCCGATTGGAGTTGATAGTCAAATCGGCGCAGTCGTGCATCGCGCCGCGATAGATGTCGTCGTCATTGACTTTGACGCGCAACTTGTGCACGCGACTGTTGCAACCATTGTGAGTGCGCAGGGAAAAGTGTGTGATTTTGATACGCAGCGGGCCGACCGGCACCATGCGTGTGACATGGATGACGCCATGGACGTCGGCAACGCCGTCAAAAGTAAAGGGCAAGCTTGGCATGGGTCAGATACGTTGCTGATTTTCCTTAGGATTCATCGACATTGAGAGTATATCATGGGTTTGTCGAGTGGACGACCTGCGCATACACTGAAGTTGTTTCAATTGATTTGAGTGTTACCTATCAAACAATCAGGAGGATTACGTGAGAACTATCCAACTTGGCAATTCCGGTGTCGATGTCAGCATCTACTGCCTTGGCGCCATGTATTTTGGCTCGCGCAACGACCGCGCCACCTCCTACCGGATGCTGGATCGCTATGTAGACGCCGGTGGCAGCTTTATCGACGCCGCCAATATCTATGCGTGGTGGGTGGAAGGGTTCCGCGGGGGCGATAGTGAAACGCTGCTGGGCGAATGGCTGCGCGCACGCGGCCATCGCAGCCGCATGTTTATCGCCAGCAAAGTCGGCTTTCCGTACGACGATGTGACGCTCGGCTTGAGCGCAACGCAGATCGAAACGGAGTGCGACAAGAGTCTGCGCCGGCTGGGCGTCGATACGATCGATCTCTTTTACGCGCATGTCGATGATCGCCAGACGCCGCTGGAGGAAACACTGGCCGCGTTCGACCGATTGGTGCGCGCCGGCAAAGTACGCTTTATCGGCGCCAGCAACTTTATGGCGTGGCGGTTGGCGCGGGCGCACGCGCTCAGCGAGCAGTATGACTGGCCGGATTATGTGTGTCTGCAACAGCGCCATACCTACTTGCGGCCCAAACTGGGCGCCAGCTTTGACCCGCAATTGAGCCTCACCGGCGAGCTGGTGGATTACTGCCGCGCCAACCAGGTGACGATCCTCGCCTATTCCTCGTTGCTGAGCGGCGCCTACACGCGCCTGGACCGCCTCGTGCCGGAGCAATATCTCGGCCCCGACGCCAATGCGCGCCTGGCCGTGCTGCGCGAGGTGGCGGCCGCGCATGGCGTCACGCCCAACCAGGTGATTCTGGCGTGGTTGGTGCAACAGCAGCCACCGATCATTCCGGTGATGGCGGCGAGCACAGACGCGCAGATGGCAGAGAACCTGGCCGCGCTGAATCTACAACTAACATCCGCCGAAATCGAGCGGCTGAATGCAGCAGGCGCCTAAACATCGTAGGTCGGGCCACTAGCCCGACGTGGTGCGCCAACCGCCTCCTATTACGCTTCACCTACCCGGATACACGCCGCCGCCTGCGTTCCGCCTACGGTTTGGAGCGCCGGGTCCACCTGCCGGCATTTCTCCACCGCCATCGGACAGCGCGGATGAAAGCGACAGCCCGTGGGCAGCTTCACCGGGTCGGGCGTCTCACCTTGCAGGATGATGTGCTGGCGGCGCAGGCGCGGGTTGGGGGCCGGCACGACCGAGAGCAGCGCCTGCGTGTAGGGATGCCGCGGCGTGGTCATGACCTCCAGGATTGCGCCCGTCTCCACGATGCGCCCCAGGTACATCACGGCGATGCGGTCGGCCACCGCGCTCACGGTGCCCAGGTCGTGGGTGATGAAGAGCACGGCAATCGAGCGCCGCATTTTGAGGTCGGCCAGCAGGTTGAGGATCTCGGCGCGGATGCTCACATCCAGCATGGAGACCGGCTCGTCGGCGACCAGCAGGCGCGGCTCCAGCACCAGCGCGGTGGCAATCGCCACGCGCTGGCGTTGCCCGCCGGAAAGCTCGTGTGGGAAGCGCGCCAGGAAGTGTTCGGCCGGCTTCAGCCCCGCGTCTTCGAGCGCGGCCACGCTGCGCCGGCGACGCTCTGCCGCGTTGGGCGCCAGTTTGTGCACGTGCAGCGGTTCGGCGACGATTTCGCCCACCGTCATCAGCGGATTGAGCGATTCGTAGGGATCCTGAAAGATCATCTGAATGTGCCGCCGCGCCGCCTTCCAGACAGACGCCGGCGCGGCAGCCAGGTCATTTCCCTCAAAATGGATGCTGCCGGCTGTAGCTGTTTCCAGCCCAAGCAGCGTCAACGCCAGCGTGGACTTGCCACAGCCGCTCTCGCCGACCAGCGCCAGCGCCTCGCCTGCTGCCAGGTCGAAGCTGACATCGTCCACCGCGTGCACAAACTGGTCGGGAGAGCGACCCAGCGCGCGACGACCCACCGGGAAGAGCTTGCGCAAGCCACGGACGCGCAACAGCGGTTCATGCATGGCGCGCCTCGCGTGTTTGCTGCGCTTCGACGAGAAAGCAGCTTGCCTGGTGGTCGGGGGTTATCGCATAAACGGGCGGCTGTGTGAGATGGCAGCGGCCGAAGACCTGCGGGCAGCGCGGGGCAAAGCGGCAGCCGGGCGGCAAGTCGTTCAGCCGCGGCGGCGAGCCAGGGATGGAGGCCAGGCGTTGCATCGGCCGCGTCGGGTCGGGAAAGGCTTTGAGCAATTCTTGTGTGTACGGATGAGCCGGCGTGTTGTAGATCGCATCCACGCCGGCATATTCGGCCAGTACGCCGCCGTACATGACCAGCACGCGGTCGCACAGCTCAGCGACGATGCCCAGATCGTGCGTGACCAGCAGAATCGAGAGATTCAGTTGACGGCGCAAGTCGGACAGCAGTTGTAAAATTTGCGCCTGGATCATCACGTCGAGCGCGGTGGTTGGCTCGTCGGCAATGACAATGTCGGGCGAGCAGGCCAGCGCCATCGCGATCATGGCGCGCTGGCGCATCCCGCCGGAGTACTGGAAGGGATATTGGTTGCGCCGGCTGGCGGCGATGCCGACCAGGTCGAGCAACTCGCCCACGCGACGGTCGATCGTGCGAGCGTCGGACGCGTCCTCGTGCAGCCGGATCGCCTCGGCGATCTGGCTGCCCACCGTGCGCACCGGATTGAGCGCGTTCATGGCGCCCTGGAAGATCATGGCGATCCGCTTCCAGCGCAGCGCGGCCATCTCGCGCTCGGCAAGCGCAAGCAGTTCGATGCCATCGAGTTGCACCGATCCCCCGACAATGCGTCCAGCCGCGGGCAGCAGCCGCATCAAGGCCAGCATCAGCGTCGATTTGCCACAGCCGCTTTCGCCAACGATGCCCAGCGCCTCACCCCGTTGCAGGGTAAAGGTGATATCACGCAATGCCTGGGCAGGCGGCTGCGATGGATCGACATAATCGACGGAGAGGCGCTTCACTTCCAGCAAAGGCTGTTGACGCGCACGCGGCGTGACTTCGGTCATCATGAAACGTTTCCCGCCTGTTCGACAGGCGTTGGCTCTAGCTGCAATCGAGGCAGATTCTGCAACGTGCGGTCGCCGGCCAAGTGATGCGTTGTCAGCCGCGGGTTGAGCGCCTGCTCTAAGCCTTGCCCCAACAATGTGCAACTCAGCACGACCCAGACGATGCCAAAGCCTGGAACCACCAGCGCCCACCACGCGCCTGCACTCATGGCGCCGCGCGTAAAGGCATAGTTGAGCATCTGTCCCCAACTGAGCGTCGCGGGGTCGCCCAGCCCCAGAAAGCTGAGCGTGCTCTCGTTCAGGATCGCCAGCGAGATCACCAGCACGGTGTTGACGACGATCAGCGGCAGCACTAACGGGAAGATGTGGCGGCGGATGATGTAGCTGTTGCCTGCGCCGACCGCCCGCGCACGCATCACGAACTTGCGCTGTTTGACCGACAATGTCTGTGCGCGCACCAGCCGCGCCGTGCCCGTCCAGCCCAGCAGCCCAATGACCAGGATGATGGTGGTCAGGCTGGGCTTGGTCAGCGCCACGATGACGACGGCCAGCGGCAGGTCGGGAATCACCAGCATGATGTCGGTGAAACGCATGAGGATGCCTTCTGTGCGCCCGCCCAGAAACCCGGCCGCGATGCCGATCAGGCCGCCCATCGTCACCGAGATGAACGACGCGAAAAACCCGACGATCAGCGAGACGCGCGCGCCGTAGAGAAAGTTGCTCAGCACGTCGCGACCCGCGTCGTCGGCGCCCAGCCAGTGCGCGGGGCTGGGCGGCTGGTAGATGTCCATGATGTTGACGCGCACAACCGCGTCAGGATCATAGGGGCTGAGCCAGGGCGCCAACACCGCGACGCCGATCGCAATGGCCAGCATGACCAACCCGATCATTCCCATTGGGTTGCGCCGCAACCTTGCCCACACGCCTCGATACCCGCCTGCCGTCGTTTCCATGACTGCCTCACACCCAGGATTGCCTCACACAGAGACACGGAGAACACAAAGAAAAGCGAAGAAAGATATTTCCTTTGTGCCCTTTGTGCCTCTGTGTGAGGCGAGCTTTGGTTTACTCACACAGAGACACGGAGAACACAAAGAAAAGCCGTAACGATACATCTCTGGCAAAAATCGACCACGGATTCAAGGGATGAGGCGGATGCTCACGGATTTACTCCGAAAAGCATCCAGCTTTTTCCGTCAAATCCGTCAAATCTGTGGTCTATGAAAACCAAAAGTGTGATCCATCAATCTACTTGTACGCGCGGATCCAGATAGCCGTACAGCAGATCGGCGATCAAATTCGCCACGATCACGCTGATCGCCAGCAGCAGAAAGGCGCCCTGTAGCATCGGATAGTCGCGGCGATTGACGGCCTCGAAGATCGCGCCGCCGAGACCCGGCCACGAAAAGACGCTCTCAATCTGCACCGCGCCCGCGACGGTAAAACCAAGGTTGAGGGCTATGATCGTCACCATCGGCAGCATGGCGTTCTTGAGCGCGTGGTCTTTGAGGATCTGAAAATGGTTGAGCCCTTTGGCCTTGGCGGTGAGGATGTAATCTTCTGACAGGACATCGACCAGGGTGCTGCGCATGATCAGCATGTATTCGCCGAGAAAAACGATCGTATAGGTCAGCGACGGCAGGAAAAGATGGCGCGCCAGATCGGCCAGTTGCTCCCAGCCGTTGGCGTAAACCATGCCGGGCGTCATTTTGCCGCCGATCGGCAGGCCCAGATAGGTGCTGCCCCAGAAGAGGAGAATGATGCCCAGCCAGAAGGTCGGCAGACTCCACGCCAGCAGGCTGAAGCCGAGCGCGGTGTAGTCGACCGGCGTGTGCGCCTTCCACGCCGCCAGCACGCCCACCGCCATGCCCAGCACGATCGCCAGCACCTGCCCCGCGCCGATCAGGAGCAGCGTGTTCCACAGCCGTTCGCCGAGTATGTCGAGTACGGGCCGGTTGGTGTGATAGCTGATGCCCAACTCGCCGCGCAGCAGATTGCCGGCATAGATAAAGAACTGCGTGTCCAGCGGATTGACGGCGCACTCCCCTAACGTGAGTGGGTTCAAGCTCTCGAAGCAGTTGAGCACCGGTTTGTCGAGGCCGAAGCGCTCGCGGATGGCCTGCTGCGCCTGGACCGTCAACCGCGGGTCGCGTATCCCCGCCCGTGCGGGGTCGCCAGGCAGGATGCGAAAGAGGAAGAAGTTGAGCACGATCACGAAAAGAATCGTGAACGCCGCCCACCCTAACTTGCCCGCCAGATAAGAAGATCGTTGCACGGCAGAGTCCGTTAAATTTTGATAGAACGCGGATGACGCGGATCAGGCGGATGAACGCAGATTTGTAACCACACAGCCTGCTTCCAATCGGCCACGGATTAGACGGATATTGCGGATAAAATCCGTGAGAATCCGCCAAATCCGTGACATCCGTGGTCTATTTTGCGCTTGCCTATGAACATTCACGCTCGATCCGCGGAAATCCGCCAAAATCCGCGTTGTCCGCGTTCTATTCCATCTACCAAATCGGCGGCTCGTCGTCGTTGTGCAGGATGGCTTCGATGCTGGACAACTCGTCCGCGGTGAAGTGCAGATTTTTGACCGCGGCCGCGTTGTCCTCCACCTGGCTCACCTTGCTGGCGCCCACCAGCGCCGAGGTCATTTGTGGGTGGCGCAACACCCAGGCGATCGCCATCTGCGCCAGGGTCTGCCCGCGGCCTTCGGCGATCTGGTTGAGACGCCGCACCAGTCCGATCCGCTCGGCGCTCACTTCATCCGATTTGAGAAAACCATGCGCTTTGGCCGCACGCGAATCGGACGGAATGCCGCCGAGATACTTGCTCGTCAACAGGCCCTGCGCCAGCGGCGAAAAGGCGATGCAGCCCATGCCTTCTTCGTCCAGTGCGGTCAGCAGCCCCTCCTCGATCCAGCGGTTGAACATGCTGAAGGCCGGCTGATGGATCAAACAGGGCGTGCCCAGTTCGCGCAGGATCGCGGCGGCCTGGCGCGTCTGTTCCGGCGAATAGGTGGAGATGCCGACGTACAGCGCGCGGCCCGACCGCACCGCGTAATCGAGCGCCATCATCGTCTCTTCCAGCGGCGTGTTGGGGTCGGGGCGATGGCTGTAGAAGATGTCGACATACTCAAGCCCCATGCGCTTCAGGCTCTGGTCGAGGCTGGCAATGAGATATTTGCGCGAACCCCATTCGCCGTAAGGGCCGGGCCACATGTAATAGCCGGCTTTGGTGGAGATAATCAATTCGTCGCGATAGGGACGCAGGTCTTGCGCCATGATGCGCCCGAAGTTCTCTTCCGCTGAGCCGGGCGGCGGGCCATAGTTGTTCGCCAGGTCAAGATGTGTAATGCCGAGGTCGAAGGCGCGCAACACCATCGCACGGGCATTTTCGTAGGTGTCCACGCCGCCGAAGTTGTGCCACAACCCCAGCGAGACCGCAGGCAGCATCAGCCCGCTACGCCCCGTGCGACGATAGACCATCCGTCCATCATACCGTTCTGAATCGGCTTGGTAAAGCATTCTCTGATTCCTTTCTTGTTTGAGGTAGCGGCGCCAGATCACTGGCGTCACGCGTTGTAACGATGCAGCCGCTTTCCATCGAGCACGGGTTAGGCGGATAAATTTGGATGATTTCGGATGAAATCCGCAAGAATCCGCCCGATCCGTTTCATCCGCGTGCTATTTTATAACAGCCTGAACAGTCACGTTGAGTTAGGTTGTTGCGCCCCACCGCCCAAAGTCGGCGTTGCGGCGCGCCTCGCGGCGGCGGTGCTGCTCGTGAATCTCGGCGACATGATCGACTTTTTCGGCGATGGCTGCTTCCAGCCAGACGCGCCCATGTTCCGCCGTCGCCACGCTGCCCGCGCCGTACGCCCCGGTCGCGGTGTCGTCATCCCAGGGCGGGTTGGCGATCAACGCCCCGCCTTCGATCCAATCCATGAAATAGCTGGGGGTGGCGATGAAATCCGTCTCGTCCACCACCCGCTCCATGTGAACTGCCGCCGGAAGCAGGTGCAGCATCATCGCCGTCTCCAGCTCGCCGGCGTGACCCATCCCGCCGATGGCGGAGCGGCGCTGCGCTGCGATGGCCGGCGCCCCGCGATGGCCGGCCGTGTGCAGCCATGCCGTGGCGGCAAAGATGCGACGATGCCGCTCGCCCGCATATTTCACCACGTTCACCAGAAATGAGCAATTGCCGCCGTGACCACTTATCAGATAAATACGGTCGCAGCCCCGGCCAGCCAGCACATCGATCACCGCGAGCCAGAAATCTTCAAACGCGCGCCCGCCCACGTTGAGCGTGCCGGCAAACGCGGCGCGATGGGTGCTGACGCCATAGGGGAAAGCCGGCAGCGTGACGCATTGCGCCGGTGCGCGCTGCACCACACCGCGCGCGATGGCGCCGATGATCACGGTGTCCGTACGCAGCGGCAGGTGATAGCCGTGCTGCTCGGTGTGACCGATGGGGATCAGCACGACCTTGTCGCGGTCGTGATCCGCGGGAAGCAGCGCCGCCGGGTGCGTGTGGCTGGGATGGGGCAAGGCAATGCGCGCCGCGCCGAGATCAAAGTCGGCGCCTTGCGGCGTGACGACATACACGCGGCCAAAGCCGTCATCGCGCAGGCTATCGACCAGCCCACGCAGCACCGCGCCCAACCTGCCATCGTCCACGGCAAGCCCGCTGCCGCGCCAGCCGAAGGGAATGGAAGGCAACAATCCTGCGCGCGGCGGATTCCCCAGTGTGGCCGCCAGCCGCGTCAGGTCAATGTCTTCACCCAGCGGCAGACAAAGCGGCGTCGCCCGCGGCAGCGCTGCCACCTCGGGCCAGGTGAGCAGCGCGTAGTCGAAAAATGTGGTCATGCGTTTGTTCGATCAGCGATGGACGACGACAAGCGTGCCCGGGCTTGCGCTGTCCATGAAGTGCCATCCCCGATACGAGACCGTCGGCGCGGCCCAGTCGAAAAGCCATTTGGCATCGTTGTTGGTCATATTGATGCAGCCATGACTCATCGGCACGCCAAAGTTGTTGTGCCAGTACGCGCCATGAAACGAATAGTCCCGGTAAAAATATTGCACCCACTGTACGTTGGGCAGGTTGTAGTAGTCGCCCGCGGCGCGGCTGCCGCCTTGCATTGTCTGGGACGACACTTTCGACCAGATGCGAAAAACGCCGGTCACGGTCGGTGTGCGCGACTTGCCCGACGAAATGGCGAACTTTTTGATCAACTGGTTGCCTTCCCAGGCATAGGCGCGCTGATGGTCGAGATCAACCGAGATCCACTTGTCGTCGGTAGGTACAACCGGATACTCCGGCACGCCGTTGTCACCCATCGGCGCCTCGGCGAACAGCTCGGCAAAGGAGGGCGGCGGCACAACGATGCGCTGCCCAGGCCTCACCTGCGCGGCGTCGGCAAGGTCGTTGGTCTCCAGCGTGCGGCGCAGCGACGTGCCATAAGCGGCTGCAATGGCTGAGAGCGTCTCCCCTTCCTGCACAACGTGTACGTAGTACTTGCCGGGAACCGGAATGTCGTTGCCGGCTTGGGGTGCAAAGTCAATGCCTTCCGCAACCGGCGCACGCAGCGCCTCGCCCACATGGAGCACCATCGAGGGCGAGCGTTGGTTCATCTCGGCCAGGCGCGCCGCGGTCGTCTGCAGCTTGGCGGCGATCGACGCCAGCGTGTCGCCAGGGTGCACGATATAGATGCGCGTCGCCGTGTCGATGAATCCCTCTGTCGGCGTCGTCTCCAGCGCACTCCCTGCTTCACTGCTGCGCCCCGCGCCGCTGCCCACCACGTCGGAAGGCACGATCAATCGCTGGCCGGAGCGGATCAGGCTGGGGTCGCTCAAGGCATTGAGACGCATTAAGGTGGAAACATCAGTTTGGTAGCGGCGTGCGATCTCCGTCAGCGTCTCGCCGGGCGCAACAACGTGTGAATCGCCTGTCTGTGCCAGCCCGTTGCGCGTAGTCATGATAAGCAGCAACAGGCTGAGCAGGCATATCCCTATGATTCGTCGTTTTGTATGGATAACTTGGGCGCTTTTCTTCATGCTTCTTGCTCCAATCGATCTTGCGGATGGCGAGTGCAATGCGGGAAATCCGCTGCCATCTTCTCCTGTCAGGCTTGCCTTGCCTGCGCTTTCGGACTTCGGCGATGGCTGCACGCAGCGCAGGCGCGTCAAGATGCGTCGCCTTCTTGACCTCGCCATTCGCTCTCTACTGTAGCAAAGGGGTGGGGCGCCGTCAATGGCGCCGTCATTATCCTCTCGTTGGGTTGGCGAAGTGGCTTAGCGGCAGCGTGATGGCTATAGGATCTGGATGGCGGGTTAAACAGTGAAAGAAATTCGTGTAGCAACAATAAAAGCAAAATGCATTTCGAATGCAAATCCGTGAGCATCCGCCTAATCCGCCCCATCCGTGGTCAATTCTTGGATGGCTGAATCGTTACTTCTCTGCGAACCTTGCATCTTTGCGTCGAAATCTAGCACAAACCCAATACCCAAATGTACAGTTGGACAACCCTACGGCCTGTCTCTATAATGTAAGCCAGCATCGCCTCATCACCATAGCGATCCAGAATCTATCCAACCACCGACAGGAGAACCTCATGTCAAGACCGCTGCTGGATGCCCCCTACATCTTTGGACTGCACGATCCCGGCGGTGAGTGGATCATGGCGCAGGCGGGGCGCCGCGGCTGGATTCTCTTTACCGAGGCAGTAGGCAGCGATCCGAACGATGACAGCGGTCGCGACTATCGGCCCTGGAGCGACCAGGAATTTGGTGCGATCTGCCGCATCAACCACGGTTACGGCAGCATGGGCACGATCCCGACGCCCGACCGCTACGCTGATTTTGCGCAGCGCGTCGCCAACTTTGTCGCGGCCAGCCCCGGTTGCCGCACCTGGGTCATCGGCAATGAAATGAATCACAGCCAGGAATGGCCCCAGGCGGGTGCGCTGCGTGCGGCCAACGCGCCGGTCGCTTCACCAGTGCAGCCGGACGTCGCATCTGTAGATGGCTTTGGACATAGCAGTGCTTCACGTTTCAGCGCGCTGGCGCCGGCAATGGCAGCTTCCCTTGCCGTATCTCCGTTAGGCGCGCCGGCTGGCCTCCAGCCCATCTTGCCCCAGGAGTATGTGCGTTGTTTCCAGATGTGCCGCACGGCGATCCGCGCCCTGCCCGGCCATGCCGATGACCTGGTCGTCGTCGGCGCGGTGGCGCCCTGGAACGCCGAAACGACCTATCCGTCGAATCCAACCGGCAGTTGGATTCGCTACTTCACCGACATCCTCAACGGGCTGGGCGCGAATGGCTGCGATGGGATCGCACTGCACACCTACACGCATGGCAGCGACCCTGCCTTGATCACCAGCACCGCCACGATGAATCCACCCTTTCAGGCGTATTACTTTAATTTTCAGGCGTATCGTAATTTTATGGACGCGGTCCCGGCTGCAATGCGTACGTTGCCGGTCTTCATCACCGAGACGGATCAGGATACACCCTGGCTGGATGCCAATAACGGGTGGGTGCAGGCGGCCTATGCAGAGATCAACCGCTGGAACCAACAGCCTGGCGCGCAGCAAATCCGCTGCCTGCTGCTCTATCGCTGGCAGCGCTACGATGCATGGCAGATCGAGGGCAAGACCGGGGTGATTGACGGCTTCCGCGCGGCGCTGGCCAACGACTACCGCTGGAAGGAGCCGCCCCCCAGTCCGGCAAACTACAAAGTTGGCGACGTGCTGCGCACCCTGGACGCCATCAATTTACGCGCCGCGCCCGGCGGTCAGATCATCGGCGTGCTGCCAGCCGGTGCGCAGGCGACTGTGCGCAGCACACCCTACAGCATGACCGGCGGCTTGCCTTTCTGGGCGGTGCGCGTGTTGTTCAACGGTCAGGTGCGCAACGGCTGGCTGGCGCAATATACGCTCGACCACGTCATGTTGCTCACGCGCGAATCCTTTGGCGCGCTGCGACCCGCCGCTTACCAGCCAGGCGACATCGTGCGCACATTGGATATGCTCAATTTCCGCAGCCAGCCGGCGGGCGCAGTGATAGGTGTGCTGCCCACCAACACGGCCTTGACGATCACCGATCCGATCTGTGTGATGGCCGAAGGCGTGCCATTCTGGGCAGTGCGCGGAGTGGTCAATCGCGCGCTGGCTGATGGCTGGGTGGCGCAGTATACGCAGGGCGGCATTGTCCTGCTCGAACCTTACCAACTTCCTTCTGGTGCGAACGCGGCTGCCGCTGTCGCCGGCCTCGCTGCTGGACGTGCAGCCTTTGCCCTGGGCGACGAAGTGCGTACGGTGACAGCTACACGCTTGCGGCGCACGCCGGGCGTCACCGGCAAACCTGCGAATGATACGCTGGCCATCGTGCCTGCCGGCGCGGTCATGACGGTGTCAGGTGGCCCTACGCGCGTCGACGGCATGGCGTGGTGGCGGCTGGTAGGGGCGCTGCCGAACCTGGGGCGCGTCGAAGGCTGGATGGCGCAGCAACTGCCGAGCGGCGAAGCCTTGTTCGAGGGCGTGCTGCCGGAGGCGCCGCCTGCCATCGAACTGCCTGGCGCCGGGGGCGCCTTTGCATCGGGCGACCGCTTCCGCACGACGACGATCGTTCGTCTGCGCCGTTCGCCCGGCTTTAGCGGCAAGGATGAGACAGACATCGTCACCGACATTGCGCAGGGGGTTGAGGGTGTTGTGGTGGCCGGACCCGCGCCGGCGGACGGCTTATCCTGGTGGCAGGTGGAGATTCGCGCACAGGATGGGCGGCTTTTCGCCGGCTGGATGGCCGAAGCTGCCGCTGACGGTGAGGTGTTGATGCAAAAGCTCAGCACACCCGTTACACGACCCGGTTTTCGTGTAGACAATCTTGTGCAGACGACTGATTTTATCAACATGCGGCGCACCCCAGGCGCTGTCAATAAACCAGCCGACGATGTGCTCGGTGCGTTGCGCCCGCGCACAATCGGCGTGCTGCTTGATGGCCCTCGTCTGGTCGGTGGTTTGACGTGGTGGCGCGTGGGCAGCATCCTCACGCCGCCGGGCGTCGAGGTGCGCGGCTGGATGGCGGAGACGTTGCCCGGGGTTGGCGCGCTGATCGTCGAGCCTGCAAAGCTTCCTGGCACGAACATTCCCGATGCGGCGACTGGCGTCTACCTCCATCCACCCTTTGCTGAACGCTATCCCATCGGTCAGCTCTGGGGCGAAAATTCGGATTTTTACGCCCGCTTTAATTACGACGGTGTGTCACTATTAGGACATAACGGTACAGATTTTTCGCTGCCGGAGGGGACGCCCCTCTTTGCCGTGGATGACGGCGTCGTGCGTCAGGTTGGTTTTGAGGCAGGCGGCTTTGGCAATTATATTTTGCTCAGCCACGCGTGGGGCGAATCGATCTATGCGCACCTTTCCGCCATCGACATCGCTCTCGACCAGGCTGTTGCGCGCGGGCAGCATATCGGCCGGTCGGGCAATACGGGTGGCAGCAGCGGCCCGCACCTGCACTTTGCGATCCGCACCAATCCCTATGTGCGCAGCGACGGGTGGGGCGGCTTTAGCGACCCGCTGCCCGCGTTGCCGCCCGGCGCCTACTATTTGCCATCCTATATTCTCGACGTAGCGCCGGCTGGTGTGGGTGTGATGGCCGCGGCGGCTGCACCGGAAGGTGCAGGACGGCTGCAGCCCTCGGCAATGGGCGAAGCGCCCGGCGTGCAACGACCTTAACCAACACGCCGGCGACGCTGCGCTTGTGCTATAATCCTTGTCGAATCTGACCATCGACTTGGAGTAGGCATGGCTCGACCGTTGTTTGACTCGCCTCATATTTTTGGCATCCACGAGCCTGGCGGCGAACAGTTTATGTTGGCCGCTGGGCGTCCGGGGTGGATTCTCTTCTCCGAGGTGCTGGGTCACGATCCCTCCGACCTGAGCGGCGTCGATTATACGAGCTACGCCAGCCAGGGCTTTGGCCTGCTCGTTCGCCTCAATCACGGCTACGAACCGGACGGCACGATCCCGCACAGCAGCCAGTACGAGGCTTTCGCCCGTCGCGTCGCCAATTTTGTCGGCACCAGCCGCGGCGCGCGCATCTGGGTGATCGGCAACGAAATGAACTATGCCATCGAGCGCCCCGGCATCAAGATCGACTGGTCGCGCCACCACACGCGCCGCGACGGCCCGCCCGATGTGGCCGATCCGACGCGGCGCGGATTGGCGGTGCGCTTCAACGTCCTCCCCGACCACTCCCGCGAAATCCGCACCACACGCGGCGCCATGATCAGCCCAGGTGAAGTAATTACCCCCGAACTGTACGCCCGCTGTTATCGCCTCTGCCGCGACGCCATCCATCGCCTGCCGGGCCATGAAAGTGACATGGTGCTGGTGGGCGCCGTCGCACCCTGGAACACCCAGACGATCTACCCTGGCAATCCAAATGGCGATTGGGTTCAGTATTTTCAAGACATTCTGACAATGTTGGGGCCGGAGGGGTGCGATGGCTTCACACTTCACGCCTACACGCACGGCGCAAATCCTGCGCTGATCGCCAGCCAGGCTAAAATGGCGCCGCCCTTCCAGAATCGCCATCAGCATCTCCGCACGTACATGGATTTCATGCAGGCTGTGCCGGCTGCGATGCGCCATCTGCCCGCCTTTCTGACCGAGGCCGGGCAGACGCAACCCTGGGTCAACCAGAACAGTGGCTGGGTGCAGGCGTTGTACGGCGAGATCGATGCCTGGAACCGGCAGCCAAGCGCACAACAGATTCGTGCGGCGATTCTTTATCGCTGGCCTGCACTTGACCGTTGGTATATCGAAGGCAAAAATGCTGTCATCGAAGATTTCCGGCGCGCGCTGGCCAGCGACTATCGCTGGCGCGGCAGCGAAGAAATTGCGCACCGGAGCGACGAGACAGGCGCGCCAGACGCGCCTGTTGTAACTGAGGGCGCCGGTGACGGGATCGACGACGCCGTCACTGCCGCGCCCCCACCGCTTGCCAGTCAAGGCGAAGTGCAGACGGCGATGCAGGCTGCGCCAGATGATCCAGCACGCGCGCCTGAAGCTTCCCCTGCGGGCGCACGCAAACGCCGCCGACGCAAGACGCCGGAAACGCCGCCCTATGGCATCGAGTGGATGTCTGACAGCTTCCCGGCGCGCCTCGCGGTTGGCCAGACGATCACCGCGTCGATCACGCTGCGCAACACAGGCGCGCTGACCTGGCGCTGGGGCGGCGGCAATCCTTTTCGCCTCGGCTACCGTTATTATCGCAATCGCCGCTTGCTGAAGATGGCGCCTGCCAAAGATCTGCGCACCGACATCCCCGACGATGTCATGCCAGGACAAACCGTGGAGATTCAGGCGCGCATCGCGCTGCCAGACGAGCCTGGCAACTATACGTTGGAACTCGACCTGGTTCATGAGGGAGTTGCCTGGTTCAAGGAGCGCGGCGCGCCGGTGCTGACCCGTTGGCTGACTGTGGAAGCGCCGCCAACCAATGGTGCGGGCGGCGAGCGCGGCGACATTCAGCTCCCCGTGCGGCTGTTTACAGACATCAGCCGGCGGTTGCCGCGCAGCGGGACGCCCTACGCGCGCCGCAATCTCAACCAGATTCGCTATATCGTCGTCAATCACACCGGCGCCCACCCACTGCTCAGCCTGGAGCGTGTGGCGCGCGCGCATATCAAGCGCGGCTACCCAGGTATTGCTTACGACTTTGTGATCGACGCCGCGGGTGAGATTTTGAAGGTCAAAGAGATTGAGGATGTGGCGCAGCCGGACAAGGTTTGGTCGGAGCAGGGCGTCAATATCTGCCTGGCCGGCAATTTTGCATCCAGCGCGCCGCCGCTTACGCAGCTTGATGCTGTTGGACGGCTCTGCGCCTGGCTGGCGCAAAACATGGGGTTAACCGCGGACGCAATCGTCGGGCTGGGTGAACTGACCCCGAGCGAAAGCCCAGGAGAAACCTTCTACAAAGGCGTGTGCTGGAAAGAAGTGCTTGCCCGGCAGGTGCGCCTGCACTTGGCGGCGTTGAGCACGGGGGCGTTGGAAAGCGACCGTACAGGTGAATCCGAGCGGCAGATCAGCGAAGTGCGCACGCTCAATCAGACACTGGCCGAGCGGTTGGCGCTGAGCGAGGCCAGGGAGCAGGAAGCGCAGACGACCGTCCGCCGGCTGCGCACCGACGTTGAAGCGTTGCGCCAGCAACTGGACGCACAGCCGGAAGTCGTCGAAGGCGGCCTTCGCATCCATCGGCTGATCGACCGCCTTCCTCGCAATGCGCAACGCTACGCGTCGCGCCGGCACGCCGACATTCAAGCTATCGTCATTCACGACACCGGCGCGCCAAGCGACACACCGTTGAGCGAACTGGCGGCATTTCAAAATCGCGCGTGGCCGGGCCTTTTGTATGATTTTGTGATCACCGCACAGGGCGCCGTGCAGCAGACGCAGCCACTGGAGGAGGCGCCGGACACGCCAGAGCCTTATGTGCGCCATGCTGTCAGCGTAGCATTTGCGGGCGACTTCCGGCAGGGCGGCAGCCCGACGCCGGAGCAACTGGCAGCGGGCGGCGCGCTGCTCGACTGGTTGTTGCTCCGTTATCCACAATTGAACCTCCAAACGGTAAAAGGTCTTAGCGAGTATATCGATACGTTGTCTCCCGGCCGCGAATGGATGGAAGGCGCGAACTGGAAGCAGCGTCTGCTCGCCGCGATGCCGCGGGCGATGGGGGTGGTGGAAGACACCGCGACCGTGCAAATCCTGCGTGCGGAGAGCGCTCGGCTGGAGGCAGAGCTAGCCGAGCTGCACGCGGCGCGCACTGCGCTTGAAGAGGAACGTCTCGATCGCACGTCCGAAATCCAGCGGCTGCGTGAAGAATTGGCTGCGAAACCGGCTGGCCCCATGAATTTTGTCGTTCCTGCGCCGCCGCTGCAAGAAATCACCGAGCAATTGCCCAAACATGCCAGGCTGCGCTACGACCGCCGCCCGCTCCAGCAGATCACGCACATCGCCATTCATCACACCGCGGCGCCGCCGCGTGTGGGGCCGGCGCGCATCGCGGAACTGCACGTCGCGGTCGATCCGGCGCGCGGTAAGGAAGCATGGCCCGGCATCGGCTACCATTACTTTATCCATGACGATGGCCGCATCGAACAGACCAACCAGGTGGAGACAGCCTCCTATCACCTGGTGCGCCACTACACCTATTCGGTGGGCATTGTCTTTGCCGGCAGTTTTATGAATGGCAAGATTCCGACTTCGGCGCAGTTGCGCGCCGGCGCCCATCTGACCGCGTGGCTGATGCAGGAGTTGAAGATCCCTTTGGCGCGTGTGTGGGGGCACCGTGAGTTTCCCGACAACATGACGGTCTGTCCAGGCGGAGAATGGACGCAAGGCAACCGCTGGCGCGATTTACTCTTCGAGCAGATCAGCCAGATCCAGCAAGGCGCCGGTCTCAAGAGTATTCGCCATTACCTGTTGTTCCCGGCTGGTGTAGAGGCGGCTGGCGAGATCTTCGCCAATGCCCTGGGCTACATGGCGAGGTTTCGCCCCACTGCCGGCTTTAGCATGGAAGAGGCGCGCGGCGCTGAGTACGTGACGATCGTCGGCGCCGAAGTAGGCGTCAGCGCGGTCAGCGAACAGCAGTTGGTCGAGGCTGGATGCAAGGTTGAGCGCATCAGCGGGCGCACCGACGATGAGGCGGCGCGCCTGCTTGCCGAGTTGGTACGCGTGGGCCGGCGCTTTCGCACGTATGAAGTGAGCTTCTAGCCCGATGGCAACCACAAGAGTTTGCGCCAAAGCAGGAGGCGTCGCGTGACCGCCGGCTTGTCGCATCGAAACCAGCCGCTTGGCTCCGGTTATGCGGTCCATTTGCCGGCTTATGAAGGCCCGCTCGATCTGCTGTTGCACATGATCGAAGTGCGCGAACTGGACGTCAGCTTAATCAGCTTGATGGCAGTGACCGATCAATATTTGAAGACGCTCAACGAACTGGAAGAGATCGAACCGGGCGCGCTGGCCGACTTTTTGGTAGTCGCCTCGCGGTTGCTTTACATCAAGTCGTACAACCTGTTGCCCAAACCGCGCCCGCCTGCCGAGGATGACGAAGAGGCGAGCGGAGATGCGTTGCTGCGCCAATTGGTGGAGTATCGGCGCTTCAAGCAGGTGGCCGCCACCCTGCGGGCGCGCGAAGAGGCAGGGCTGCGCGTCTACATCCGCACCGCACCCAAGCCGGAAGTCGAGCGCCGGCTCGACATGAGCAACCTCGACCTCGACGCGCTCCAGCGTTCGTTGCGCAAGGTGCTCCAGCGCATTCCGGTCGACCCGCCCATGCCGCGCGTCAAAACTTATCCAATCACTGTGGCCGAGCAGCTCGAAAGCGTGCGCGCCTATTTGCGCAACGTCTTTGCGGCGGATAGACAGAAATCTCAGCGCGGGGTCAGCTTTGAGGGGTTGTTGAGTCGCAGCGCCACGCGCATCGAGGTCATCGTGACGTTTCTCGCCGTGCTCGAGCTGGTCAAATTGCATGAAATCGAAGTGGTGCAGGACGCAACCTTTGGCGAGATTCACCTGCTGCCTTCGACCAATCCTGTTGCCTCCGACCAATGAGGCGCCGCCTGCATTGTCGGTCTAGTACACACGGGCTAAAATACCTCATTGGTTGCCTGGCAGGGGCGCACCCCCGTGTGCGCCCGGAAACCGGACAGGCACGGGGGCCTGTCCCTACCAAATCTACCGGCAGAATTACGCCCACCTGGACTAGTCGCTTGTCAAACGTGACGCTTTAGTGTGGACGGTTTGCAATGAGCACAGATAGACGCTGATAGACTCAAATGAGCACATCTGATTTGCTCTTATCTGCGATTATCCGATTTCATCTGTGCCTATCTGCGTTCGCTTGCCATAACTTTACCTGAAGTTTGACGTTTGACGCATCACCGATCTAGCCGGCGTCGCCGTCGCAGCCAGCCCCACGAACCCCCAAAAATCATCGCCCCGCCAAAGCTAAAGCCGCTCAGCAGCACCAGGCTGCGCTGATCCGCGGCGCGCGCCAGGGTGACTGCCTGCGTCTGCGCCTTCTCAACAGAGAGCACGGGCGCGGGCGTCGCTGAAGGCAGCGGCGTCCAGGTTGCTGTCGGTAAGGGCGTTGGAGTGTAGGTTGGCGTTGCCGTGGACGTGGCGGTCGGCATCGCAGTTGGCGTCTCTGTCGCGGTTGCGGTGGGCGTTGCCGTGGGCGTATCGGTCGGGAGGGGCGCTGCCGCCACGACGACCGGGGCAACTTCGGCGGCGGCAACTTCCACCACCGGCGCCGACTCGACGATGGGCGCGGGCTCGATCACCGGCTCCGGTAAAGGCTCTGGCGCAGGCGGCAAGTCGACGGCAGGCGCGCTGTCGTCGGGATAAAGACCGATCACATCGACCAGGATCAGGTCATCGGGCGCGGCTGACTGCGGGTGGTCGGTCAGAAAGAACACCGTCATCGTCCCGCCGAGCGCGCGCGCCTTGATATCGATGTTGACGTCGGGCGGCGGGTAGTTAAGCATACGCCCTTCGCCCCAGTGCGTCGGCCCCCAGATGACGGTCGGCGCATTAGGATCGGCGCCACCGGTGGGGTCGAGTCCAAGCTGGCGGCTAAACAGATCGGGCTGATTGGGCGCGCCCCACGCGATGCTGGCGCGATAGCCGGCGCCTGGCGTCACTGCTACCTGCGTATAGATGCCCGCTTTGAAAGGGGCGCCGCTCGTAATCGTCAAGTTCGAGCCGCCGAAATAAGTGTGATGATCTTCCATGAACGTGGGATCACCGGCGAGAACAAAAGCATTCCAGCCAACCGGCAACTGGCGAGGCGGGCTGCCGCTGAAGGCGTCCATGTCGCAGGTGATTTGCGGGATCACATTGGGTGGGTTGCACAAATCGGAGGCCGAAGCGGACGTCGCCAGGGCAAACAGCGCGATAGAACCCGCCAAAATGCCGGCCCACCAGACGCGAGGACGACTTGCTACAATATCAAACATCATGTGACCAGTATACGCCTTGCCCAATGGTGCACCAAATCATGACTTGAAACCGAACCCTTTCTTGGATGACCCGCTTTACAAGTTATTTGCTCACTGTAATCTCTCCCACCACCACCGTCTCTTGCGGGAACCATCCGCGCCGCGGCGCAATGGGTGCGTCATCCGCCGCGCGATGCAATGTTGCTGTCAGCGTGTAGCGGCCCCGCGCCAGCGTCGCCGGCAGCATTAGATCGTAGAAATCGCGCACGGGCTGGGACTCTAGCCAGTCGCCGCTTGGATATTCGTCGCTGCCGAGCGTAAAGCGCCATTCCTGCACTTGAACGCCACTCTGATCTTGCAGCGCCAGCACCACCTGGTACATGTCGTGGTAAGCATTGGGGCGTGGTCGCCAGAAAAACGTAGCGTGCAAGTCTTCCCCAGGCTGCACGCCGGTGCGGTCGAAACGTGCCTCCAGCAAATCTATGTAATCAAACGACGCCAGGGGCGCAGGCAGTTCCGGGATGCGTGGCGACGGCGCCACGGTCACCTCTCCCAAGTGCAGCCGTTGACCGTCGGGGCTCGGCGCGGTCGCAGGAAGCGATAGCGGCTCGCCGGTGTCTGTGTGATAGACCACCATCTCAAGCGAATAGGCGCCTGGTTTCGTGCTGACGCCGATGGGCAGCGCAAGAGATTGCGTTTGCACTTCATTGGCTGCCCACGTATCGGACGCGGGCAGCCAGGGCGCATCGCGCTGCGCGGCGAGCCGTCCCCCCTGGTCGTATAAACGCAGGCTCACCGCCAGCTCTGGCAAGGGATGGGCAGGCCGCCACTGTTGGCTCAGGTAAAACACCGTCCCGGCTTCAGCCGTCTCGGTTGTTTGCGCGTAGTCAAGCAAACAAAGCAACTCGCCAAAACATATTTCCTCATCCAGCAGGGGTGACTGATCGCTTACTAGCGGTGGGGCTGCGAACAACTGCACCCTCCCAAAGTCGCGCCCCGGAATGGGCGTCTCCTGCAGGAGGGCGGTGTGCTCGGCCAGCCATTGGCGGATGACGCCTTGGGGATCGCTGACGGTGTCATAGAGGCGGTAATGCCAGATGCGCGGCGATTGTTTGGCAATTGCAGTCAAAGCCTTGCTTGTATCGGCGGCAGAGATAGTGAAGAAGTCGCTGGCCGGATCGCCCCAGCCAAGCGTCGACGGCCCATCGACGCTCCCACTACGCGTCAAGCGGGGAGCGTCGATGGGAGACGTCTCTGCCTCCATATTTTGCGCGTAGTCAACCAAAGATACAACAGACTCAATTTGAGGTAAAACAGCACTATCAACTCCTGCTAGAGCAGTAGGCCAGTAGGTAGTCAACACTGGGTAGACCCAGCCGGCGTTAGCGAGGATGGCGTCACTGGGGCGCCAGTTTGCAGCAAGGGACGCCACGGCCCCGCGGTGATCGTCGGCGCGATAGAGCGGATTGCTCCAGAAGTTGACAACGGCGGCGACGCTGGCCGCCAGCCATAAACCCAGGAAGCCGATTGCCAGCCAGCGTTGCCGCCCCCAGTACGCGGCGATGAGGGCGGCGGGCGCCAATAAAAACAGCGGCGCGTAGAGAAATACATAGCGGACGTGGTAGATCGGCGTGACAAGCAGGGTGATAGCGTAAAGTTGGGCCATCGGCAAAAAGACGACGGTCAACACCAAAGCGACGCTGGTGCGATACGCGCGTCCGTCACCACGCCATGCCCAGAGGATGAACGCCACTGTTACGCCGCTTACCAGCAGCGCCCACGGCCAAGCCAACGCGCCGGGCGGCGATTGGCCGACAACCAGCGCGCCCATAGTTTCGGACAGGCTGGCGAGCAGCGCGGCGGGCGTCGTCCAGGCGGTTCGCCACGGCGGCACCGGCGGTTGCAGTATCTGGCGCAGCGCGGTCGGCAACCATGGCGCAAAGAGCAACGCCGCGCCCAGTTGTGCGCCTAGCCAGACGCCGATGCGCACGCGGCGTTTTGTCTCGCCGCGCCAGAGCAGCGCCAGTATCGCCACGTTCACGGCGACGAGCCAGAAGGCAAAGTAATAGAGCGTGTAGAGACCGGCGGCCGCGCTCACGGCGTAGACGGCCAACCATCGGCGCGGCTGCCGGTCGTCGAGAAAGCGCACTGCCGTCCAGAGGCAAAGCAGGGCAAGCGCGGCCCCGACCGTGTACATGCGCACTTCCTGGCTGTACCAAAGCTGGAAGGGATTAGCCGCGGCCAGCCACAGCGTAATCAGCCCGGTGCGTGCGTCGAACAAACGGCAACCGAGCGCGTAGATCAGCGCCAGCAGCAGCAGCCCCGCGGCCAGGCTCGGCCAGGCGTAAAGGAATTCCAATCCATGCGCCAGCGTCGGCGCTGTGGCTTGTTGCCAGAGGTGGAGCAATGCATAGTAGCCAGGCGGGTGAATATCGCCCGCGGTGTGGGCCAGCATTGTGGTGAGCGGCTGGCGGGCAAGATAAACGCTCACGGTTTCGTCGTACCAGAGCGATTCCGCGCCAAGTCGAAACAGGCGCAGCGCAAAGCCGAGCAGCACACCCAGCAAAAGGAGACTACGTTGGTGCTCAAAAGCCGAGTTTCCGGTAAAAGCCGAGTTTCTATCAGAAACTCGGCTTTTAGGTGTAATGGACAGACGCCCTCCCATCAACTTGCTCATTTCCTCTGCATTGTAGCCTCCCTTGCACCGCGTGCCAAAGCTTCCGGGCGAATTTGTCTGTGGAACGGTCTAAGGTTCTGCTAATCTCCATTTCAGTCCGCTCTTTGGCATTCCCCTCAGCATTGGATACAATGGCGCAATGGCTTCCACAATGGTTGAACGCTCGCCTGCCCTGCCGGGTTCAAAACGCGCCGGCCTGCGGCTTGCGGCTGGGATCGGGATGATCGCCGGCGTGTGTGTGCTGGCGGGTCTATATTGGCTGACGGCCAAGCCGGTGCGCGTCAGCGTCGATGGGATGGCGGAGACGATCTATACGCACCGTGCGTCGGTGGGGACGCTATTATTGGATCTGGGGCTCACGCCGACCCCGCAGGATCGCGTGAGCCAGCCGCTGGATGGCGCGGTCGAACGCGACATGACGATCGCGGTGGAGCAGGCGCGGCCTGTGCGCGTGCTGGCCGACGGTCGTGACTTTGTGGTGGGGAGTTGGGGCGCAACCCCGCGCGCCGTGCTGGCCGACGCTGGCATCCTCCTCGACACGCACGATGAAGTCTTGGTGGATGGGCAGCCGTGGCGCGCCGATCTCGTTTTGCCGTCCAGCCTGGTCGAAAAAGAGGCCAGCACCTACGACCGCGGCTTTGCGTGGGACAGCCTGCGCACCGAACCTGTGCGGCTGCGCGTGCGGCGCTCGGCGCCGATTGTCGTGCATGAAGGAGACGCACGCTACACCGTCGATACCACGGCGCAGACCATTGGGGAGGCGCTGCGGAAGAGCGGCGTGATTCTCTACCTGGGCGACCGGGTGCAGCCCAGCCTGGGCAGCGCGATCACCGCCAACTTGCACGTGTACATCCAGCGCAGCGTGCCCGTATCGTTGCAGGTGGATGGTCGGCTGGTCAAGACGCGCACCCAAGCGCAGACGGTTGCGGACGCGTTGAGTGATCTGGGCATCATACTTTCCGGCGGTGATCGTGTAGAGCCGGCGCTCGATGCGAAGCTCTATGACAACCTGAAGATTGCGATCACGCGCGTCAGCGAGGATGTGACAGTTGAGGAGGAGATTGCACCCTTTGACACCGTCTTTGTCGCCGATCCCAACCTGCCGATCGATACGCAGGAAGTGCTTGCCGTTGGCGCCGAAGGCATCACGCGCACACGCTATCGCACCCAGTATGAAAATGGCGAACCGCTCACGCGCGCCCTTGAAGACACCTGGCTGGCGCAGGAACCGGCTGACCGCCGCATCGCCTACGGACAGAAGATCGAGCCGCGCACTGAGACGATGGCGGATGGCACGGTGATCACCTACTGGCGCAAGATCAAGATGTTGGCGACGAGTTATAACGCCGCGTCGGCCGGCGGCAATCGCACACGCACGGGAGATCTGTTGCGGGATGGCATTGTGGCGGTGGACCCCCGGTTGATCCCGCTGCGGTCGCAGGTCTATGTGCCGGGCTACGGCATCGCGGATGCGCTGGACACAGGCGGCGGCATTATTTCGCGGCGGATCGATCTGGCCTACGTGGCAAGCAGCTATGTTCCTGTGCGTGGCTGGGTGGATGTCTATCTGTTATGGCCGCCACCCAATGAGGCCATCACTTGGGTTGTGCCAAATTATCCGCCTGTACCCCAATAAATAAATGCCGAAATCATTGTGAAATTATTGTGAGCTGAATGACTACAATTCACTCTCGTTCTTTGTCGGGGCGCGTCGTGTATCCCCTGCTGTTGGTAATACTCCTGAGTGGCTTTGTGCTGCGCGTCTGGAATCTCAACTTTATCGATTCCAGCATCGGCAGCCATCCTGACGAACGCAGCACCGCGTGTTTTTATGCAACCACGATCAAGCTGCCGGCAAGTTGGGATGAATTCTGGGATCCGCAGCGCAGCCCGCTGAATCCGTTGTGGGATATGCAACAACAGCGGGCGCGCAGCTTCACCTACGGTCATTTGCCGCTTTATCTCGGCGTGGCGATGGGCGAGATGTGGCATCGCCTGGCGCCTGGCGCCGCCGCATTGGGCGCACCGGCCGCCACTGTGGAGTTGATGCAGCGCGCCAACAGTGCGTGCGACGCCATTGCCGTGGCCGGACGTTTCGTTATTGCGCTCTTCGACACCCTGACGATCCTGCTGCTCTACCTGTTGGGCAGCCGGATGTTTGGTCGCGGCGGCGGTCTGCTGGCCGCGGCTTTTTATGCGTTGGCGGTGCAGGCGATCCAGCTCAGCCACTTTTTTGCAATGGATCCGGCCAGTACGACCTTTACCGTGCTGGCGGTGCTGGGCGGCGTTCGCATGATCGGCAGGCGCTCGATCCTGCCCGCGGCGTTGCTGACAGGGGTCGCGGCTGGGCTGGCGATCGCATCCAAATTCAGCGCGTTGCCTGTGCTGGCCGTGCCCGCGGTAGCGGCGCTGGCGGTGGTCTGGCGTGAGGTGCAGGCGAGCCAGCAGACGCCGCGCCCGCGCGATGGGCGCGTGCCTTTCTGGGCGATCATCGGCGTCGGCGTAGCATGGCTGGCCGCGTTTGTCACCTTCTTTGTCACCAGCCCCTACGCCGTGCTCGACTGGAGCAATTTTGCGCGCGCCACGCTGGTGGAGCAGGGCATGATGGTGCGCGGCGTCGCTGATTTTCCCTTTACGCGCCAGTATCGCAACACAGCGCCTTACCTCTATTTTATCCAGCAGCAGGTGCAGTGGGGGCTGGGCCTGCCGTTGGGGATCGTCGCGGTGCTGGGAGCGCTGTACGCTGCGTGGGAACTGCTGCGCACCAGCTTCCGTGTAGTGGCGACCTGGGTGGCGTTGGGTCGCCAGCAGAGCAAGCTGCGCTGGGTGAGCGACGCACAACTCGCCAACCTGGTCGTGTGGAGCTGGGTGTTGCCTTACTTTGCCATCACCGGCGCGTTTCTGGCCAAGTTCAACCGCTACATGAGTCCAGTGCTGCCCTTTGTATTGTTGTGGGCGGCGTGGCTCATCGTGGGGTTATGGCGGTTAGAGAGTAAGGGATTAGAGAGTAAGAAATTGGAGATTAGAGATTCGGAGATAGAGGGAAGCGGTGATAGCGCCAATCTCCAATCTCCAATCTCCAATTTCCCAATCTCACGCATCCTATCGATCTCTCTGGTTACCATTGGCCTGCTCGGCGGCCTCTTCTGGTCGCTGGCCTATGTCAATGGCGTCTATAACCGTGAGCATACGTGGATCACGGCCAGCCGCTGGATTTATGCGAACGCGCCGAGTGGATCGATGATCCTGTGGGAATTATGGGACGACCCGCTGCCCAAGAGTATCCCCGGTGAGCCGGATATGGACATGTACAACAAGGGTCTCACCAATATCGACTGGAGTCCCTACGAGGAGGACACGGCGGACAAGTACGCCATCCTGAAGCAGAAGCTGCGCGAGGCGGACTTTGTGGCGTACAGCTCCAAGCGCATCTACGACAGCGTGGACGAATTGCCGCAGCGCTATCCAATGACGAATTTATATTACGCCGCGATGTGGGACGGACGCCTGGGCTTCGAGCTGGCGCAGGAGGTCACATTGCCGCCGCAATTGCTTGGTTTCACCTTCGACGATCGCCACGCGGACGAGAGCTTCAGCCTCTACGACCATCCGCAGGTGAGCATCTTCCGCAAGGTGCGCGACCTGAGCGACGCTGAGTACGACGCGATCTTTGGCCGCAGTTGGGAGCAGGCGATCCCCGGTTATCGCGGGCAGGATTCGCCGCTGAGCCCGTTGCTCGAAGCGTTGGGGCTGGGCAGCCAACCCGGCAGCGAGTCACGCGGGCTGCTCAACCGCGTCATCGGGCTGCTGGGCGTGGGACAGAGCGCGCCGGCCAGCCCTCCGCTGGAGGAACGCCGAACACTCGAATTCGCCCAACCGATCCAGACGCTGCCGGTGGTCGACAACTATCGATGGAACGTCGCCGCCAGTGAAAGCGCGCCGCTCGCTATCGTCTGGTGGTGGCTGGTGCTGACGCTGCTGGGCTGGCTCGCCTGGCCGGTGATGTTTGGCGTCTTTCGCCCGCTGCGCGACGCCGGTTTCTTTCTGAGCCGCACCTTTGGCTGGCTGCTGGGCGGCTGGCTGTTGTGGATATTGGCGTCGGTCGGCCTGTTGCAAAACACGGTGCGCTTTGCCTGGCTCACCGTGCTGCTGCTGGCCGTGATGGGTGGCCTCTTTGCCGTGCGCCAACGTGGGGCGCTGCTCGCCTTTATACGCGCCAACTGGAAGCTGATGCTGGCGGGCGAGGTGGTCTTTGGCGTGGCGTATCTCGCCTTTTTGTGGGTGCGTTTGCAAAATCCGGATGTCTGGCAACCCTGGTTTGGCGGCGAGAAACAGATGGAGTTTGCCTTTCTCAACGGCATTCTGCGCAGCCCTACCTTCCCGCCGGTCAACCCACACTTTGCGGGTGGTTTTATCAATTACTACTATTTTGGCCTCTATCTTGTGGCCTATCTGATCAAGCTCACCGGCATTTACGCCGAGGTCGCCTTCAACCTCACCATCCCCACGCTCTTTGCGCTGACGGTGGTGAATGTTTTTGCTGTAGCGTACTCAGCGATTGAGGGGAGAAGAGATTGGAAGATTGGGAGATTAGAGATTGAGAGATTGGAGATTGGAGAAGAGCAGGAAGATGCTCATCCCTCCGATGCCCCAATCCCCCAATCCCCCAATCCCCCAATCTCCAATCTCCAATCTCCAATCTCCTGGCTCACCGGTCTGGGCGCGGCGCTGCTGGCTCCGCTCTACGTGACGATTCTGGGCAACCTGGATGGCTTTGCGCAAGTCGTGCGTGCGCTGGCCGGTGTCAGCCCATCCGATTTTCAGTCCGCGCTGCCCGGCGTGAAGTCAATCGTGGATGCCGCGGCGGGCTTCCAGCAGGTGGCTGGCGGCATGGCGCAGTTGCCTCCCTATGACTTCTGGGGACCCAGTCGCGTGCTCGAACCGACGATCAACGAGTTTCCGTTTTGGAGCTTTCTCTTTGCCGACTTGCACCCGCATATCATCGGCATTCCGTTGTCGGGGTTGTTCCTGGGGCTGGCGCTGGTGCTGATGATGAACGCGGCCACCGACTGGCGTCGCCATTGGCGCTACGGATTGGGGCTGTTGGCGACCTTTGCCTTGCTGCTGGGTGCGCTGGCAAGCGTCAATTTATGGGAGCTGCCCACCTATCTGGGGATCGGCCTCTTGATCTTCCTGGTCAGTCAGTTTCGCGGGCGCGGGCGGATCGACTGGCCGGTGACGCTGGCGGCTGCGGTGCTCTATGCAGGCGGCGCTTACCTGCTGTTTCTGCCCTTCTTTGCCAACTATGTGAACGTCGGCGCGTCTGGCGTGGGGCTGGTCAACCGGTCGGATCCCATCGAAAAGTGGCTGCTGGTGTGGGGCTTCTTTCTTTTCGTGCTCGTCAGTTGGACGCTCTTTGTCGCGGCCCGGCGCCCCCTCCACAATTCACAGTTCACAATTCACCATTCACCATTCGCCGACGCATCTCATCCCTCGCCCCTCCCCAAACCATCCGGCATCGAACGCGCGGTCAGCCTTTTCCTGCGTCGCTACGACCAGGCGCCGCGCGTGCTTTATCTACACAACAGGCTGGTGCGCCAACCGACCTTTCTCTACCTGCTGCTGCTGGCGCTTGTCCCGGCGACCTTTGCGTTGGCGCTCGTGGCGTTGCTGGCGGGCTGGAGCGTGCTGGCGCTCTGCCTGGCGTGGCTGGGGCTGGCCGTGGCGATGCTGTGGCGGCGCGGTGCAACGGTGGATGCCGGCAATGCGTTTGCCGCAGTGTTGACCGCGACCGGGCTGGCGATCCTGGCCGGCACGCAAATTTTCTATCTCAAAGATTTCCTGAACGACAGCGATTACTATCGCATGAACACGCTGTTCAAGTTCTTCAGCCAGGTCTGGGTGATCTGGGGCGTCGCTGCCGCCATCGCCACGCCACGGTTGATCGGGCGGCTGTTTCCCGGCAAGGTCAAGTCGGCCTCGCCCCTCGCCCCTCGCCCTTCGCCCTTCCTGAAAGGCGCTTGGGCCGCCATCTTTGTCATACTGTTGGTGGCAAGCCTCGCCTACCCCATCCTGGGCACACCGGCGCGCCTTGATCAGCGGCTGCCCGGTTGGCGCCCGGCGATCGGCACGCTCAACGGCCTCGACTTTATGCGCGAAGGGTCTTATGCATGGCCGGATTTCAACAACGTCATCGAGCTGCGCTATGAGTGGCAGGCGCTGCAATGGCTGCTGAACAATATCCGTGGCAACGCGGTGATTCTGGAATCCTCCGAGGTGGAGTACTATCGAGCCTGGGGCACGCGCATGGCGAGCAACACCGGGCTGAGCGGGCTGAAAGGGATGCACGAGCAGGAACAGCGTTATCCTGAAGACGTGGGCTATCGCGATGGCCTGCACCGCGAACTGTGGCAGACGCAGGATGTCCCCCGCACGCAGCAGATCATGCAAGAACTGAACGTCGATCTGGTTTATGTCGGGCAGTTGGAGCGCTTTCTGCATCCTGACGGCGTGCGCAAGTTTGAAACGATGGCGGCGCAAGGGTTGTTGACGCCCCTCTACCAAAACGAACGAGTGACGATCTACGGCGCGCCGGGTCGTTTGCAACAACAAGCGGATGGCGCGTTCACGCCGGGTTAAATGGAGTAGTGTTACATTGAGCGGTGCGCTTTTAGACCACATGGGGTTGCGTGCTCAAACCGTGCGGTCACAGACCGCACCTACCAGAGGATAGTCGCGTTGATTGGTCAATTTCTGGCCGTTTATCTTGTCATACAACTCCTGAGCGTGGCCGCGCTGCCGTTGGCGTTGCGTTTTTTCGCCGCGCTGCCCGACCGCGGCTATGCCTTTGCGCGACTGCTCGGCATCTTGCTGACCGGCTACATTTTCTGGATCGGCTACAGCCTCGGCCTTCTGCGCAACGAGATCGGCGGCGCGTGGCTGGCGCTGCTGCTGGTGGCGGCGATCAGCGTCGTGGTAGGGCGGCGGCTGCGGTCAGGGGAAGCAACCGGAGCGGGGCAGGAAAGCGAGGATCGTCAATCTTCAATCTCCAATCTCCAATCTCCCACTCTCCCAATCTCCCAATCCCCCAATCCCCCAACCCCTCAATCCCTCCCCAACTGGCGCTACATCCTCCTCGTCGAGCTTCTCTTTCTGCTGGCGTTTGCAGCCTGGGCGTGGGTGCGGGCGCACGACCCGGCCGCGGATCACACCGAGCAGCCGATGGATTTGATGTTCATGAACAGCATTCGCGCCAGCCTGGCCTACCCGCCGCAGGACGCCTGGCTCGCCGGTCATCCGATCAGCTATTACTATTTCGGCTACTGGCTCTTCAACATGGTGGGCCTGATGGCTGGGCAAACCGTGGGCGCGACGTACAACCTGGCGCAGGCCGCGTGGTTTGGCCTGCTGTTAAGCGGCGCGCTGGGCGTGGCCTACAATCTGCTGGCAGCTACGGGACGCAGATTTGGCGCGGCCGCGAGCGGCGGTGTGATCGGCGCGCTGCTGGTGGGTCTCGCCGCCAACCTGCAAGGGTTGCTGGAATGGCTCTACGCCAACGGCGTCGATGTGGGAGGGATCGCCAGTCTGCTGGGCGTGCGTGGCTTTCCTGAAGAGGCGCACGTCACCAATCAGTGGTTTGTGGACTTTGGCTGGTGGTGGTGGCGCAGCAGCCGCGTGCTGGCCGACGCCAGTCTGCGCGGCGACCACATCGAAGTCATCGACGAGTTTCCGGCCTTCAGTTACATCCTCGGCGACAACCATCCCCATCTGACCGCCATGCCTTTCGCGATGCTGGCGATCGCCGTGGCGCTGGCGATCTTTCTGGCCGCCGCCGGGCCGCGCCACGATGACGAGATCACGAAGCACAACATATTTCTATCCTTGCGCCGCCGTTTTGCCTGGTTTCCACTGGGTTGGGGCGGCCTGGCGCTCACGGCCATCGTCACCGGCGCGCTGTTGTTCTTGAACACGTGGGACTATCCGCCCTATTGGCTGTTGGTGGTCTTCAGCGTGGGCGCAGTGCTGGCGCGGACGTCCATGACCGCGCAGGCTGAACATCTTCCAGAAAGCATCGAAGCTTCCTCGAAGATGGCGCCCGTCAGTGTAGTTGGTTTGACCGCCCTGTTTGGGATCGGCCTGTTGGTTGCCGGCTTGGTGCTCTACCTGCCCTATTTCCTGACCGCGCAAAGCCAGGCAGGCGGGTTGATCCCTAATCTCTTTCACCCGACGCGCTTCTCGCAATATTTCACGATGTTTGCGACGGCGCTGCTCACGCTCGCCGCGTTGGCGATGCTGGCATGGGCTGAATTGCGCCCGCACAGACGCGCCGTGGCTGCGTTCGCGGGTTTGACGCTGGGCGTGCCCGCGGCGCTGCTGGCAACCTCGGCCTGGATGTCCACCGCCACCGAGGCGGGCCGCGCCCAGGTGGCAAGCGTGGCGTTGCCGGACGGTGTGACAGCGTATACGCCCTTCATTTTGGAGCGTTGGGCCAGCCAGCCGTTCACGTTTTTGATCGTCGGCAGCATGACTGCATTATTTCTCGCGCTGGTGTGGACGGGCGTCAGCCGGGCGCGGCTGCTTTCCAAAGAGCAGTGGCCGCTGCTCTTTGTGTTGGTGCTGGCAGTGCTGGGTCTAGGATTGACCTTGACGCCGGAAGTCGTCTATTTGCGCGACAATTTCGGCTGGCGCATGAATACGATCTTCAAATTCTACTATCAGGCATGGCTGCTCTTTGGTCTGGCGGGCGCCTATACCATCATGCAGAGTTTGCAAAAGGTGCGTGGCTGGCGACTCGCACCGGCCGCGGCCAGTGGATTGGCGCTGGTGCTGGCCGCGGCGTCGTCAATCTATCTGATCGCCGGCGCGTACAGCAAGGCGCAGGGATTTAGCCGCCCCCCCACGTTTGACGCCGCGGCCTATCTGGCGACCGCAGCCCCGGCCGAATACGGTGCAGTGACGTGGGTGCAGGAAAATACATTGCCGACCGATGTGGTGGTGGAGGCCAAGGGCCGCGCCTACGCCGCTGAAACCAACCGGATCAGCACGATGACGGGGCGTCCAACGTTGCTGGGCTGGGAAGGACATGAAGCGCAGTGGCGCGGGCAGGCGTATGGCACAATGGCGGCGGGACGGCCTGAAGCCTTGCGCGCCATCTACGGCGGCGCCACGCCGGAGCAAATGGCTGCCATCCTGGAAGAATTTGACGTCGCCTATATCTATGTCGGCCCACAGGAACGCACCCAATATGAATTGACGCCTGTGGCCGAGCAGGCGCTGTTTGGCCGCATGGAAGTGGTTTACGCAAACGAGAATGTGCGTATTTACCGGGTGCGACAGTAAAATCAGAGGCGGTAATTCAAGCCTCATCGTCTTAATGTAGAGAGTTTGCTCATGACCGACGCACTTGTAGCCGATCAGCTTGCAACCGACGGGCTGGCCGGCGAATCAAATACGCTCGACCGCGCTGCGCCAAGTTCACCGCGCCAGGCAGGAACATACGCGACGCATTCGCGGACGCCGGCCAGGTCTGGCGAGTTGACAGTCGAACATCTGCTGTACGGCGTGATCGTGCTGGCGGCGGTCGGCGTGCGCTTTGTGGGACTGGGCGCGGAGCCGCTGTCGCCGGCGGAAAGCGCGACGTCCTGGGGCGCATGGCTGGCGGCCAACCAGGTGACAGTCGCCGGCGCGCCCGCGCCAACCAGCGCCCTCTTTTATGGCCTGCAAGCGCTCACTTTCTGGCTCTTCGGCAGTGGCGACGTGCTGGCGCGGATGCTTCCGGCGCTGGCCGGCGTCGCCACGGTGTTGTTGCCCTGGTTCTGGCGCGCGTGGCTGGGACGCCATGCCGCGTTGGCGTTGGCTGCGCTGTTTGCCATCGACCCCTGGCTGACGGCCTGGTCGCGTCGCGCCGACCCGTTCGCATTGACGACATTTTTGGCGCTGCTGACCTTGACCGCACTCTGGCAGTGGAATTTCACCGCTGCGCCTGAAACGGCGCGGCGGTGGGAGCGCTGCGTCGCGGTCACCCTCGCGTGGCTGCTTGCCAGTGGGCCGTGGGGTTGGGGCATGGCGCCGGTGCTGCTGTTGTTCGCGCTCGTTTATCTGTGGCCGCGCCCCGTCAGAACGCTGCACCGATCGACCGCGCTCTGGTTTGGCGTCGCGTTGGCGTTGGCCTTGACCGGCTTTGCCCTGCGCCCGGAGGCCATCACCGCGCTGAGCGGCGGCTTGACCGCCTGGATCGCCGAGATCGGCGGCTCGCCGACTTCCAATCCGCTGGGCTGGCCGTTTTTGCGTCTGCTGATCGACCAGCCGTTGCTGGCGGCGTTGGGGCCGCTGGGGCTGGCGGTGCTGTGGCTCGCGCCCACCTCCACAGGACGCGACGGACGACGGCTTGCGCTCTTCCTGACGGGTTGGCTGGCGTGGGGGCTGTTGTTGTGGCTGCTGCCCGGGCGCCCGCCCGCGGCGCTGTCGCTGATGGGGCTGTCGCTGGCCATGGCCGCGGCCACGTTGATCGCACGCGTGACGGCGCGCCCTGTGGATGATCTTACCGGGTTGGAGCGCTTTACCTTGTTGACTGTCCAGACCGCGTTGGTCGTGGCCGGCGCGTTCTGGCTGGCCGCGCTGGTGGAGAATGTGGCCTTTAACAACCAGGTTTGGTTGACTGCGACCGTCATCGTGGGGCTGATGGCCGCGGTGTGGGTGATGTTTGGCGTGTGGGCGGGCTGGGCCGCGACCGCACGCGTGGCGCTGGTCTTTTACACGCTGCTGTTGGCGGCGTTGACCGTGCGCAGCGGCTGGCAGTTGAATCATGTGGCCGAGTTGATGCGCCCGAATGGGTTTTGGCCCGCGGTCACCAGCCCCGACACGCACCTGTTGGTGACGGATGTCGAACGTCTCAGCAGCCTGCGTCGCGGCGATCCGAACCAGATCGATATGCAGATCGTCTATGATATCAGCCCTGACCCGGTCATCGGGTGGCATCTGCGCGAAATGCGCAACCTGCGTCACGTGCGGGCAGTCGATGCCACGTCATTCGCAGCAGAGGGTCAGGCGCTGCCATTGATCGTGGCGCCGACGCTGCGCAACGACGCGCTGGCGCTGCCCGACGCCTATATCGGCAGCGCCTACGACACGCTGATCGCCTGGCAGCCGGCGATGCTGCCGCAGCGTGGCGCCAATGACGAGAGCCAATCCGACGCTGAGCAGCGCTGGGCTGAAGTGTGGCGTCCGCGTTTGCAGTGGCTGTTGTATCGCAAGATAAATGAGCCGCCTGTGGTGCAGTCGGTCACTTTATGGGCGCCGCGTTAGGATTCGCATTCAGGGAATGCAGCGATCGACATTTACAAACCGAGTTTTTCCAAAAAACTCGGTTTGTCAGGTGTAAGAATGATGATGGATAGGACAGGTTGACGATGACGCAAGACGTAAGCACGCTTGACAAATATCCACCCGAAGCCGCGCCACAGGTGATGTCGCTCACAAGCACAAGTTGGCTGGATCGACCCTTGTCGTCGATGGTGGCGTTGAGTTGGGAGACGCTCGCCTGGGTCGGCATCTTCCTGGCCGGCGTAGTGACGCGCTTCTACAATTTAGGCGCGCGCGCCATGAGCCACGATGAGAGTCTGCACGCGCTCTACTCCTACTATCTCTACGCCAACGGCAACTACGATCACAACCCGATGATGCACGGGCCGTTCCTTTTCCACGCTAACGCGCTCATCTATTTCCTGTTTGGCGACAGCGACTTCACGGCGCGCATGGCGCCCGCCATTTTTGGCATGGGAACGCTGGCCATGATCTATGCGCTGCGCCCCTATCTGGGCCGAACCGGCGCTCTCGTGGCGGGCGTGCTGGTGCTCGTCAGCCCCAGCCTGCTCTTTCACTCGCGTTATATTCGCAACGACATTTATATTGCCTTTGACACGCTGGTGTGGATCTACGGCGCGTTCCGCTATCTCGACACGCGCAAGCTGCGCTATCTGGTGATCATGATGGTGGGCATGGCGCTCGGCTTCATCACCAAAGAGGTGCACTTCATGCACGGCGCCATCATCGGCGCGTTTTTCGCCGGGCTGGCGCTCTGGCAGATGGTTGGGCCGAAGCGCACGCTGCTGATCGCCGCGCCGCTGGTGGCGGGTGGCGCGTTCTGGTGGGTGCTGCACGAGATGAAGAATGACCTGGTCGGCATGATCGGGTTGGGCGTCCTGGCGCTGGTTGCGATTGGTGTGATGGTCTATTTCCTGCGCGGGCGCTGGGCTGATCTGCGCCGCAATCCCGCCGCGGACCTGACCGTGATCATGGTGACGCTGGTGCTGCCTTTCCTGTCCCCCTTTGTCTTTGTCTTCACCGGCGGCGATCCGGCGGTCTTTACATCTGCCGGCGACTACACCAACCAGGATATGATCATCCGGCTGGGCGTCATGGTGGGTGGCGTGGTGGCGGCTGCGGTGGGGCTGGCGATCGTCTGGTTTGGCCGCCGCCACGAGGATGCCGATCACCCACGCGTCTGGCGTCCCCACCTGGGTCACTGGGCCATGCTGATGGGTGGCTTCTGGTTGATTCAGGTCATCTTTTTCACGACATTTTTTACGAACACAGTCAACGGGTTGGCGACTGGCGTCGTCGGCAGCCTGGGCTACTGGCTGGCGCAGCAAGGCGTCAAGCGCGGCAGTCAGCCCGTCTACTATTACGCGCTGATCGGCTGGCTTTACGAGTTCCTGCCAGCGATGCTGAGCCTGGGCGCCATGGCGACTATTGCCTATAACTTGATCATCAACCCGCTGCGCCGCGTGCTGTGGGATCCGGTCGTGCGCGGCGATCTGCCGGCGGGCAATGGGGCGAGGGGCGAGGGGCGAGGGGCGCAGGATGAGCACGCTGCGATCGGCGAAGACGCCATCCCCGATGAGGACGCGCGGCTCAACCGCATCCTCTTTGTGGTGTTCGGCGTCTGGTGGGTGGTGGCAAGCTGGATCGCCTATTCTGTAGCCGGCGAAAAAATGCCGTGGCTGCTCGTCCACATTGCGCTGCCGATGACCGTGCTGGGCGGTTGGTGGCTGGGCTATGTCCTGCGCAGGATCGATTGGCGCGCCGCGTGGCGCGAGAAATTCTGGCTGCTGACGTTGGTTTTTCCCATGCTCGTTCTGCTGGGCGTCGTGATGCTGACCGTCCTTTCCGGCGCGGCGGGCGTCGAGGGCAGCGCGGCAGGACGCATCCTACAGTGGCTGCTGATCTTTGCGGCGTTGGGTGCGGTCGTCTTTGGCGGCGTCTACGGGATATTGCGCGTGGGCTTTCAGGCAGGCATGCGGTTGTTGGCGGTTGGATTGGCCGGCGTGCTGCTGCTCTTCACCATCCGCACCAGTTTTACTTTGACCTTTATCAACTATGATATGGCGACCGAGTTTTTGGTGTACGCGCACGGTGGGCCAGACGTAAAGCGCGCGCTGGCTGAGCTCGATACGATCAGCGAACGCACCGCGGGCGACCGCAATCTCGTCGTTGCCTACGATAACGACAGCGCGTGGCCCTTTAGCTGGTACATGCGTCTCTTCCGCAACGCCAAATATTACGGCGACGCGCCCAGCCCAGATGCGATGGCCGCGCCGGTGGTGATCGTCGGGCCAGAGAATCGCGCCAAAGTCGAGCCGTACATGGCGCGCGACTACGTCAAGCATACCTACCGGCGCATCTGGTGGCCGGAGATGGACTACTTCGATCTCACGCCGGATCGCGTGTGGGGCGCGCTCACCGATCCCGCGCAGCGTCAGCGCCTCTTTGACATCATCTTTTTCCGCAAATATCGCGACCCGCAAAACCTGGCGCAGTTCCGCGATCTCGCCAAGTGGCCTTATCAGGGCGAGTTTGACATGTACGTGCGCCGTGATCTCGCGGCTCAAATCTGGGATCTGGGCGTCACCCCGATTGCCACAGAGAGCACGCTTGACATCCCGGTGATCGAGCCGGGGCAGGTGCGCTTTGTGACCGCGCAGGCCGTCTATGATGGCGACTACAATGGGCTGCCCTTCTTTGCCCCGCGCGCGGTCGCCATCGCGCCCAACGGCGACCGCGTGATCGCCGACACCAACAACCATCGTATCGTGGTGCTCAACAACGCCGGCGAGTTTTTGCGGACGTTTGGGGGCTACTGCAACGTCAACGACCAGGCGAACACGCCCTGTCTCGACCCCGACGGCGACGGGCCGCTGGTTTCTGGCGATGGACAATTCTTCGAGCCTTGGGGCGTCGCGGTCGATGCGTCCGGGCAGATTTACGTCGCCGACACCTGGAACGGGCGCATTCAGGTCTTCGATGCAGAGGGAAACCTGCTGCGCAAATGGGGGACATTTGCCAGCACTAACGGCGAACTGGGCGACCCGCTGGCGCTCTTTGGCCCGCGCGGGATGTCCATCGACCTGGACGGCAACCTGCTGGTGGCCGACACCGGCAACAAACGCATCGTGCGCTTTTCGCCCATCGGCGAGGCGTTGGGACAGATTGGCGGCGGCGGCGTGATCGCCGGACGCTTCGAGGAGCCTACCGACGTTGATGTGGATCCACGGGATGGCACGGTGCTGGTGGCCGACGCCTGGAACGGCCGCGTCCAGCGCTTTTCGCCCGACCTGACCTATCTCAGCGAGTTTGGCGTACCTGGATGGGCCGGCCGCGATGTCTTTCAAAAGCCCTATCTGGCCGTGGCCGCGGATGGCGCTATCTACGCCACCGACCCGGCCACCGCGCTGGTGATGGTCTTTAACCCCGATGGCGCGGTGCGTGCGGCCTTTGGTGGGTCTGGCTCCGACATGAACCATCTCGGCCAGCCCAACGGCGTCGCGGTGGACCTGGCGGGCGGCGTGGTCGTTGCAGCGGATGGCGGCAACAACCGCGTCATGGTTTTCCCGGAAATCCGAGAGTGACGGTGAAGCAGGCAAGGTTGGAAAGTACGCACCTGCAACCTTGTCTCGTTCTGACGCTCTGACCTTCCTACGATGCAACGGATTGGAATTCGCCCCTTTTTGCTTGGCATCGGCGCGTGTCTGCTGGCATTTACAGGACAGCGCGCGCTGCAGGCAGGCGTCACCTTTGATGCGGCGCTGCTTTTAGGCGCGGGCGCCGCGCTCTTTGTGGCGACTTTCTGGGCGCCGCGCTTCGATCCGATGGCCGCGCCCACGATTCGCACGTCGGAAGCACGTTGGGCGCCGCGGGTGCACGATGCGTGGGGCGTGCGCACCGGGCTTGGCCTGCTGGCGATTGCCCTGCTGCTGGCCCTGAACGCCTTTCAACGCTTTTACGAGTTCGAGCCACTGGCCGGGCAGGCATGGTGGTGGTATGGCGCATCGCTGCTGGCCGCGCTGGGCGGCGTTGGTCTGCTCGATGATGGACTAAGGTTAACCACACAGAACCCCTCTTCTTCTTTCTCTGCGCACCTCCCCGTCTCTGCGTCTCCGCGTCAAAAAGGCGAGATTGCGCTTTGGCTGGTGGCGATCCTGGTGCTGGCCGCGTGCCTGCGTTTGTGGCGTTTTGACGATCTGCCCTACGGCGTCTGGTATGACGAGGCCGAACACGGGTTGCAGGCGCTGCGCATCCTGGACAACGCCCAGTTCCGCCCGATCTTTGAAGGCGCCATCACCGGGCCTGCGTACTACCTTTACCTGGTAGCCGGTGCGTTCCACTGGTTTGGCGTCAGCGTCCAGTCGATCCGGTTGGTGAGCGTTGCCTTTGGGCTGCTGGCGGTGTTGGCGGGATATCTGGCCGGCGCGGAACTCTTTGGCCGGCGCATGGGATTGGTGGTGGCGCTGCTGCTGGCCGCATCGAGCTGGGCCGTGACGCTGAGCCGCTTCGGCATGTATTCGACGATGTCGACGCCGCTCTTTACGCTGCTGACTGCGGCCTTTCTCCTGCGCGGGCTGCGCACGCGCCGCCTGACCGAATACGCGCTGGCCGGGATAGGGCTGGGATTAGGACTGTGCTTTTACACGTCGTTCCGTCTCTTTGCACCGGCGGTGGCGTGCTTGCTGCTGGCGCTCGTGCTCCACACGCTGTGGACGCGCCGCGCCTGGCCGCCCGCCGCGTTCTGGCTTGGCGTGACGATGCTGTTGTTTGTAGCCGCACTGGTAGTGTCGCCTTTGGCGGTTTACGCGCTCAAGCATCCCGAAATCTTCTGGGCGCGCGTCGAAGACACTTTCATCTTTGCCAGGAAAAGTGAGGCGGAGCGCTGGCCCGCGCTGTGGGAAAATCTGAGCCGTCATCTGCTGATGTTCAACGTAATCGGCGACCCCAACGGGCGGCATAATCTGCCCGGCGCCCCGATGCTGGATACGGTGACCGCGGCCCTGTTCGTGCTGGGCGTGGCGTATGCGCTGCGTCATCTATTCAAGCCCTATTATCTGTTCCTCCTGCTGTGGCTGATCTTTGGTCTGATGGGCGGCGTGCTGTCGCTCGACTTCGAAGCGCCGCAGTCGCTGCGCGCCAATGCCACGCTGCCGGTCGCCTATCTGCTGGCCGCGATGCCGCTGGCGGTGCTGGCGCGGGCGTGGCGGCTGGCGGCTGGACGCTTCTATCCGCACGCGCTGCGTTGGCCAGCGGTTGGCCTGCTGGCCGGCATTACAGCGCTCAACGCTCACACGTATTTTGTGCGCCAGGCCAACGACTTCGCAGTCTGGAACGCGTACTCAACGCCCGAAACGTTGGCTGCGCGGCAGTTGGCCGACCTCGACCCCAACACGGATGCCTACGTCACCGCCTTCTTTCACGGCCACCCGACGATCAAGTTTGTCGCACGCCAGGCGCGGCCCTACTTTGAACTCGACACGCTTGACCAGTTCCCGCTCGATTTTCCACCCGACCGTGGCGCGCTGCTGGTGCTTAACGCGGACAGCCGCGGTCTTTACGACGAGGCGAAACGGCTTTATCCCAATGCTACCTTTACCGAGACTGCACCGCCCTTGGAAGGGCCGCCGGTGCTCTTTACCGCGTATCTCTCCCCGGACGACATCGCGTCGATCCGCGGCGTCATCGCGCGCGATTACGCCAACGACGCCTGGGAGGGCGAACCGGTCATCGTGCGCACGGAGGCCCAGCTTGGCGCCGACTGGACGCAGCGCACACCTCTGCCGCTGCCCTTCACCGCGGAGTGGGAGAGCATTCTGCATGTCCCGACCGCCGGGCTTCACGAATTCTTTCTGGAAGCCCCAGCCGCGGCGGAACTTTTGATCGGCGAACGCACCGTACTGTCTGGAACCGGCGTGCTGTCCGGCGCGCTGGCGCTGGCGGACGGCGCCCATGTCCTGCGGCTGCGCGCCGTCGGCGCGGCGGGCAACGTTGCGCTGGCCTGGCGCACACCGGATCGGCCGGTCGGCCCGATCCCGCCGACGTTGCTCTACACCGCGCCGCGCCTGAGCCACGGTCTGCTGGGGCGCTACTTTAGCAATGGAGATTGGCGCGCGCCAGAAGCGTTGCGTCGCATCGATGCGCGCTTCGACCGCTACGTGCATCTGACGCCGTTGCCGCGCCCCTACACGGTCGAGTGGACGGGCAAAATCGCGGCGCCGGTGGCGGGCGTCTATCGCTTTGGGTTGGAATCGATCGACGAGTCCGAACTTTGGATCGATGAGATGCCGGTCGTGCGCGCCGACCAACCCAACATCGCAAGCGAAGGTGAGATTACGCTTGTGGAAGGCCTGCACGACATCCGCATCCGTTTTGCCGACCGCACCGACCACACCCACGTCAACGTTTTCTGGCAACCGCCTGGCGCCGGGCGTGAAATCCTGCCGCTGGAGGCGCTCTATCCGCCCCAAGCAAGCTACGCACGCGTCACACTGCCGACGTTGGACGCACTGACTTCGCTGGATCGCGCCGCGCAGGGCCAGACTGCTGATGCTGAGCGCGTCGCGCCGCATCTCTCCGGCGTGGCGCGTGTGGTCGCCAGCGGATTGACCACGCCGCGCGGGGTGGCCGTGGCCGCGGATGGCGCGATTTACGTGAGCGAGAACGAGGCGCAGCGCGTCACGATTTACGCGCCGGACGGAGCGTCGCGCGGCCTGCTCAACGGCGGCGAGCAGCCTCTCTTGGAACCCACCGATCTCGCGGCCAGCGCCGACCGCATTTTTGTGCTCGACGCCGGTGCGCGGCGTGTGCGCGCGTTCACGCTGGACGGTGCGCCTGTCCCATTTGCCGAAGGATTGGATGGCGATTTTACCGACCGCTCGCGCGGCCTCGGCAGCGGGCTGGACGGCGACATGTTGATCGCCAATACACCCAACAACCGCATCGTGCTGCTGGATCGAGCCGGCGCGCTCACGGGGCAGGTGGTAGTCTGGCCGGGTGAAGATGCGCAGCCGGTGGATGTGGCCGTCGGTCAGGATGGGCGTCTGTTTGTAGCCGACGGGCAGGGCCATCGCCTGATCCGCTATTCGCCCAGCGGCCAGATGGAGCGAGCGTGGCCGCTGGCGGTGGCAAACACGGTGGACAGCCCGCACCTGGCCGTCGATGCGCGCGGGATGCTCTACGTGACCGAGCCGGAAAGTGGCCGCATCCTGCTGCACGACCCGCAGGGCGAATTGGTGGGGGCGTGGGATCTCACCGCGCTGCTGGGGCGGCAGGTGCGACCGGTGGGCATTGCCGTGGGCGCGGACGGCGTGATCTGGGTTGCCGACAGTCTGGGCGCCGCGTTGATCGCGCTCGAACCACAGGCGGAGGGTTGATATGAGTCGCCACGGCAGCAAACATTTTCAATGGGTGGCGGCGATGGTCGGCGTGCTCGCGCTGCTGGCCCTGGGCCGCCCGGTCTCGGCGCAACCGCCCGTGCCCATCATCTCCCCCACCGACGTGACGACGCCGACGCCTGGCTCGCTGCGTTTTCCTACCCCGACGCCCGCGGTGCAGCCTGATGGCGCCGCGCCGGACGCAACGGCGCCGGCCGATCTTTCTGATCCTGCTGCGGCCTCCTTCTCGGCGCGATCGATCCATCTCGACGCCGACACGCCGCTGACCTACACCGTGAAGCCTGGCGATACCCTGTTCACCGTGGCGCTGGAAATGGGCATCGATCTGGACGACGCGCCGTGTGCGGTGAGGCAGGACTTTGCTGCCAACCAGCCGCTCGTCATCGGTGATGTGCTGGCCGCGCCGCCGGCCAATGTCGTCTGTCATGAAGTGCTGCCCGGCGAGACGGTTGCGTCGATTGCCGCCGCCTATTTCGTCGATGCCGAGACAGTCCGCGCCCTCGCCTGGAACCAGGTGCGGGCGGGCGATGTCCCGTTGCCGCCCGGCGCACATCTGCGCGTGCCTTTGCCGCTGGCGGGCGCGCGCACCGCGCAACCACTGCACGCCGGCGCGGTCTCCGATCTCGACTTTCTGGCGATCATGCTGGACATGCCGATCGACACGTCGCCGTTTGTGGTGTTTGCCGAGCGCGGCGAACCCCGCAAAACCGAAAACAGCGTGCTTGGCCCAGTGCCCGCGGATTGGCCTTACGGCAGCGGCGCCTTCACCTGGCCGGTCTATGGCTGGCTGAGCCAGGGTTATCGGTACGACCATCGCGCCATCGACGTGGCCGCGCCGCAGGGCACGCCCGTGACCGCGGCCGACCGTGGCGTGGTGTTGCGCGCCGGCTGGAATCAACAGGGCTACGGCCGCTTCGTGATCATCGATCACAAGATCGACTACGTGACGCTCTATGCGCATCTGGATCGCGTGCTGGTGGAGGAAGGGGAGATCGTCGGCCAGGGGCAAGTGATCGGGACAGTCGGTTCGACCGGCAACAGCACCGGCCCGCACCTGCACTTCGAAATTCGCGACTTCGGGCGGCTGACAAATCCGCTGGAGTTGCTGGTCGCACCGTGAGGCGAGCTCTGGTTTGCGCACACGGAGATACAAAGTCAGTACTTCACGAATCTCACGCGAAGCCGCGAAGAACGCGAAGGAAACCATCTTTAACTTCGCAGCTCCACGCCTTCGCGTGGGGCAAAATCGTGAACTACTGAAGTTGAAGATGGCGACTTTATGTGAGTTTCGTGAAATAATGTATTTGCCTGATTTAAGTATCCCGCTCACCCGTTAACAGAGGAGATTTCAACTATGGACCCCATCACTTTTATTGTCGCGGCGCTGGCCGCGGGCGCCGCGGCCGGGCTAACTTCTACCGCCGAGGAGGCCGTCAAGGATGCCTATTCTGGCCTCAAGCAATGGCTCCAAGAGCGCTATGCCGGTGTCACTCTTGCTGGGCTGGAGCGCGATCCAAAGTCGCCCAATCGCCAGGGCGTGCTGGCCGAAGACCTGGCGGCTGCGGGCGCGGCCGACGACGCCGAACTAAAGGCAAAAGCTGACGAACTGCTGGCCTTGCTGGCGAAGTCACCGGCAGGGCGTGAGGCCGCAGCCGGCGCCGGCATCATCCTGCGCGATGTCGAAGTCGGGCAGAATCTGACCGCTGAGGACATAATTGCCGGCGGCACCGGCTTTTTCGCCGAACGCGTCAAGGTGCAGGGTGACCTGACCATCCGCGGCGTCGATGCTGGCCGCGGCGGGGCGCCCGACCCAAACTCTTAGCGGCGGCGCGCGCCGATGTCGGGCGCGCTGCCGCCGCGATCACCCATTCCACGGTCGGCGGCTCCATCTACGTCTACCTGGGGACACAGCGCAACGATGCACGGCTGGCCGCGACCTATCTGCGCACCGTCGCTGCCGATGCCAGTATCCTGCCGTGGAGTATCGTCGACCCCAATCTGGCGGACCCAGACCGCGGCGATCTGCTGCGGCTGGCCGACGTCTACACCGACCTCGACACGACCGACCTGCGCCGCATGGAACGCGAGGAAGAACTGCGCGACTTCATGGCGCATCTCCACGAGATGCAGCGGGTGCCGGCGCAGGAGGCGGTAGACGCCAGCCCATATCTGCTGATTCTGGGCGACCCGGGGTCGGGCAAATCGACCTTTGTCAAGCACTTGGCGCACACCTTTGCCATGGCCGCGCCGACCGCCGATCCGGCGGCGGCGCTGGCCGGCCTATCGCCCTGGAACCACGGCTGGATGTTACCGGCGCGCGTCGAACTGCGCTACGTAGCGGCCTATGCCGCACGCACGAAAAAGCCCGGTGACGCCAACCTGCTGCGCGCCTTTCTGCACGACCAACTGTGTGAAGCGCGCAAGGAGGAAGTCTGGACCTGGCTGGGCGAGGCGCTGGACGATCCACGCCAGCCCGTCCTGTTGCTGCTCGACGGACTCGACGAGGCGCCCAGAGAGCAGCGCCAGGTCATGGTGGACCTGGTGCATGACTGGCGTCGTCACAACGCACACCATCGACTGGTCGTCACCTGCCGGCCCTACGCCTACATCGGCCAGCCGTGGCGGCTGCGCGGTTTCCGCGAAGTGACGTTGGCGCCCTTTAGTAGCGCACAGATCGACCGCTTTGTCGCCAACTGGTACACCCGGCTGGCCGGGTTGAGCCGGTTGACCGCCGCCAAAGCCAAGGAAGGCAGCAAGCAGCTTCAGGAAGCGCTGCGTCGTGAGGACCTGCACAGCCTGGCCGAGCGCCCGCTGCTGCTGACTGTGATGGCGCAGTTACACTCCTTCACCGGCAGCCTGCCCGACGACCGCACCCAACTCTATGCCGAAGCCGTCAACCTGCTGCTGCTGCGCTGGGAAAGCCGCATCGGTGCGGGCGAACGCACACTGGTGCAGCAGCTTGACGTGCCCGGCCTCAAGCTCAGCGATCTGGAAGCGGGTTTGTTCGCCGTTGCCTTCCATGCCCACGAAGCCACGCCAGGCGCGGATGACACAAATGGCGGTGACACTGCCGACGTCGACGAGGCGGAACTTTGCAAGTGGCTGCGCCCCTACCTGGGCAACAGCTACGACAAAGCCGAGCAGTTCGTGCTCTATATCCGCGAGCGCGCCGGGCTGCTTATCCGCCGCAAGAGCGAAGCCTACACCTTCCCACATCGCACCTTCCAGGAGTTTCTGGCCGCCTGTCACCTGACTGGGCTGCTCGACTATCCGCGCGAAGCGGCGCAGCTGGTGCGCGACGACTTCGACCGCTGGCGCGAGGTCTTTGTGCTGGCAGCCGGGCACGCCGCGCGTACGCAGCGGCTGGGTCAGGCCATCGCCGCGGTCAACGCGCTCTGCCCGCACGACCCACCGCCGGCCAACCGTGCCGCAACGGATGCAGCGGAGTGGCAGCGCGCTGAACTCGCCGGCGAGGCGTTGTTGGAGATTGGGATGGTGGGCGTGCAGCGCGAGCCGGCGGGGCAGGCTGTGCACAGCCGCGTCCAGGCGTGGCTGGCGCAGGGTATTCGCCGCCACGAGCTACTTGCCGCACGCGAGCGAGTTACTGCCGGCGTGACCCTGGCCAAGCTGGGCGACCCGCGGCCCACCGTGCTCGATCCCATGCAGATGAAATTTTGCTGCGTGCCCGCCGGTCCCTTGCGTATGGGCGAAGGCAAGGAGCAGTACACGCACGACCTGAACTACACCTACTGGGTCGCCCGTTTCCCGATCACCAACGCGCAGTATCGGGCATTTGTTGACGCGGGTGGCTATCAGGAACCGCGCTGGTGGGCAGAAGCCACAGCGGCAGGTTACTGGAAAAAGGGCAAGGCAACGGACTGGCAAAAGAAACGCTGGCGGACAGAACCAGTAGATTATGGCGAACCTTTCATCTTGCCCAACCACCCAGTCGTCGGGGTGACTTGGTACGAAGCACTGGCCTTCACCCGCTGGCTGGACGAACAATATGGGCGCGCCGGCAACCTGCCGGCTGGCCTGCACATCAACCTGCCCAACGAGCCGGAATGGGAGAAAGCCGCCCGCGGTGGACTGCACATGCCCGCCGCAGCGCTGATCAGGTACGGCGATGCGCTCAACGCCGGTGCACCGCCCCCAGTTGCCCAGGCGAACCGGCTACCAGGGCGAGCCTATCCGTGGGGCGACGAACCCGATCCCGAACGCGCCAACTACAGCGCGACCGCCATCGGCGCGACCAACGCCGTGGGCTGCTTTGCATTTGGCGCCAACCCTTATGGTGTGGAAGAATTGGCAGGCAATGTGTGGGAGTGGACGCGTAGTCTGTGGGTAGAGAAATTTCCCTATCGAATTGAGAAGAGTCGGGAGGATTTGGCGGCGGGAGAATTGAAATCGCGTGTGTTACGTGGCGGTGCGTATTACAATGAGCCGGGCGGCGTGGGTTGCGGCGTGCGTTACGGGTACCTCCCGGGCTACGGGTACCGGTACGGCGGGTTTCGAGTGGTGCTGTCCCCATTTACCTCTGGCCGCTGAGCGCTCTGGTCTCTGGCCCTCTGATCTTCCGCGGTGCGCAGCGCCGCCCTCTGGGGGTCTGGGGCGCAGCCCCAGCCGCGCGGGAAATAGTACAACGGATTCGAGGAAGGAACGGATTTGGTCTCGCGGCGCAAGGGACCGCGTTGCTGTCATCTGCGAAGTGGCGCTGCGCTGAGTTCCAGTTCTTGCGACAGGAGTTTTGTATGGCAGACGAAGAGATGGTTATATTCATCCGCACCTTCGACTTGCTCACCTGGCTGCTGCCGGCGAGCGAGAATTTCCCGCGCGCGTATCGCCACAGTTTCACGCAGCGCACGCTGGATGCGGCCTTCGACCTGCGCGAGCGGCTGGAGGAGGCCAACGCACGCAAGGGCAGCGCGCGCCTGGCCCAGCTTCGCCTGGCCGACGAGGCGCTGAGCAAATTGCGCGTCTACTTGCGCCTGGCCGAGCGCTGGCAGTGGCTCTCGCCGGGGCAGTATCAGCACGTGGCGCACATGGTGGCCGAGATCGGGCGTATGTTGGGCGGGTGGATCAAGCAGACGAGTGGCGCATAACCCGGTCGTTTTGGTATCGATTCAGCCAAATGGCAATGGCACGCGGATGACGCGGATTCGGCAGATAGCTGCGGATTCGATCAGCGAAAATCTGCCTGATCCGCGTCATCCGCGTGCCATTGCTTGACCGTTTCGGTTGCGCCTGAATCGTCACTCGTTTTGTAGGCAATCGCCGGCGCTATGGCGCTGGTTCTTGCGGGGGCAGGCTCACAGGCGGCGTGGGTTGCGGCGTGCGTAACAGGAACAACCCGAACAACGAGAACCAGAACAACGGGTTTCGAGTGGTGCTGTCCACATGTTTCCAGGTGATGCTGGCTGTCCCGCCGGAAGTGCCTGGCGGCTACTGGCTTCCAGGCCGAGGCGAAACATGGCGGAGTCTGTCCCTGGCCGCGCCGGCAGGCGCTGATCTGCCGGCCGGGCAAATAGCAACGGCCCTGCACCCTGGGCAATGTCCCTGGTGCAGGGCTATCGGCCTCCATATAGATGGGGCGCCAATCGTACGGACACTGATACATCGTGTCCGTCGGCCAATAAAGACACGATGTATCGGTGTCCGTACCGTTTTCAGCCTTGCAAGCCCGGAATCCACCGCCATGTACGCACAGGTCTGTAGTTGGGAAAATCTGTTGCTGGCCTATCGTCGCGCCAGTAAAGGCAAACGCGGCCATGCCAACGTCGCCGCGTTTGAGCACCACCTCGAAGAGAACCTCGTCGATCTGCAGGACGATCTGCTCACACAATGCTACTGGCCCGGCGCCTATGCCAGTTTCTACATCCACGAGCCAAAGCGCCGGCTCATCTCTGCCGCACCCTTTCGCGACCGCGTCGTTCATCATGCTCTGTGCAATCTGCTCGAGCCGATCTTCGAGCGCAGTTTCGTGGCCGGTTCCTACGCCAACCGCCGAGGCAAGGGCACGCACCGGGCGCTGGATCGGGTACAGCAACTGGCGCGGCGCCATCGCTTTGTGCTGCAATGTGATGTTCGCCAGTTCTTTCCGAGCATCGACCACGCCGTCTTGCGCGACATCCTGGCGCGCAAGATTGATGACGCGCAGGTGCTGTGGCTCGTCGACCAGATCCTGGCTGGCGGCGCCGGTGTGCTCAGTGAAGCCTATGACATGGTCTACTTCCCCGGCGACGATCTCTTTGCCGCCAACCGCCCGCGCGGCCTACCCATCGGCAACCTCACGAGTCAGTTCTGGGCCAACTGCTATCTGAATCCCTTCGACCACTTCGTGCTGCGCGAACTGCGCTGCCTCGCCTACGTGCGCTATGTCGACGACTTTCTGCTCTTTGGCGACGACAAGGCGCAGTTGTGGCAGTGGAAGGCGGCGATCGAGCAGCGGCTGCGACGGTTCCGGATGACAATCCATCCCGGCGCGCACCCGCGGCCAGTGGCCGAAGGCATTCCGTTTCTGGGCTTCCGAATTTTTCCGGATCATCGTCGTCTCAAACGGCGTAAGGGTGTATACTACGCACGCAAGTTGCGCGTGCTCGTCAAGCAATACCGTCAGGCGGGCCGCAAGGAACGCACACCCATCGACGCCAGCGTGCGCGGCTGGGTCAACCATGTGCGCTATGCCAACACCCTTGGCCTGCGCAAAGCCATCTTCCGGCAGGTGAAGCTATGAACCCCGATCCCGTCCAGTGGATCAGCGACAACCGTGAGTGGATCTTTTCCGGCATCGGCGTGGTGATCGTCACCGCGATCCTTGGCGGCGTGTGGCGGATGGTGCGGCGTCGTCCGCAATCGGGGTCGCCTGCACCAACGCCGGCGCGCCCGGCGCAGACCGTGATCGAGGCGCCGACAACGGCCGGCGCGATCCTGACCGGCGTCGAGGCGGGCGGTAACATTTCGATCGAAACGCATGTTCACGCGCCCGACGACCCCAGCCAGCCCGACCCCGCCGCGCTGGAGCGCGCCTATCTGGAGCGGCTCTACCAGCAGGCCAACACGCTGACACTGGCCGGCATCGACCCGAAAGCCGCGGCCGACGCCGATGCCGGGCTGGAACTGGCCGCGGTCTACACCGCGCTGCTGACGCAGACGCCCGATCTCGACGCGGTGCGCGGCATGGCCCGGCGCGAGGACCTGGAAGCGCTGGCCAGGGACGCCAAAGCGCGCCGTCTTTCCGCCGTGGCGCAGCTTGATCGTGAGGCGCGGCTCGTGCTGCTTGGCGACCCTGGCGCCGGCAAGACGACCTTCGTCAACTTTGCCACGCTTTGCCTGGCCGGCGCGCGGCTGCGTGACAAGCCGGCCACCCTGGCGCTGCTCACCGCGCCGCTGCCGCAAGATGATGAGCAGCGCCGCCGCGAGGAGAAGCCGGCGCCGCAGCCCTGGCGTCACGGCGCGCTGTTGCCCGTGCGCGTGATCCTGCGCGACTTTGCCACGCGCGGGCTGGCCGATGGGGACGGCGCGCCAGGCGCTGAGCGTGTGCTGCGCTTCATCGCCACCGAACTCGACGGCTGTGGTCTGGCCGCCTATGCGCCCTTCCTGCGCAAACACCTGCTGGAGCAGGGTGGGCTGGTGCTCTTCGATGGGTTGGACGAGGCGCCCGAGGCCGACCGCCGCCGCGTGCAGATCAAGCAGGTGGTGGACGACTTTGCCCGCACGCATAAAAAGTGCCGCGTCGTCGTCACCAGCCGCACCTATGCCTATCAGCAGCAGGAGTGGCGACTGCATGGCTTTGCCGAAGCGGTGCTCGAGCCTTTTACGCGGCCGCAGATCGCCGCGTTCGTGGATCGCTGGTACGCGCACGTGGCCGTGGTGCGCCACTTGAACGCCGGCGATGCGCGCGGTCGCGCCGAACTGCTCAAGCGCGCGATCTTTGGCAGCGACCGCCTCTATGCGCTGGCGGAGCGCCCGCTGCTGCTGACGCTGATGGCGAGTTTGCACGCCTGGCGCGGCGGTGCGCTGCCCGACAGGCGCGTCGACCTCTACGCCGATGCCGTGAGCCTGCTCATGGAGTGGTGGGAGAGCCAGCGTGTCGTGCGCAACGAACGCAGCGAGACGGTGCTGATCCAGCCCAGCCTGGTGGAGACGCTCAAGGTGGGGCGGGCGCCGATTCTGGCGCAACTCAGCCGCCTGGCCTATGAAGCGCACAGCCGCCAGCCCGCGCTCACCGGTACGGCTGACATTGCCGAGAGCGACCTCGTTGCCGCGCTGCTCGACATCAGCCAGAACCCCGATGTCAAGCCGCGGCTGCTGGTCGAGTATCTGAGCAACCGAGCCGGGCTGCTCACCCCGCGCGGGGTCAAGGTCTACACCTTCCCGCACCGCACCTTCCAGGAGTATCTGGCCGCCTGTCACCTGACCGGCGACGCGTTCTTTCCCGACCATGTGGCCGAACTGGCGCGGGGCGACCCCACCCGCTGGCGCGAGGTGGCGCTGCTGGCCGGCGCCAAGGCCGCGGGCGGCACGACCTTTGCCATCTGGTCGCTGGTTGATGCGCTCTGCCACCGCGACCCGGACGCCGCCGCGTATGGCGTCGAGGATGAGTGGGGCGCGCTGCTGGCGGGGCAGGCGCTGGCCGAGACTGCGGACCTGGGGACGATCGCCGCCCGCAACCAGCCCAAGCTGAGCAGGGTGCGCGGCGGGCTGCTGCACGTCCTGCGCGGAAAAGATCTGCCGGCGGTGGAGCGCGCGTTGGTCGGCCGCGTGCTGGCCAAGCTGGGCGACCCGCGGCCGGAAGTGACCGACGTGTTGGCGATGCACTTTTGCCATGTTCCGGCCGGGCCGTTTGTGATGGACGAGGGCAAGGAGCAGTACACGCACGACCTGGCGTATGCTTACTGGGTTGCCCGCTTCCCGGTCACCAACGCCCAGTATCAGGCGTTTGTGGCGGCCGGCGGCTATGCCGACAAGCGCTGGTGGCGCGAGGCGCAGCAGGCGAGCTACTGGAAGGACGGCAAGGCAAGGTCTTGGCGTGTCGATGACTGGCGTTCAACCGCGTTCGACTACGGCGACCCGTACAACCTGCCCAACCACCCCGTCGTGGGCGTGACGTGGTACGAGGCGCTGGCCTTTTCGCGCTGGCTGGACGAGCATTATGGGAAGGCGGGAGTGCTCCCCGCCGGGCTGCATGTCAACCTGCCCAACGAGCCCGAATGGGAGAAGGCGGCGCGCGGCGGCCAGTCGCTCCTGGACGAGTCGCTGCTCTGTGCAGCGGGCGATCTGCCGGACGCTACGCCGGGGTCGCCGTTCAGTCTCAACCCCATGCCGGGGCGGCGCTTCCCGTGGGGCGACGATCCCGACGCCGAACGCGCCAACGCCGCAGAAAGCCAGGTGGGAAGTTCGAGCGCAGTGGGCGTGTTTGCCACCGGCGTCAGCCCCTACGGTGTTGAGGAAATGGCCGGCAATGTATGGGAGTGGACACGCAGCTTATATGATTTGGAGAGTCAGAACTCCAAGTTCCATCTGCCTTACCAAACCGACGAGCGCGAGAACCTGGCCGCAGGTGCTGCGGCGGCGCGTGTGTTACGTGGCGGTGCGTATTACAATGAGCCGGGCGGCGTGGGTTGCGGCGTGCGTGACGGGAACTACCCGGACTTCGGGAGCCGGCTCAGCGGGTTTCGAGTGGTGCTGTCCCCATCCACCTCTGGCCGTTGAGCGCTCTGGTCTCTGGCTCTCTGATCTTCTGCGGTGCGCAGCGCCGCCCTCTGGGGGTCTGGGGCGCAGCCCCAGCCGCGCGGGAAATAGTACAACGGATTCGAGGAAGGAACGGATTTGGTCCACGCGCGGGCACGCGCTCTCGCCTTTTTGTTGGGTTCACGTTGCTGCCCCGCCCCAGACTCCTTCGATAGTCCACGGATTCGACGGAAAAAGCTGGCTGAAATCCGCGGGGAATCCGCCTGATCCGCGTCATCCGTGTTCTATTCTTTTCCAAATAGCTTGCGGCTGAAATCCGTGCGCGTCCACCAAACCCGTCCCATCTGTGGTCTATGCCGGCGGGCCGACTTTGCTGCCATCGTTACGAAGATTGCCACTCATCTGTGCGAAAATGGCTGTATATCGTGCGCTGAAGTGCGGAAGGGCACGGGCAAGCAATAGAACGCGGATGACGCGGATCAGGCAGACAGCCGCGGAGCCCATCAGCGAAAATCTGCCTGATCCGCGTCATCCGCGTGCCGTTTCCGCGTTCTATTTCCATCCGGCTGAAGAGAGAACAGAAAGGACCCAAAATATTGTCGTGGAATACTAGCAGTGACTATGAGCAGGCCGCGAATGGCGTGCGCAGGTGGCTGAGCAACAACCGCCGGCTCATCTTGTTTGTGGTCGCGCCGATCCTCTTTTTGCTGTGGCTAAGCAGTGGGATTTATGTGGTGCAGCCAGGTGAAGAAGGGGTGGTGCGCACCTTTGGGCGCTTCTCCAATGTCACCGGTTCAGGGTTGAACTACCACTTCCCCGCACCCTTCCAGCGCGTCGATGTGGTCGATGTGCAGAGCATCCGCCGCGCCGAGATCGGCTTCCGCACCGGCAGCGGCGATCGCAAGGAGGAGGTGCTCAACGAGGCGCTGATGTTGACGCGCGACGAAAACATCGTCCAGGTCGAGCTGCTGCTCCAGTACCGCGTCGGCGACTCGCGCAACTTCATCTTCAACGTGCAGGATCCCGAGATGGTGCTGGTGACAAGCGCCGAGGTGGCGCTGCGCAGCGCGGTGGGGCAGATGGGCATCGACGCCGTGATCACCGAGGAGCGCGCACGCGTGCAGGACGAGACGCGCGCCTTTCTGACCCGGCTGATGGACGATTACGGCGCCGGTATTCTGGTAACGGATGTGCGGCTGCAGGTCGCCGATCCGCCCGCCGAGGTGCGCGATGCCTTCCAGGAAGTGGTGCGCGCGCAGGCCGACAAGGAGCGCCGCATCAACGAGGCCGAAGCCTACCAGAACGACATCGTGCCGCGCGCGCGTGGCGAACGCCAGCGGCTGATCGAGGAAGCGACCGGCTTCAAGGATCGCGAGGTGCTGCGCGCCACCGGTGAGGCGGAACGCTTCCTGGCCGTGCTGAGAGCCTATGCGCTGGCGCCAGAGGTGACGCGCGAACGGCTGCATATCGAGGCGCTGGAGCGCGTGCTGAATGAGGTGGATCTGGTGGTGCTGGACCAGAACGCGATGGACGGCAGCCAGGTGCTGCCCTTCCTGCCGCTGACGGAGAACAGCAGCGGCGCGCAGCTTGCATCGCCCGCCGCCATTCCTGCCCAGACGCCAATCACCCCAGAACCTGTCACGGAGAGCGAATAAAATGCGTGGATTGATTACGACCGTAGCCGTCATTTTGGTTATCGGAGGATTGTTTTTCCTGAGCCAAAGTCTGTTTACGGTTGACGAGACGCAGCAGGCGATCATCCTGCAATTCGGCGACCCCGTCGCCACGATTCAGGAGCCGGGTCTGGCCTTCAAGCTTCCCTTCATTCAGAATGTGATCACCTTTGACAAGCGGGTCTTGTCGAGCGACGCCCCGCCGCAGGAATACCTCACCTCTGACAAGAAGCGGCTGGTGGTGGATCATGTGACGCGCTGGCGCATCAGCGACCCGCTGGCCTTCTTCAAGGCAGTGCGCACCGAGGCTGGCGCGCGCGCGCGTCTCGACGACATCATCTTCTCGGAGCTGCGCCGCGAGCTGGCGACGGTCGAGTTTCTGGATGTGATTTCCACGCAGCGCGAGGCCATCGAAGAGCGGGTGGCGGCCTCGGCGCTGGACAAGGCTGCCGAGTTTGGCATCACCGTGCTTGACGTGCGCACCAAACGCGCGGATCTGCCGCAGGAGGTGGAGCAGAGCGTCTTCGACCGCATGCGCGCCGAGCGCCAGCGCGAATCTTCGCTGCTGCGCGCCGAGGGTGAGGAGTTGGGCAACATCATCCGCGCCCAGGCCGACCGCAGCAGCGCGGTGATCGTGGCCGAGGGCGAGCAGCAGGCGCAACGGCTGCGCGGTGAAGGCGAAGCCGAGGCGATCGGCATCTACGCCGAGGCGCTGTCGCAGGATTTGGAATTCTACGCCTTTACACGCCGGCTCCAGGCCTACGATACCATCCTGAAGAGCGGGGATCGTCTGGTCATCCCGGCGGATACGGATTTCTTCCGCTACCTGCTGACCAGCAGCGGCGCATCGGATGAACTGGCGCCGATCCCCGATGCCTCTGAACGGTGACGGAAAGAATAGACCACGGATTAAACGGATTAGACGGATTCTCGCGGATTTTCATCCAAAAACTTTTTGGACTTTATCCGTGTGAAATCCGTCTAATCCGTCCAATCCGTGGTCTAATTTACCAGCAGTTCACTGCCTGTTGCGTGCATCGAAGCCATACTGCCGCAGCACATGCCGCGCCACGACATCCTTGTGCACCTCGTCGGCGCCGTCATAGATGCGTGCGCCGCGTTCGTGGCGCCACCAGAAAGCCAGCAGCGTGTCGTCGGTGACGCCCAACCCGCCGTGCACCTGGATCGCCCGATCCAGCACGCGTTGCAGGACGTTCGCCACTACAAACTTGATGGTCGAGATTTCGACGCGTGCAGCCGCGGCGCCCACGCTGTCGATCTTAGCCGCGGCGTCGAGCACGAGCAGGCGCGCGCCGTCGATGTCTGCGCGCGAGTCGGCGATCCAATGCTGGACGACCTGTTGCGCGGCAATTGGCCGGCCGGGCGCCAGTTCGCGCGTCACGGCATAGCGACACATGAGGTCAAAGGCGCGCTCGCAGATGCCGATCCAGCGCATACAATGGTGGATGCGGCCGGGGCCGAGCCGCTCCTGCGCCAGCGCAAAGCCATGCCCTTCCGCGCCGAGGCGGTTGGCGATGGGGACGCGGCAGCCGTCGAAGCGCACCTCGCCGTGGCTGAGCCAGCCGCTGCCGCGCTCGCCCATGAGCGAGATATTGCGCACGCAGCTGAAGCCAGGCGTATCCAGCGGCACGATGATCTGGCTGGCGCGGTGGTGCGGCTTGGGATCGTCTGGGTTGGTCACCGCCATGACGACGGCAAAGGCAGCGCCCTCGGCCGCGGTGGTAAACCATTTGTGACCGTCGATCACGTAGTCGTCGCCGTCGCGCTGCGCGGTCGTGCTCATCCACACGGGATTGGAGCCGGCGTGCTCCGGCTCGGTCATGGCAAAGCAACTGCGGATCGCGCCGGCAGCCAGCGGTTGCAGCCAACGCGCCTGTTGTTCTGCATTGCCATGCGCGTGGAGCAATTCCATGTTGCCGATGTCCGGCGCCGCGCAGTTGAAGGTGTAGTGACCCAGCGGACTGCGTCCCAACGCTTCGCTCACACGCGCAAAATCGTGCAGCGACAGCCCCATCCCGCCGAAGTGGGGAGGCAGGTGCGGCGTCCACAACCCCAGCGCCTTGACCTCCTGACGCAAGTCTTCAAGCTGCGGCGCGACGGCCTCGAAGCCCTGCTGCAGCAGGATCGGCTCCAGGGGGTGGAGGTTTTCATGGACAAACGTGTTGATGGCGTCAAGATAATTCATGGGGACTGGATTGCCTCCTAAACTGGGAGATAGCCTTTAGCGCAAAGGCGCAAAGAAGAAAGCTATTTCCATGGCTCGTGCTGCTCCAGAGGTGCGTAGATGCTGAGGAGGGAATGATACTGCTGGATTTGATGGCGCCCAAATGCCTGGTTGCCTGTGAAACTACTGCCAGGGAACTGGCGTTTGCAGAACATAGCAAACGTGTGACAACAACGAGGTTGTAAGCTACAATGCCACTGTCACGCTGTAACATTCTATCGCGGCCATTTTATCAATCCTATCAAGACAAGGAGAGGTGTACATGCGTACAACAATCACATTACTACTTGCATTGCTGATGGCGGTGCTTGGCGGCGGCGCGGCTTTGGCCCAGACCGACGCCGGCGCCGATGCGCCCCCTGCAGCGTTTCTGTCGATGAATCTGAAGGCCGGCTTTCCGCTCGATCCTTTTATCGTCAGTATCAACGGCGGCGGCGAAGTCGATGCGTCCACGTTGGATGAGACGTGCGTTGGCTTCATCCCGGCCGCGCCGCTCTTATCGGTCAACTGGGAAGGAGAGGTTGAAGCCATCGATATCTTCTACTATAGCGACTTCGACCCTACGCTGGTCCTCCAACTTCCTGATGGCTCCTATCTCTGCAACGATGATGCCAGCGACAACCTGCTTGACCCGGAACTGACGGTTGAAACTCCCCAGGCGGGGCAGTACAATCTCTGGGTGGGCAGCTATGACGAAGGTCAGTTGATCCCAGGCTTCCTGGTCATCACAGCCAAACGCATGGTCAGCGTAAATGACTTTGACCTGGGCGCGCTCGTACAGCGCGATCTGATCATCGACGAAGTGCAGCCTACGAGTGTGGCCGGCGTCGACGCGTTGCAGGCGGACCTGGCAGATGAAACGCAACCGATCACGGCAGATGTAGAAATCATGGGTGGCGACACGCCCATTACCGCGACGCTGGTTGCCAGCGGCACTATCCCGGTTTTCACAGTGCTGAACGAAGATGACAACGGCGCGGTGTGCGGCGGTCTGGTAAGTGGCGCCGCACCGGAGTTTATCTTCCGTTACAGCGGCGACGCGGAACAGTTGCGCGTCTTCTTTGAAGGGTCAAGCGACAGTTCGTTGGTCATCGTGGGCGAGGAAACTATTGCTTGCAGCGATGATTCGGCAGAAGGCGAAAACGGCAATCCGGTCATCGATCTGCTCAATCCCAGCGGGCTTTACGGCGTCTGGGTCGGTCGATTTGACGAGACGGAGCCGATCACGGGCGCCTTGACCATTGTCGAATCCGCCGAGGCAACCCCTGTCGATCTCGAGCCAATGCAGCCATCCGCCGCGGCTACGGCAACGCCGTGAGCAGCCATTCATCCATGACCACACCAATGAGGGAGCAGCAATTATGAAACGTGCGATACTCTTCATCACGGCGCTCATGCTGGTTGTCGGGCTTGCCGGCGCGCCACAGGCCGCGACCGCGCAGTCATCCAGCCCCTGGCAGGTTAGTTACTTTAACAATCCAAATTGGGCCGGCGCGCCTGTTTACACCGAATTTGCCAACGCAGTGGCCTTCAACTGGGGCAGCGATGTTCCACCCGTCCCCGGCATGCCGCCGCAAAATTGGAGCGCGCGTCTGACGACAAACTCGTTCTTTTATGCGGGCAACTATAACTTTCAGGTCGTGGCTGATGACGCCTTCGTGCTTTATGTAGATGGCGCGGTGATGTTTAATACGCTGGGACTGAATATTCCCGGCAAACCGATCAACGTCGCTATCCCTTTGACGCAGGGCAACCACTTCATTCAGATCGACTATGTGCAGGCAACGGCGCAGGCTTACCTGTACACAAGCTGGTCGTTTGACAAGCAGCCGGTCAATCCGCCTGCACCGCCTGCGCCTGCACCGCCTGCGCCTGCACCACCGCCAGCTAGCGGCCCGGTGACGCAGTTTGGCGACTACAGCCGCTGTGCGCAGCAACAGATTCATCAGGCGAACTGCTTCCAATCCAATGGCGCCTGGGATGCCCCCAATATGGGATCGATCCAGATGGAGCCACAGATCGCCGTCTGGCAGAATTGCAAGGCTGACCAATCGCAGACGATGCAATTGTTCCCCAACAAGGATCCGCAGAAGGCTAAGTGCTCCAAAACGGAAGCTGGCTGGTTCCCAAGCTAAAAACTTGTCTGGATTTCAACATGTTGACCTTCCAGAAAGCGCCCGCGGCTTTCTGGAAGGTCTTTCTTCAGGAGTGAACCCGTGGCAGATAAGCAAGAGAATGACCGGGAATTGACCGGTCTTTACGCCGCCGTACATTCAGCCATCTGGCTGATCGGGCTGGCGGTGCTCTTTTACACCGGCGATTGGTTTCCCGGCATCTTGATTTTGGTGGCGATCAGCGGCGTCGCCCAGGCGCTGTTGCTGAACAAAGCGAAACAGGAAGAAGCAAAAGCCCAGGCCGCGCAATCCGCCCGACAAGCTGCTTTGGCCGTCCCGCCCGTCTGCCCGACCTGCGGCGCCGCGATCAATGCAAGCTCCGTGGTGTGGAGTGGCGTGTCTACGGCGCATTGCCCGTACTGCAAAGCCGCCATCCCGCTGAAAGCATGAGCGCTGATTTCCTGCCGGCAGTCGAACTGCCGGCTGCGTTGCACCTGTCAGGCGAGCAGACAGCAGCAATTCTTGCCTACCTTGGGGGTCGGCGCGGTCCGCCCAATGATGCAAGCCTGACTGCACTCGTGGCAGGCTATGTGCGCCGCGTACCGTGGGAGAGCGCATCGCGCATTGCGCGTAAAAATGCGGCGGGTGGCGCCGCTATCGCCGCGCGTCCACCCGCCGCATTTTGGGCCGATGCGCTGACGCACGGCAGCGGCGGCACCTGCTTTGAGAGCAACCTGGCCTTTTATGCGCTGCTGCGCACATTGGGCTTTGACGGCTACCTCACCATCAACGACATGCACGAGTCGGTTGGCTGCCACACCGCCATCATCGTTAAGCTCAACGACCAATCCTTTCTTACCGATGTCGGCATCCCGCTGCACCGTCCCTTGCCGCTCACCCCGGACAAAATCACCCGCGCCCGTTCGGCCTTTCACACCTACGTGGCGCAGCCGGACGAGCCGCGGCGCTACATCATCGAGCGCACGCGCCACCCGAACCGCTACATCTTTACGCTGGTCGATCGCCCGGTAGCGCTTGACGTTTATAGCGCGACAAGCTCGGCCGATTATGGCGAGGCGGGACTTTTTCTGGATAAGGTGATCGCCAATAAGCTGGTTGAGGGGAAGCTATCGCGCTTTAGCAGCGGTGAGCGCCCTTACCACATTAAGCGCTTTGGGCTGGGCAATGACTACGAAGAAATTTCACTGCCAACGCACGCGCTGGCGGCCGCGCTGTCAACTCACTTTGCCATCAAGGAAGCGATAATCGCCGCGGCGCTGCAAGCAGTAGGCGCTGCTTAAAGATGTGTAGCAACACGTCGGGCTATTAACCCGACGTGTTGCGTGTGTTTAGAGATGCGTAGGTCGGGCTATTAGCCCGACGTGTTGCGTTAACGCGCCTTGTCACGCTGATAGCATGACCTACACGGAATGGATCTCATCTGCCGCTTTGGCTGCTCTGACGAAGGCACGCACCAGATTGTGATCCTTGCGGCCGGGCCCCTGTTCCACGCCGCTCGCCACATCGACGCCCCACGGTCTGACTACTCTCACGGCATCGGCGACATTTTCCACGGTCAAGCCACCGGCAAGCAAGAGACGATCCACGCGCCGGGCGACCGCAGCCGCGGTCGCCCAGTCTGCTTTGTGGCCTGCGCCGCCGTAGAGGTGTGGATGATAGGCGTCGAGCAGCAAACTCGGCCCCGTCGCCGCGCTGAGCGGTGCGAACATCTCCGCCAGCATCAACGCGTGAGCCAGCTCTGTGGGGCGCACCGCCTTGAACGCACGCCCCGCCAAATCCCGAAAATTTGCGGCTGGTTCGTCGCCGTGCAACTGCGCCAGATCAAGACCTGTCTGTTCCAGCACGGCCAAAACAGTGGCTGGCGTCTCGTTGACAAAGACGCCGACCAGTTCAGGTGGTTTACGGACCGTGGCTCGCAGTTGCGCGACGATGTGTGCGACGGCACTTGGCATGACATAACGTGGGGATTTTGGATAAAGGATAAAGCCAAGTAGGTCCGCACCCGCCTCTATTGCCACAAAGGCGTCATCCAGGCTGGTCGTGCCACAGATTTTTACGACGGGCATGTCACTGCCCCATATTCTCGACGCGGGGCAATTGATCTGTCACCTGCGTCGCTTCCGCTTGAATCCGTTCCCACGCCGCGCGGACGTGCTCGGCGCGCGTGTGCGTCTGTCCCACCACCAGCCGCAACGTCAGCTTGCCGTCCAGCCGCGTGTGCGTCAAGTAGAGATCGCCGCTGGCATTGAGGCGATCCATGATCTGCTGGTTGACGGCGTCGCCACCCACATGACGGAAGCAGACCAGATTGAGCGGGGCGGGCGCGGCCATCTCGAATGTCTGGCTGGCGCGCACCCAGCCGGCAAATTCTTGCGCGAGACGCACGTGCTCACGCACATGGTATTGCAAGCCTTCAACGCCGTAGTGACGGATCACGAACCAGAGTTTGAGCGCGCGAAAGCGACGGCCCAGCGAGATCTGCCAATCGCGGTAGTCGATCACGGCGCCCGATTTGGTGGCCTCGTTGCGCAGATATTCGGGCAGAATGCTGAGCGTGTCGATCAGCGCCTTGCGGTCGGCCACAAAGAAGGCGTCGCAGTCGAAATTGGTGAACATCCATTTGTGCGGGTTGAAGCAGTAGGAATCGGCCAACTCCAGCCCTGCATGCATCCAGCGAAATTCCGGGCAGAGCGCGGCCGTGCCGGCCATGGCCGCGTCGACGTGCAGCCAGACGTGCTCGCGCCGGCAGATTTCACCGATGGCAGGCAGCGGGTCGATGGCGTTAGAGGAGGTCGTGCCGATGCTGGCGCAGACAAAGGCCGGCGTAAAGCCTGCGGCGCGATCCTGTGCGATCTGGGCAGTCAACGCGTCCGGCCGCATGGCGTAGGCAGCGTCGACGTCGATCAGGCGCAGCCGTTCGCGCCCCATGCCCGCGACCATCATCGCCTTTTCGATCGAAGAATGGGTTTGCGCGGTTGCGTACGCGGTCAACTGACCTGCGCCGCCGGTGCGATTGATGGCAAATTGGCTGGCGCGCTCACGCGCGGCCAACAGGGCGCACAAGGCCGCGCTCGACGCCGAATCCTGAATTACGCCGCCGCCGGCCGCGCTGGATTTGAACTTCTGCGGCAAAGCCAGCATATCGACCAGCCAATCCATGACGTGGGTTTCCAATTCGGTGCACGCCGGGCTGGTGATCCACAACATCCCCTGCACGCCAAGCCCCGCGGACAGCAACTCGCCCAGAATTGCAGGGCCGGAGGTATTGGCCGGGAAATAGGCGAAGAAGTTGGGCGACTGCCAGTGCGTCACGCCGGGCAGAATGATACGATCGATGTCCGCAAGGATGTCGGAAAAGAGCTCGCCTTGTGAGGGCGCGGCGTCCGGCAGCATCGCGCGAATCTCGCCGGGTTGCACCTGTGACAGCACAGGGAGCGTAGCGACGCGCGCCTGATACTCTGCGATCCAGTCGATCACGGCGTAGCCAACCGTGCGAAACTCGTCGGGGGTCATGTGATAGGAAGTTGATGCGGTCATTGGGTCAGTGCTCCGAAGAGATAGAACGTGGTTCGCGCGGATTTGGCGGATCTGCGCGGATCAAAAAAAGGAAAAGCGCAATTGTTTGGCCTGCTTCCAATCGGCCACGGATGAGGCGGATTCGACAGATTTGCACGGATAAAATCTGTTTGAATCCGTCTCATCCGCTTTATCCGTGGTCTAGCTCTGGACGACTGCCTGCCTGCACAAACGCTTTGACTTCGGGGCCGCGCTTGGTCTGGGGCAATTTGCAGAAGGTTTCTCCGACCAGAATGGCGTCACAGCCCATTTCCGCCATGCGCCGCACGTCGTCGATGGTGCGGATGCCGCTTTCGCTCACCAGCATCCGATCCGGCGGGATCAGCGCGCGCAGACGGCTGGTGGTTTCAATGTCCACCTGAAAAGTCCGCAAGTTGCGATTATTGACGCCGAGGATACGCGCGCCACTCTTGAGCGCGCGCTCGGTTTCAGCCTCGTCGTGCACCTCAACCAGGGCAGCCATGCGCAGGCTTTCGGCCAATTGGCGCAGGGTGCGCAAGTCATTGTCGCCCAGCACGCCGACGATCAGCAAGATCGCGTCGGCGCCGGCCATGCGCGCCTCATGCACCTGGTATTCGTGATAGAGAAAGTCCTTGCGCAACACGGGAACCGACGCGCCGATCGTGCGCAGGTGCTCCTTGATGGCAGTCAGATACTCCAGCTTGCCTTGAAAGAAGCGGCTGTCCGTCAGACAGGAGATCGCCGCGGCGCCGTTGCGCGCATAGCTTTCGGCGATCGACTCCGGGTCCCAATCATGTGCGATCAGTCCCTTTGAGGGACTGGCGCGCTTGACTTCGGCGATCAGGCTGACGCCGGGCACGGCCGTCAGCGCCGCGGCAAAATCGAGCGCGGGCGGTGCCAGCCTGGCAAACGCCTTGACTTGCGCCAGCGGCATCAATTCCATCTGCTTGGGCACTTCCTGCCGCTTCCACGCCATGATCTGGTCGAGCACGGCGCCTTTATGTTTGGCAATATCGAGTTTAGAAGGTTTCATTTTTGGTTTTCGTAAGCATCCAGGAAATCATCGCGAGAGATTCCCGCCTGAGTCAAGATCGATCTTAATGTAGATCCCTTGATGGTCGGTGGTTTGGCATCGTGAGCGGCGTCGTTGTGCCGTCAGCGTTATTGCGCTGCATAGCAATGTGATTCGCCTCACGCACAATCTCAAAACCAAGCGTCTTAAAGGTTGCTATAACACGAGACTTAGGGGCATCTGCGGGAAATTTGGGCATCAGACTGATACAGCAGCTTCTGCGACGAATGCTTCCAAAACTGGTGTTTCATCGCTCAGCACATTGGGGCCAAATGTTTCAATATGAAACCGGAGCGCCGATCTCACATCGGCAAGTGCGTCCTCATAGCTGTCGCCTTCGCCAACGACGACGCCGCGCAGCCCTAATGGATAAGCGACGTACCCATCGCTATGCTTCTCCACAATAATCTTGATCTGTTGTTCCATCCTCAAATCCTTTATTCAAGATAGCTTTGCGTCTTCTCGATATACGATTCTAACACATGCAGCGCACTTCCGCTGTCGATACTGGCGCGTGCTTCTTCCAGACCGGCGGGCAGGTCGCCACATGCGGTGCTGAGCGCGAAGGCGGCGTTGAGCAGCACCGCGTCGCGCTTCGCATCGCGAATGTCGCCGGCGAGGATGCCGCGCGTGATCACAGCGTTCTCCTGCGCGGCGCCGCCGATCAGCGCGTCGATGCCGGCGTGCGGCAATCCAAGCTCTTGTGCGTCGAATTCATAGGTGCGCACGGCGCCTTCGTGCAGATGGCTGACGCGGTTCGGCCCGGTCAGACTGAGTTCGTCCGTCCCGCCGGCGCCGTGAACGACAAACGCGGCGTGTGCGCCCATCAGCCCCAACACGTGGGCCATCGGCTCGGTGAGGTTGGGGGCGAAGACGCCGACCAGCAGGTTAGTGGCATTGGCCGGATTGGTGAGCGGCCCCAGGATGTTGAAAATGGTGCGCGCGCCCAGGTCGCGACGCGGGCCAATGGCATGGCGCATGGCCGGGTGAAAGGCGGGCGCAAAGAGAAAGGCCAGCCCAACCTCTTCGATACATTCGGCGGCCTGCTCTGCCGTGAGTTGCAGATTCACGCCCAGCGCGGCCAGCACATCGGCGCTGCCGCTGCGGCTGCTGACCGCGCGATTGCCGTGCTTCGCCACCTTGACGCCGTGCCCGGCCACCACAAAGGCGGCGGTCGTGCTGATGTTGAACGTGCCGATGCTGTCGCCGCCCGTGCCGACGACATCGACCAACATCGCGTCGCCGATGGCAGGGCGCACCTGCACAGCGCTGCGTTTCATGGCGCGGGCGCAGCCGGTGATCTCGTCTACGGTTTCGCCCTTCATGCGCAGCGCGGCCAGAAACGCACCGATCTGCGCTGGCGTGGCCTCGCCTTCCATGATCTGCGCCATGGCCGCGTCAGCTTCGTCGATGGTGAGGTGAGAGCCGGCAAAGAGTTGGTGGATGGCATGGTGTACGGCGGTGCTCATGGTGATCTCCTTCGTCAAGTAAACAGGCGCTTGATCTGGAGAGTAAGAGATTGGAGATTAGCGATGCCGAATCTCCAATCTCTTACTCTCCTAATCTCCTTCCCTACATCCTCAAAAAATTCGCCAGCAGATCCTTGCCGTGCTCGGTCAGGATGCTCTCCGGGTGAAACTGGACGCCATGGATCGGCAGCGTCTTGTGGCGGATGCCCATCAGCTCGCCGTCGGAGGTGAAGGCGGTCACTTCCAGCACATCGGGCAGCGGCTCAGCGACGATCAGGCTGTGGTAGCGCGTGGCGATCATCGGGCTGGGCAGGCTCTTGAAGACGCCGACGCCCTTGTGGTGCACCGGACTGACCTTGCCATGCATCAGCCGCGGCGCACGCACGACCTGTCCGCCGAAGACATAGCCCATGCACTGTTGCCCCAGGCAAACGCCCAGGATCGGCGTCGTCTGTCCCAGCACGCGGATTACATCGTTGCTGACGCCGCTGTCCTTGTCCGGCGCACCGGGGCCGGGGCTGATCACAATGTGCGTGGGGTGCAGCTCGGCCAGTTCTTCGACGTCGATCTCATCGTTGCGCCAGACGCGAATCTCGGCGTGAGATTCTCCGTGCACCGGCATGTGCTGCACCAGTTCGCCCAGAAACTGCACCAGATTGTAAGTGAAACTATCGTAGTTGTCGATTACGGCGATCATGTGCGGATTTCCTTCTGCTTTGTATCCATCATTGGAGATTGGAGACTGGAGATTGGAGATTCGATGGGATGCTCAATCGCTTAATCTCCAATCTCTAATCTCCCAATCTCTTACTCTCTTACTCCCACAATCTCCTGCTTCTTCACCCGCTTCTCCGCCGCGCGGCTGATGCGGTTCCAGGCGCCGGCCAGCCCCATCGCCTTTTTGACTGCCGAGAGCGTCTGCTTGCCCTCCTCGCGGGCGCGCAGCGTACCGGTGTAGATCAACTCGTCGACGTAGCCGGTCTGTGCTTCGTAGCGAGCGCGGCGTTCGCGCGTCGGCTCCAGGAAGACGTTGAGCGCTGCGGCCAGCTTTTCTTTGACCTCGACATCCCCCACCTTGCCGGTGCGATAGCGCTCCTTGAGATCTGCCACCTCGGTGCGATCTGGGTTGAAGGTGTCGTGATAGACGAAGACCGGGTTGCCCTCCACCGTGCCGGGAATGTCGGCGCGCACGCGATTGGGGTCGGTGTACATGCTCATGACCCGGCGCTCGACGGTTTTGGCGTCATCGCTCAGAAAGATCGCATTGTCGAGGCTTTTGCTCATCTTGGCCTGGCCGTCGGTGCCGACCAGCGTGCCGCCTTCGACAAAGGGATCGGGCAGCGGGAAGACCTCGCCGTAGGCGTTGTTGAAGCGCCGCGCGATCTGCCGCGCCAGCTCGACATGGCTCTCGTTGTCCTTGCCCACCGGCACCAGGTTGGCGCGCGGCATCAAGATGTCTGCGGCCTGCAGCACCGGATAGCCGAGCAGGTTGTAGGGGATTTGATCCATGCCCGCGGCCGCGGCCATGTCCTTGATCGTGGGCAACTGTTGCAGCCGCTCCACCGTGACCAGGCTGGAGAGCAACAGTTGCAGCTCGTAGACCTCATGCACGGCCGATTGCAGATAGAACGTCACTTTGCCGGGGTCGATGCCGATCGCCAGGTGGTCGAGCACGATGATGCGCGCGATCTCGGCGATGTGCTCGATGCTTTCTTTGTCCGGCTTGGTCGTCAGCATGTGCAGGTCAGCGATCAGGAAAAAGCACTCGTACTGCTCCTGGAACTTGAGCCGGTTGCGGTGGCTTCCGATGTAATGCCCCAGGTGCAGCTTGCCCGTGGGCCGGTCACCGGTCAGGATGCGTTTGCGAAGTTGGTCAGCCATTGGATTTCCTCCTCGGTAAATAATGATGTTTCTGGCGCAGAAGAGATTGTGCGATTGAGAGATTGGGCGATTTTTGCGTCTGCCAGGTACGCCTCTCGCACTTCCTCGACTTCTTTGACTAGAGCATTCGCTTTAGATGGTGGCTCGTTGCGTTGTTCTCGGATCGATTTGATGAACAGGTTCAGACCAATTGGCAGGGGTTCCAGTTGTTCCTTGATCTCACCAACCGCACTAGCATCGAGCAGTCTGCGGACATACGCCTGTCGCAGCCAGAAGCGGGTTTCGAACAGACTACCGCGCGCATAATAGAGTAGTTGCAGCTTTTCGCCGTAATGATAGCGGCCAAATGCTTCGGCAATATTTGCCCCAATCGAATCGACCGCGCGCACAAGCTGCTCACCGACTGTCCGCTTGGCGAAATAATCCCATCCACTCGCCACCCGCCACACACTCCCGGAAAGCTGCTCAGCCTGTTGAAAAATCCGCAAATCTGTCAAGTCCCCCATCAATCCTCCCAATCGCACAATCTCTTAATCTCTCAATCTCCAGTCTCTACAACCCCCGCTCCGCCTGTTCCACCGCCACCGCCAGCGCCTTGAGCTTATTCATCGACTCGGCGAACTCGTAGGCGGGGTCGCTGTCGGCGACGATGCCGGCGCCGGCTTGCAGGTGGCAGGTCTGGCCTTGCATGACGATGGTGCGGATGGCGATGCAGGTGTCCATGGCGCCGTCGTTGTCGATGTAGCCCACCGCGCCCGCATAGACGCCGCGACGCACGCCTTCCAGCTCCTCGATGATCTCCATCGCCCGAATCTTGGGCGCGCCGCTCAGCGTGCCGGCGGGGAAGGTGGCGCGCAACAGGCTGAACGCGTTGTGTTCGGGTCGCACCTTGCCGCGCACATCGCTGACGATGTGCATGACGTGGCTGTATTTCTCCACCGCCATCATTATCGGCACAGTGACGCTGCCATACTCGCTGACGCGTCCCAGATCGTTGCGCCCCAGGTCGACCAGCATCACGTGCTCGGCGCGCTCCTTTGGATCGGCCAGCAGGTCGGCGGCGAGCGCGGCGTCCTCCGCCTCGGTCTTGCCGCGCCAGCGCGTGCCCGCAATGGGGTGCAGATGCGCGTAGCCATCTTCCAGGCGCACGTGCATCTCCGGGCTGGAGCCGATCAGCCGCAGCGGCGCGTCGCCGATGCCCGCCACGCCCTGGAAGTCCAGGAAGAACATATAGGGCGACGGGTTCAACATGCGCAAAGCGCGGTAGATCGTGAAGGGATCGGCCTCGGTGCGCCGCGAGAGCCGCTGGCTGAGCACGACTTGGAAGATGTCGCCGCAGCCGATATATTCTTTCGAGGCGCGCACCATCGCCTCGTATTCGGCTTGCGTGAAGTTGCTGCGCCATGCCTCGCCCGCGGGCAGCTCCTGAGTGATAGGCGGCGTCAGCGGCTTGCGCAGGTCGGCGATAATGTGCTCGATGCGCGCCACCGCGTCGGCGTAGGCCGCGCGCAGGTCGGCCTCCACGCGCAGGTTGGCGATGACAAGCAGGCGATGGCGCACGTGGTCGAAGACGACCAGGTTGTCGGCCATCATCAGCGCCATATCCGGCACGTGCAGATCGGTGGCGGCAGTCGCCGGCAGCCGCTCCATAAAACGCACCAGATCGTAGCCAAAGTAGCCAACGACGCCGCCGTTGAAGCGCGGCAACCCGTCCACTGGCGCGGGCTTGCGCGGCGCCATAAACTCTTCCACGATCTGCAGCGGATCGCCCTGGCGCGCTTCCAGCACGGCGCCGCCTGCCGCGCCGATCGTCACCTGGTCGCCGCGGGCAGTGATCGTCATCGGCGCGTGCACGCCGATAAAACTGTAGCGGCCAAGCTGTTCGCCCTTCTCCACCGATTCCAACAAAAAGCTTGGCCCGCGGCCATTGCTGCTTCCCTGCCCACACAGCTTGAGATACACCGAAACCGGCGTCTCCAGGTCGGCAGGCAACTCACGATACACCGGGATAATATTGCCCTGTTGCACCAGCTCGCGTACTTCTTCGAGTGATGGTCTGTACGTTGCGGCCATAAAGAACTCCTTTTGTGGGAGATTAGGAGAGATTGAGAGATTGGATGACGCTGGAGGCCAATCTCTCAATCCCCTAATCGCCTAATCTCTACCGTCCAAATCTCCAATAAAAAAACCCCGCCCCCCCAAACTTCAGGGACGAGGTTGCTGATGCCCCGCGATGCCACCCTGGGTAGACTGAGCACAAAAAAATCCTGCGTGAAACGCAGGATCGGCGCCAGTCTCACTCTGCGAGAACGGGAGTGTGCACTCCGATTCTCCGCGCCTTGGTAACGGTGGCGTTGCCGGAGCAGACTACTGGATCAAGCGATCGTTCGTGGCTCGACTCCCCGGTCCATTCCCTCTCTGCGCCGCTATCCTCTTTCCAGCTACCGAGGACTCTCTGAAGCTCGCTTTGACAGGTACTCGTCCGGATCAACGTCTGTAATTATTTCACAACTGCCGGTGAGTATACACGGCGCGATTGGACTTTGTCAAGCTAAATCTTTTGCAGCGTATCGGTAATCTATTCTGATAAGGAGGAAGGCGCCCCTTCTCGACAAACAGATTGTGGAAAAATGCACAATGCGCGCATAACCTTTGTGCTATAGTAGCGAGACAGGCGATCTCAGTTGTCCAAAGTTGCTTCCACCGGATGCTGTTTCATTCCAGTTTTCACTGGGGCTATGGTATGATCGATACCAATATCTGCACAGCCAGATGTTGCTAAATCTTCAATAGGGAACAATTGAGTAGTCATCAAACAATCGAACAGGATGCAGCAGAATAGGAGTTCCTAATGCAAGTTGCTGTGCTTCCACGCTCATCGATCGGCAAGAAGGCATTGATGGCCGTCACCGGGGCGGTGTGGATCGGCTATCTTGTCCTGCATATGTGGGGCAACCTTCATATTTTCCAAGGGGCAGAATCGTTCAACCATTACGCGGAGTTTCTGCGCACGGTGGGTGAGCCGGTCTTCTCGTATGCGCAGGTGCTGTGGCTCATCCGCATCGTGATCGTCGCCGCGTTGGCCGCGCATATCTGGTCCGCGTGGGAGCTGTACCTGCAGGCGCAGCGCGCGCGTTCGACCAACTATGCGGTCAAGCGGGTTGTCCAGGCCAACTACGCCTCACGCTTTATGCGCATCGGCGGAGTGGTCATCATCCTCTTTGTCATCTTTCATCTGGCGCACTATACCTGGGGATGGGTGACTGAGTTTAACCGGGCCGACCCCTACCGCAACGTCGTGATCGGCTTTTCCAGCCCGGTGATCGTCCTGTTTTATTTGCTGGCATTGGCGGCGCTAGGATTGCATCTTTTTCACGGCGTGTGGAGCATGTTCCAGACGCTGGGGCTGAACAGCCGGCGCTTTGATGGCTTCTTCCGCGGCCTGGCTGTCTTTGTAGCGCTGGTTATTCCCATTGGCTTTGCGACCGTGCCGCTGGCCGTTCTTTTCGGGATTTTGAGTTAGGAGTGCTCAGACCATGAGTGTGACGACAACACAAACAATGACCGAAGCGCCCACCTTCGTCGAAGCAACCCTGGATGGCCGCGTGCCTGCCGGCCCGGTGCAGACGCTGTGGGAGCGCACAAAGTTCGACATGAAACTTGTCAATCCGACCAATCGCCGCCGCTTTAAGGTGATCATTGTCGGCTCTGGCCTGGCGGGCGGCGCGGCCGCGGCCACGCTGGGGGAGCAAGGCTACAACGTCGAGTGTTACGCCTATCAAGACAGCCCGCGGCGTGCGCACAGCGTCGCCGCGCAGGGCGGCATCAACGCGGCCAAGAACTATCGCAACGACGGCGACAGCATCTACCGCCTCTTTTACGACACGGTCAAGGGCGGCGACTTCCGCTCGCGCGAGGCCAACGTTTACCGCCTGGCCGAAGTGAGCAACGCCATCATCGACCAGTGCGTGGCGCAGGGCGTGCCCTTTGCCCGCGAATATGGCGGGATGCTCGACAACCGCTCCTTTGGCGGCGCGCAGGTGGCGCGCACGTTTTATGCGCGCGGCCAGACGGGGCAGCAGCTTCTGCTCGGCGCGTATCAGGCGCTGGCGCGGCAGATTGCGGCGGGCACGGTCAAGATGTTCAACCGCACCGAGATGCTTGACCTGATTGTGGTCGACGGGCGCGCGCGCGGCATCGTTGTGCGCGACATGTGCACGGGCGAGATTACGCCGCGTCTGGCCGATGTGGTGGTGGTGGGTACGGGCGGCTACAGCAACGCCTTCTTCCTCTCCACCAATGCCAAAGGCTGCAACGGCACTGCAATCTGGCGAGCGCACAAGCGCGGCGCCTATTTTGCCAACCCGTGCTACACGCAGATTCACCCAACCTGCATCCCGCCGGTGGGCGAGCATCAGTCCAAACTGACGCTGATGAGCGAATCGCTGCGCAACGATGGGCGCATCTGGGTGCCCAAACAACCCGGCGACACCCGTCCCGCGGACCAGATTCCCGAAAGCGAACGTTTCTATTACCTGGAAGAACTCTATCCCAGCTTTGGCAACCTCTCCCCGCGCGACATCTCCTCGCGCGCGGCCAAGCGCCAGGTTGACAGCGGGCGCGGCGTTGGCCCGCTGCGCAACGGCGTCTACCTGGATTTTGCCGACTCGATCAACCGTCTGGGTCAGAAGGTGATCGCGGACCGCTACGGCAATCTCTTCGACATGTATGACAACATCACCGGCGAAAACGCCTACAAAACGCCAATGCGCATCTATCCGGCGCCGCATTACACCATGGGCGGGCTGTGGGTGGATTACTATTTGATGAGCAACATTCCCGGCCTCTTTGTGATCGGCGAAGCGAACTTTTCCGACCACGGCGCCAATCGCCTCGGCGCCAGCGCGCTGATGCAGGGGTTGGCGGACGGGTACTTTGTGTTGCCTTCGACGCTGCCCAACTACATCGCTGCCAATAAATTGGAAAAGATCGACGAAAACGCCGATGCCGTCAAAGAGGCCGTCGCCAATGTCAACGACATCACGCAGCGGCTGATGAACACCAATGGCACGAAGAGCGTGGATCACTATCACCGTGAACTGGGCAAGATCGTGTGGGACTATTGCGGCATGTCGCGCACCGCGCAGGGGCTGGAGAAGGCGATCCAGTTGATCCCCGAACTCGAGGCTGAATTCTGGGAGAATGTGCGCGTGACCGGCACGGCCGGTGAACTCAACCAGGAATTGGAGAAGGCCGGCCGCCTGGTCGACTACTTCGATCTGGGCCGGCTGATGTGCATCGACGCGCTCGACCGCAACGAATCGTGCGGCGGCCACTTCCGCGAAGAGTATCAGACGCCTGAAGGCGAGGCGCTGCGCAACGACGAAGAGTACACCTATGTCGCCGCGTGGGAATACGCCGGCGAAGGGGAAATGCCGTTGTTGCACAAAGAGCCGCTGGAATTCGAGACCGTCAAGCTGGCGACGCGCAGCTACAAGTAAAAGAGGAAACCTACCATGCGACTGAAATTACGAATCTGGCGCCAGAAAAACGCCGGGGCCGAAGGCAAATTCGTCGACTACAACCTTGACGGCGTCAGTGAAGACAGCTCGTTTCTGGAGATGCTCGACCTGCTCAACGGACAGTTGATCGACCGCAACGAGGAGCCGGTGCACTTCGACCACGACTGCCGCGAGGGGATTTGCGGCATGTGCGGCATGGTCATCAATGGCATCGCACATGGGCCGAAAGCGGCCATCACCACGTGCCAGCTCCACATGCGCGAGTTCAAGGACGGCGACAGCATCACGATCGAACCCTGGCGCGCCAAGCCATTCCCTGTGATGAAAGATCTGATCGTCGACCGCACTGCGTTCGACCGCATCATCGAGTCCGGCGGCTACATCTCCGTCAACACGGGCCAGGCGCCCGATGCCAGCGTAATTGCCGTGCCCAAGTCGCAGGCCGACCGCGCGATGGATGCGGCCGCGTGCATCGGCTGTGGCGCGTGCGTCGCGGCCTGTCCCAACGGCTCTGCGATGCTCTTCACCTCGGCCAAGCTGGCGCATCTCAATTCGCTGCCCCAAGGCCAGACCGAACGTTTTGACCGCGCCGTGCTGATGGTCAACCAGATGGACGCCGAAGGCTTTGGCGGTTGCACCAACATCGGTGAGTGCGAAGCGGTCTGCCCCAAGGAGATCAGCCTGGACTTCATCGCCATGATGAACCTGGAACTGTTACGCGGTAATTTGAAGGGCAAGGGCAAGCGGTAGCCGTTGAGCCTGCGCTCTGGAAACAAAATACAGCAACCAGCAACAAAGACAGCACGGACGCCCGTGCTGTCTTTGTTGCTGCTCAATTCTTTGATACGATGAACCCATTCTCCAATCGTAGCAGAATGAGAGCGTCCCTTATGCCAACCCAGTACGCCGCTATGCCTATCGTCCGTGCAGTCAATCCGTTGCCGCCAGCGGTCAATGCCACACTCGACGACTCCACCCTTTATTTTAACAAGGAGTTGGGCTGGATCGACTTCAACTGGCGCGTATTGGCGCTAGCCATGGACGAACGCACGCCGCTGTTGGAGCGCGTCAAGTTTGTTGCCATCACGGCCAGCAACCTCGACGAGTTTGTCCAGAAGCGTATCGGCGGCCTGCGCCGGCAAGAGGCGGCCGGCGTGCGCCAACTCTCCGACGACGGACGCACGCCCTCCGAACAGGTGCGCCTGTTGCACATCGCCACCCAGCAGATGCACAGCCGGATCACCGCGCTCTGGGAAAACGAACTGAAGCCGCGCCTGGCCGCCACGGCGGAGGTGCATCTGTTGTACTACAGTGGCCTCTCTGTGGCGCAGCGCGCCATCCTGCACGAACGCTTCCACAGTGAAATCTATCAGGTGTTGACGCCGCTTGCCGTCGACCCGGGCCACCCTTTCCCCTTTATCTCCAACCTCAGCCTGTCGCTCTCCGTCGTGCTGCGCAATCGCAAGCAGCAGACGACGCACTTTGCCCGCCTCAAATTGCCCCGCGCCCGGCTGCTCGAGGCGCCCGGCGAACGTGTTTCATCTCCGCGCCTGCCAGACGTCGCGTCCGGCGCGATGGAGCCGCGCTACTTTGTCCCGATCGAGCAGCTTGTCGCCGCGCATATCGACGAACTGTTCCCCGGCATGGACGTGGTCAGCGTGCATCCCTTCCGCGTGACGCGCAACGCCGACGTGCGCCGCGATGAAGAGGAAGCGGAGGATCTGCTGGAGATGATCTCCGCGGAGCTGCGCGAGCGCCGCTTTGCCGCGGTCGTCCGGCTGGAGGTGGAGAGCACGATGCCGGAATATGACCGCCAACTGCTTGTGCGTGAGCTGAACCTGCGCCCGGAGGATGTGTACGAAGTCGAAGGGCTGCTCGACCTGACCTGCCTCTTTCAACTTGCCGACATCGACCGGCCCACGCTCAAATATGACCCCTGGGAGCCGACGATCCCAATGCGGCTGCAGCTCGAAGGCGAGAGCAAAGATACGCCGGACATCTTCGCCGTCATCCGCCAGGGCGATCTGCTGGTGCATCATCCCTATGAATCCTTTGCGGTGAGCACACAGCGGCTGATCGCCGAGGCCGCGGAAGACGCGCAGGTGCTGGCGATCAAGCAGACGCTTTACCGCACCTCGGATAATTCGCCCGTTGTCAAGGCGCTGATTCGCGCCGCGGAGAAGGGCAAGCAGGTTGCGGTGCTGGTCGAAGTCTCGGCGCGCTTCGATGAGGCCAACAACATCGAATGGGCGCAGATCCTGGAAGACGCCGGCGTCCACGTCACCTACGGCCTGGTAGGGCTGAAGACGCACACCAAAGCCACGCTGATCGTGCGCAACGAGCACGACGCCATCCGCAGCTATTGTCACATCGGCACGGGCAACTACAATCCCAAAACCGCACGCCTTTACACCGACCTGGGGCTGCTCACCTGCCGGCCCGAATTGGGGCGCGACGTGGTCAATCTCTTCCACTTCCTGACCGGCTACGCGCCGGCTCAACACTACGAGCAGGCGTTGGTGGCGCCGGAGCACATGCGCACCCGCTTCGAGGCGCTGATCGACGCCGAGATTGGGCACCAGCAGGCGTCCGGCAATGGGCGCATCATCGTTAAGATGAATGGCCTGGACGACAAGCGCATGGTGCGCCGGCTCTATGAGGCGTCGCAGGCCGGCGTGCAGATCGACCTGATCATCCGCGGCCATTGCACGCTGCGCCCCGGCCTGCCCGGCTACAGCGAGAACATCCGCGTCATCAGCATCCTGGGCCGCTTCCTGGAGCACGACCGCGTCTTTTACTTCCACAACAACGGCCAGCCGATCACCATCATCGGCAGCGCGGACTGGCGCACGCGCAACCTTACGCGCCGCGTCGAATTGGCGATCCCTGTGGTGGAGCCGGCGCTGCAGCAGCAACTGATCGATTTCCTCCACAAGGCGCTGGCCGACAACCGCTACGCGTGGGAGCTGGATGGCGACGGCTACTACCGCCTGCGCCTGCCCGGGCCGGACGAGGAAGTGCGCGAATTCCAGGCGCTGATGATGGCAAGCGCGGCGGCGCGGGCGACATAGACAAAGTCAGTACTTCATGAAACTCACACAAAGCCACTAAGAGCACAAAGGACGCTATTCTTAACTTTGTGACTTTGTGTCTTCGTGTGAGACCAAATCGTGAACTACTGAAAGTGGTTGCGCGGGGAAAAGAGCAGGAATCGGCCACGGATTTGGCGGATGAGGCGGATAAATACGGATTTTTATCTGTGGATCATCCGTTTAATCCGTGACCGATTGAATTAAATTTCTTTTCATGACTAAGGAGTCACCCCGTATGAGCGTGATCAGCATTCGCGAGCGAGGGCTGTCACAGCCCGGCCCTGTCGTCAGCATTGACGGGCAGGAGCACCCGATTGTCGTGCCCGACCCCTTTTCGCCGGCCGAAGAAAGACGGCTGGAGTGGTACTTCGAGGAGCATCTGCGCTATCCGTTCCTGGAGAGCGTGGCGGCCAATGAAGCCGCGGCCAGCGTGCGCGTCTATGGCGAGACGCTTTTTGCGGCGATCTTCACCGGCGCGGCCTATGGCCCCTACTATGCGGCGCGGCTGCGTGGCGTGGAGCACATCACTTTTGAGATTACCGGGTCACCGGCCTGGCACGCGCGCCACTGGGAGGCGCTGTGGGATCCGGCGCTGCCGGAGCCGCTCGCCGTGCAGGCGACCTTTGTGCGCCGCAACCTCACGCCGCAGCCGGCGCCGGCGCTGCCCGACCCCGCGCCCACGCTCAGACTGCTGTTGGTGACGGCGCGGCCGGGCGGTGCGCGCGACGTGGGCTACCGCACGATCTCGCGGCCGCTGCTGGAGATGGTGCGCGGCGCGGACCTGCCCGTCGAGATCGAACTGCTGCGCCCCGGAACCT